>Ga0307992_1002341_pt1 | contig 10831 bp, 10 predicted proteins | sample EllFjometagen133_FD_203162 | JGI IMG/M metagenome (GOLD analysis project Ga0307992, IMG submission 203162) | Marine microbial communities from Ellis Fjord, Antarctic Ocean - #133 | ecosystem: Environmental > Aquatic > Marine > Unclassified | place: Southern Ocean | collected 2014-10-08
GCGCTAAACCTGCTTTAAGTGTGCCTGTAGCGTGGGCAAGTTCCGCTACCGCTACAAAAAGATCTTTTCTTGAAGTTATAAATTTTGACCTCGCGTCTGAAAGCGCGCTCTGGCCCTGCAGGAGGTCAAGTATATTCTTTAGCCCGGCTCCATAACCTTCGAAGGCTAAGCCATATGATGCTTTCGAACTTTCTAGGAATGACTCGCTGAAATTGAGTTTGCTAACAGCGGTGGTGTAATTGTAATATTTTGACCATACATCAGCGCTTGCCTCAAGCTCAAGCTCTACAAGGTTGGCTTGTTGAGCGGATTTTTCAGCTTCCGCCTCAAGCTTTTTATTCCAATTATAGAAACCGTCAAAGATATCCCATTCAAGGCTGAGATAGCCAGTATACGCGTAGTCATCATCGCGCGGGCGTTTCTCATTATAGTACTTGTACCAGTTTTGCCCCATGGTACCGCCAAGGCTTACCTGTGGGAAAAGAGCGGATTTAGCATCCTTAACAGCTGCCTCCTTTGCTTTTAAATTCGCGCGTGCCGCTTGTATATCCGGCCTTGTCAACAATGCCTTATCAATCATCTCAGATACATCCTGCTTGTCAATATCAGTAGGCATCTCCTTACCAGGGTTTATTATAGCTATCTTAGTATCCGCGCTATAACCTAATATAGTAGACAGCCCCGAGCTCGCGGTCCTTAAGGCATACTTTGCGTCTTCCAAGTTATATAAGGCATCTTCATAGCTTGATTTTGCCTGAAGTGGATCAAGTTTGGAAACGAGGCCTACCTGAAATCTTATATCAGCTGACTCTAATGATGCCTTCGCGTCAACCACATTTGACTCTGCCGCTTCAAGGCCTGAGATCGCACTGTATAGCCCGTAATATTGTTGCTCAACATCCAATATCAGGTCCTGAAGCGACTGATTAAACTGAAAGCCCGAAGAAAGCATATCCTGATACGCTATCTCTATCTCCGCGTCTCTTCCTCCAAAATCAAAAAGTAAAAGTTCGGCATTACCTGATGGCCCGTATTTTAAGTCATTTGTATTTCCGGATTCCAGGGTAGCGACCGATTTTTCACGAGTACCATCCGCGTTTATGGTCACTTTCGGGAAGAACTGGCTCTGCTCCTGTTTAAGTATCGCCTGCTTAGCGCGACTCTCCTGCCAGGATTGACGTGTCACAGGATTGTTTTTAAGCGCGATATCCAAAAGCATGGCAAGGGTAAGCGGTTCGGCAAAATCCGGTTTTTTAGAACGTATAAAACTTTGGGAACCATCTTCTGATGGGGAAGTATTGCAATATTCAGGTGGTGTCCATTCCTGAAAAGGCGTAGATGGGGCATTTACACTGCTGCATCCACTGGCTAACAGCAGTAGAATAAAAATATATATAATTCGCATAAGTTGTTATATAATGTTGAATAAATAATGATTAATATTAATTATATGTATATTCGCGCTATAATGCAAGCACATTTTGTAACGTCATACCGATTTTAAGGACGTAATAATTTAAACAGGGCCTTTATTGCTGGGCAAGCGATATCAATATAACTCCTAATACCATAACACCTGCCCCTAAAAGCCTGCTGATTACATGCCTTTCTTTAAATAGGAGCCAGCCATAGACAATACCAAAGACCGTGCTTAAACGTTTTAATGCTATCATGTATGCGGCGGAAGCCATATTAAGCGCTAAAAAATGGACCAGGACTGTTATAGAAAATAATACCCCTAATGATATGAATAGTATTTTTTGGCGTGCTAAATTATTTAAATTCGCCTTGCCCTTCCTAAATCGAATAATCATAATCGGTGTCAAGAGAATAGTTATAACAGGAAAATATACAGCGATGATAAACATGGGACTTGAATAACCTATCGCAAGTTTACCTAAAACAGCGGTTAGACTATAGATAAAAGCGACTATTATCATATATACAGAACCTCTCTCCTCCATGATAGAACGTATCGGACCCAGTAGGCTATAGTTGTGCATCTTTAAATTTAATATATATGCGCCTATAAATACAAGTAAGATTCCCGCGATACCCATAGGCAGGATATGTTCGCCTAGGATCAATCTTGACGTAAGTATCATAAATACCGGTGTCAATGCCATAAATGGTATTGTAAGTGAAAGCGGTGAAAGTTTCAGCGCCTTTAGGTAAAGCAGATAGGCAACCAACTCTAATGGCAAAAGAAAAAGCATGGTATAAAAAAATACTGGGTCAAGATGGGGAATTTTTATAAAAAAAAGGAGTGACAATAATATGGGCAGGCTCATAACACAGCGAACCCATCCAACCAGGTACGCATCGTTATCTCTTAAAGCTATTTTTGAAACAGCGGCTGTTGTTGCCGTGAAAAAAGCACTCAGCAGCGCGAGAAATATCCACATATTATTCTTTAGCGCGTCCGCGGAGGGTTAGAAGCTATAAGGCCCTGTCCGCGTTTAAGGGCTTCTTTAACCAGCAATGAATTATTTCGCGCGGCAGACTTATTTTCCAGGCAAGGCACGTACATCTCCTGCGATAACCTGATACCAAGCACTGTAAAGAGTATGTTTATTACCTCTTTTGAATTTCTAAAAAAACGCTTATTATTATGGCTGCTCACTGATATAAACATGCCTTTTCTGTTTTTTGTAACGTATTTTTTACGAAGATATTTCTCGGCCCAGACAGGCTGGCAGCGGTCTATCATGATTTTAAGCTGTGCCGTAACCGTACCAAAATAGACGGGTGAAGCAATTATCAAGGCATCGCAGTTTTTAAGCTTCCTTAAAAGAACCCGCATATCATCCATGATATAGCATGTTACTGTTTTTGAACACTTGGCGCAGGACTGGCAGGGCCTTATCTTTAATAGGTTTAACACGACCTTCTCTGTCTTGGCACCCTTAGCTCTGGCGCCTGCTAAAGCGCTATCAAGCAATACCTCTGAATTCGCGTTTCTCCGAGGACTCGCGGCGATACCTAAGACATTTACGCGCTTTAAAAGGGTCTCTTTCTTTAACGTATGTTTCTTTATTATTTTTATCACTGAGGTTGCCCGCGCTATATTGATAATCTCTTGAGAGGTCTCTTTTTTAGAACACTAAGTATTTTCTTGTGGAGATATTTATTTGTGGCTACTATCTGCCCCATAAAAGGACTGTATGACTCGTTCTTGAAATTTGTAACATGGCCCCCTGCCTCCTTGACTATCAGTACCCCAGCCGCGGTATCCCAGGGGTTAAGCTCCATTTCCCAGAACCCATCAAATCTTCCACTGGCAACATAGCAAAGGTCCAGGGCAGCTGAACCAGGCCTGCGTACTGCCTGAGATAGCATCAAGAACTTTACAAAATTATCTATATTTTGTCTCATTGAATTGCCAAGCCTATATGGGAAACCTGTTGACAGCAGGGCCTTATCAAGCATCCTTATGCCTGAAACCTTAATACGCTTGTGGTTTAAAAACGCGCCACCTGCTTTCACAGCTGAAAAGAGCTCATCGCGCATCGGGTCGTAGACAGCGCCTGCTATAAGGATGTCATCTTTCATAAGGGCGATCGAGACACAAAAAAAATTGAATCCATGCACGTAGTTTGTTGTGCCATCTAACGGGTCTATTAACCACAGGTATCCGGATTTATCCGCGCCGTCTTTACCTGCTTCCTCTGACAATATTCTGTGCTCGGGATAAGCGGTCTTTATCTTGTTTAGTATAATGGCCTCGCATCCCTTATCAACATCTGTAACTAGGTTTATCCTGCCTTTATAGGAAATCTTTCCTATATTGCCAAGACGGCACTTAAGAAACGCACCGGCGTCCTTTGACAAGGCCTCAATAAATTTTTTATATTCAATCTCTTTTCTCATTATTATCTATTCCGCGGCTCTTTTACTCAAAAACTAGGTTCGACACAAAAGACCTTATACTTTTTTGCGTCCTTAAGGCCCCCGGCTATAAAGCTTAAGTTTGTAAGGTATTTCATCCTAAACCATGTAAAAAAATACTTACGTGGTTTCATAAACCAGCACCAGTAGGAAAATTTATAAACGTAATATATCCCAAGAAAGAAAGCAGCTATCGTAAAAAAGGCCGCGGGCATGCTCCCGGGATTGTGTATAAAGCTGATAAGTCCAAGGATAAAGATAAAAGCGAAGATATGCATTAAATGAAAACATCCCAGATAAAGAAACCCCCTAATCGGAGAAGGTATTTTCAAGACAGGGTTGTTAGGGTAATTGCCTATAAATTGCAGGACCACTTCAAAGTTTTTTGATGCGTATTTATCAATAAGCGCGGGATGCGCAGCCGCGTAACTGGACCAGACCTTCTCCAATGCCTTGAAATTAGAGCGGTGCATATGGTCTACCTTTGCCTCAGGCGCGAAATATAACTTCCACCCCCTGTTTTCAATCTGCAGGCACATATCCATATCCTCACCTGTTGGATGCTGCCAAAACCTAGCGTGCGCGTCATCAAGAGCTTCTTTTCTATAAGCTACATTTGCGGTAACAAAAAAATAAGCCCTATGCCCCGCTATCTGCGTTGGCGCCCTATCCGATAGCGCGGGAAATAAGCCTTCTTTAATAAAACCATATCTTGGGGATACCATATTAAACCTGAAGTGTTCGCAATAAGCTTCTGTAAGATTATCCTGATCTACCCTCAGGGTATATATCTCGCCGCCAACAGCGCCTATCTTGGGGTCTTTAGCGAATTTGGAAAGCATTATATTCACCCAATCCTTGCATGGCGCGCAGTCACCATCAGTGAAAAAGATATATTCACCTTTTACGATATCTAAAGCCTTATTCCGCGCGAATGCGGGTGATGGACAGTCAGGTATATTAATGAGTTTAATAAAGTCATACTTTTCCTGCCATGCGTTGATTATCTCAAGCGTCTTATCTGTGGACCCACCATCAGCTATTATGATCTCCCAGTCCTGATGCGGATAATCAATGCTTAAGAGATATTCAAAGCTCTTATCTATTGTACGCTCGAAATCTCTTATAGGGATTACTATTGAAATAAAGGGTTTATCGCTCATCAATCTACCTTATTTTAAAAAAGTGACTAGTCATTTCAATATATACCTAATAGCGACCTGTGTCCACAAAAACTTAGCCCGCACATTACTTTTTCATGCGCAGGCCCATGGATAATCTCTCACCCCTATTTTAAAACCTCATATAAATTTTACCATCTGCCAAAATAAATCGCTACTTATCATCCTCGTAAGCAACTGTTCTTATATTCTCAAGTTTACCAAAACAGACAAGCGTATCATGCAACCTTAGCCTTGTTGTCGCGACAGGATTGATTATATGCTCCTGGTCTCTTTCCACAGAAAGTACGAGTATGTCATGAGAGCGTAGCTTTGACTCTGAAAGGGTCTTCCCTGTTAGGGGGTTCTTTCTGGTAAGCTCTATCTGCGAAATTCCATAACCCCTGGCATTTAAAAGAAGTTCTTCGAATCTGGCGCGCTGTAAAAGTTTTTTATCTACCATCTGCTCCTGTATCTTGCTCATAAGAAAGCTGGACAAGGTGCTTAAGTGAAAAATCTTATACACTAAAAAAAGCAGGATAAGGACAATACCTAGATTGACATATTGAACAAGGAATAAGGGAACAAAGTTTTCAAGTGAAGGAATAATCAACGCTACGGGCTCATTGCTATTTATTGTTGTAACAAGGGTAGCTATCAGGGTAACAAACCCCGCGCTGCCCAGTATCATAAGCACGGAAGCGATCTTCCGCCTGTCTTTATGAGCCGCAACTAGCTCTGCCTCTCTTGTTGTAAAACCCGTTCCTGTAAAGGCTGAAACAGACTGAAAGTTCGCCTGTTGAGGATTAAGGCCTGTTAACTCGAAAGCGGCTGCGCCAATTTTAACCACAAAATAGGCTATTACAACTATCGCTATAAAGACAAATACGCTCATGGTTTACCCCTTTTTTTATTCCAGGAATTATTCAGTATCATAGTATTACTGTCAATACTGGGTATTTAATATCCAGTCTTTAAACGATGGCTATTAGCATACTTATTTAGCATTAAAATCATCAGACCAGATACCCCTCTTATTCTTACGGGCATCTTCTTCTGCCGCAAGAAGCTCTTGCTTGTATTTCTGATTGGGGGGCACTATTAGGGCCTTCGCGAGGCCTGCCCTGATAATCTCCGCGTTAACAAGCCTCGCGTCAGCCATAAAGACATAAACTAAAAGCCTGCCCTTAACATCACGCTCTAGGCTGTCAAATTCCAGGCGAATATCACTGTCCATAACCAGGTCTTCATTTAGTCTTCTGGCATATTCAGGTATTGTATTTATATCAGGCACATAAAGACCTATATAAGAGGCTAGCTCATTATTTGTCAGTTCAATGAGACTACCTGATATTACACGCTTAAGATTAATAGGCACTATACTACCCGCGGGAAACCTGACTACAGCGCCAAGGCCCTGAACCTTTAAAGAGTCTACATATACCTTGTTGCTCGCGCAACCGCAGGCAGCAAGAATAAGGATGGTGACTAATAATAATGATAATCTCATTGGCAAAGAATATTAAAACAGTTATTTAATATACAAAGGGGCTGCCAATAGACAACCCCTTTGTATCAGTTATATGTAAAAAATAACGTAAAACATGCGCTTTAAGCGCTAACTTTTATTGTATAGGATTTTTACCCTGCTATACAGTAAAATGTTATTTTGCTGAATTATCAGGAATAGGTATCATTGAAGGCTTTACAACCTCTTCCTGTCCTGCCTTATGAAGAGTCGCGATATCCGCGACACCTGATACTGTCCTTGCGAAGGCATTTGCTATGCCCTTAAGCAGTCCAACAGTAATACCAAGAAACGGGTTATCTGAATCCTTTGTTACCGCTACTACAGCCTTTGGTATCTCTGTCCAGCCCAACAGGACATTGCTAGTTGTGTTCTGCACTTTATCCTTACCTTTAGCCTTTGTCTTATCCTCTGCCATGGCTGATAATGAAAACGTACTAATTGCTACACAAACCAATAATGCGCATATTAACATCTTCTTCACGTCATTCACCCCCTTAGTTTTTTTTATAATAGCATAAATAAAAAATTGGCGCAAGAAAAAAGTATAAATATCTCGGGTTTTATTTTTAATTTTTTATAGACTCTGCTCTTTCGGATGCCGGGGGATGGTCATAAAAAAAGTACTTTGCGATAATACCTGGGTTAGGATCCGACAAATTTTGGAGAGTCAACTTCTGAATAAGCTCCTTAAAGACAGAAGGCTTGCCTGTTATGCCTACAGCATCCGTATCCGCCTGCGTTTCATACCTTCTTGAGACGAGGTTTAAAAATGGAAGCGCGCATATGCTGTATAGGGTAAATGCAATCGCTATTAACGGAAACGCGCTTATACTGTGTATCACGGGAATCACCCCAGCTGATAGGGCTGTATCCAAGATAAGTTTAATGATTAGAAAATTCAATAACATGGAGAAACCATTTAAAAAACTTAGTTTCCAGAAATGCTGGTACTTGTGGTGGGCGAGCTCATGCGCAAGCGTAGCTTCTATCTCATCAGGGGTGTAACTTTCAAGCAGGGTATCAGAGAGAAGAATTCGCTTGCTCTTACCCAAGCCACAGACCGCGGCATTAGCCTTTGAGGTCTTAGCGCCCAGGCCTATAGTGTAAATGTCGAGAATCTGCACACCCATCTTATCCGCCAGTCGTGTAAGCTTTTCTTTAAGCGCTTCATCTGTAGTCTTTGTGAGCTTATAAAACAGGGGTATCACTATCTGCGGAAATATCTTCGCGAGTATTACACTCATAAGAAAATAGGTGAGGGCGGAATATAGCCACCAAAAAGAAGGGGATATTCTTATGAAAAAATAGAGGGCTACTATCATGACAACATAAAACAATCCGGAAAAAAGGGTTTTCTTTATATAATCAGTTATCCATGATAATAAGGTTTGCCGTGAAAGCCCAAAATCATGTTCCATGCTAAAAGATGTTGTATAATCAAGCGGCAAGAGAATTATCTGTAGAAGGCTTCCCGCGATTGTAATATATACAATGACTACAATGTAAGGATTCTGGGAGACCATAAGCGCCAGCCAGATCAGCAGCTGAGAGCCGCCACTTAAGAAAAGGCCGGTAAAGAAAATAAGCGTTAAGGCCCATTCACATACAGCAATCCTACGTTTCCCGCTAGAATATACCTTTGCCTTGGTACTATCCAATCGTTTCGCTCCTCACTTACCTATCCTAGCCCAAGTTTTTTAAGAGCTATCTCATCCCTACGCCAATTTTTTAAAACCTTTACCCATAACTGCATAAATATCTTGATCCGGAATTTCTCCTCAAGCTCAACCCTGCTTAAAGTCGCTATCTCCTTTGCCATAGAACCTTTCTTGCCTACTATAATCGCCTTTTGCGACTCACGCTCAACATAGATAGTAGCGTTAATATCCAGGATATCCTTGTCCTCCCGTTTCGCGAATTTTTCAATCACAACAGCTACAGAATGGGGGACCTCTTCTCTTGTTAGCATAAGAACCTTTTCTCTTACTATCTCGGCGGTTATAAAGATATCGTCCTTATCCGTAACCTGTTCAGCAGGATAATGTTTGTTACCAACAGGCAAAAGGTCGAATATTTTATCCCTGAGTGTATTAATATTATCACCGGATAGCGCAGATATTGGTATAAAATCGCTAAACGCGTATTTGTTTCTCAATTCATCTATAACAGGCAGGAGCTTTGACTTTTTCGCGATATCTATCTTATTAAGCGCGACGATTACAAGTTTTTTTGACTCTTTTATCTTCTCTAATATCATATGGTCCGCTTCAGTAATACCCGATGTCATCTCAATAAGAAAGATAATAAGGTCCGCGCCAAGAAGAGAGTTCTCGGCTTTGTTTACCATTAACTTGGCAAGCAATAGGTGCGGCTTATGCATACCGGGTGTATCTACAAAGATTGCCTGTCTATCCGCTGTTGTTATTATACCAAGAATATTATCCCTGGTAGTCTCGGGCTTGTTTGATACTATAGCCAACTTCTGGCTAAGAAAGGTATTCAATAAAGTAGATTTGCCCACATTGGGCTTGCCTATAATGGCTACAAAACCTGATCTATACTGGTTCATAACTATTTTCAGGACCTTTTCTTATATTTTAAATGGGTTAAACCTTATACACCAGGTCATTGCTTCTTACTCTCTTTTTGGCAATAAAGCCTACTTCACTGCCTTTTTTAGCTTTTTCCACATCTTTGTTGTCAATCTGGAGAGATGTCAACTTCTGCTTAAAATCTGTTGTATGGCCCTGCACATGAATTGTCTCACCCGCGGCTAAAGGCCCTTTAAGTTTTATAACGCCTGCTTTGCACCGGCTGAAATAATGTGTTATTCTTCCTATAGGCTTACCTTCAGGCACCGGCTTCTTAACCGATTTAGCGGACTTTTTTTTCTTAAAAAGATTAAATATCATCCCATACCTCCAATCTCATTTTTCATGAGTATCTGTATAGCCATTATATATTTTAAGATGTAATCGCACGATAACATTTTACCATACTAAAATGTGCCTTCAAAGGAAAGATGCTACTGCCAGCATATATTTTTATAGTCGCACCTTCCGCACCTCTTTGCGCTATCATCATATTCTGCAAGCTTAGAAAAGTCAAGGCCCTTGATAGACTTCCAGCAGCTCCTTATAACCCCTTCAAGTTCCTCAACCTTTTCGTCGCTTATCTTTACCAGCTTATTCAAAAACTCACCTTCTTTTAAGCCATACTTTATCACAGTCTTTCTAACAGGCTCAATAAAAACGAGCAGCCCCTCAGTCACTATGTTGTTATTGTTTCTGGATTTGTCCTTGTCGAATAGGAGCTTATAAGCGATCAACTGCCTTAGATATCCTTCACAGTCACTATCCGCGAGCTCCTGTGTTCCGGAGATAATATTTTTTATATGTTCATCAGGCTTTCCTGTTTTGTAATCAACAACGCGCACATAAGGCGCCTTTCCATCTACAAACTCAGTTTTATCGTATTTTCCGGTAAAGATAAGATCATCCTCAAGCATAATTACCAGCTTATTCTCCAGGGCAATGGGCTTAACAGGCGCGACTGACTCAGCCTTAAACCAGTTCCTTAGCGTCTCGACCTGTCTGCGGCATGAAAGCTCAATCTCCTTCTCAACCCCCTGGTACCTGAGTTCATCTATAAAAGAGTCCTTAAAAAACTTAAAATTTGGAAACTCATCTTGGACCATAAAATAATTGTAAACATCCTCGAGGCCCTTATGCACGCAATTTCCAAAAGTAAGCCCCAATTTTTTTTGAGATGGTAAGCGCAATACGTCAGTATATAAAAATTTTCGTTTGCAGTTTATGTAGTTGTTCAAGCTTGTGGGATTAAGTGTAAGGTTGGTTACCATGTCTTTCAAGACAGCCTCAGTCCCAATAAAAGGGTCCTGCTTATTTGTAACCGCAAGCGAGTCCGCCAGAACAACTTCTTCTGTAGCTATGGACTCTCCGGCAACACTCTCCAGCCCTATCACAGGAAGATATGAACTGCTTATAGCCCCGGGTTTTGGGCTGGCTGTATATAAGAGGTTTGCCTTCGCTCGTGTTGACGCTACATAGAAAAGCCTTGTCTCATCATAAAAATTCAGCTCCTTAACCTTGTTTTTTTCGAGCACCCTCTCCTTTGCCTTAAATATTTCCGGGGGCAGTGGTATCAGATCTGATTTTAGGCGCATAGGCCAGTTCTTATCCTGCAGGCAAAACGGTATAATAACAGAATGAAACTCTAGCCCCTTTGACCC
>Ga0307992_1002342_pt1 | contig 10827 bp, 8 predicted proteins | sample EllFjometagen133_FD_203162 | JGI IMG/M metagenome (GOLD analysis project Ga0307992, IMG submission 203162) | Marine microbial communities from Ellis Fjord, Antarctic Ocean - #133 | ecosystem: Environmental > Aquatic > Marine > Unclassified | place: Southern Ocean | collected 2014-10-08
AAGCTTAATAATCGACCCAGAAAAACTCTTGGCTATTTAACTCCAAATGAAGTATTTTTTGAGAACTATAAAGTTGCACTTACTACTTGAATCTAGGATTTAATGAGTTTGTTATTTAATAATTTAGCTCCGTAGGAGCGATATCTTTGTAGTTAAAAGAGAACAAACGACATAAGCTCCGTAGGAGCGACACAATTTAAGCTAAGCTATTACAAAGATTTCGTTTATAGGGGACTTTAATTACATATCTCTCAAAATTATATTGATTATAACGTGTTTGTTATTTAATAATTTAGCTCCGTAGGAGCGGTATCTTTGTAGTTAAAAGTGCATAAACGACATAAGCTCCGTAGGAGCGACACAATTAGTCAAACCAATCAAATAAATATGCTTCATTGTATTCAATTTCCGATCGCTTTAATAAATTCAAGTATTCATCCTTAAAAGTTTTCTTTTTATGATGTTCAGGTTGGTTTAGAATGTATTTTGCGACAGCGTCAATTTGTGATTTAGAATAAGAAAATGATCCAAAACCTTCTTGCCATCTGAATAGTCCATTAAACCATCTGTTCTCATTTATCCATTTTGAGGAATTAGCTTTAATCGTTTTAGCCATATTTGAAACAGATATTGCTGGATCCAATCCGATAAGAACATGAATATGATCCGGATTGCAATAGATTGCCAAAGATTTTGATTTATTGTTTTTTATAATGCCACAAATGTATTTTTCCAGTTGATCTCGGTGTTGCTCGAAAATCTGGTTTTCTCTAAAGTTAACTGCAAAAATAATCTGTACATATAATTGCGAATATGTGTTTGCCATGGGTCCCCTCATTATGTGTCGCTCCTACGGAGCTAATTTAAAACGAAATCTACAGTACTACAAAGATTTCGTCCCTACGGGACTGAATATGCCAAATATGTCACAGATATATAATATTAAGCTGAGTTATTATATAGCTTTCGCTCCTACGGAGCTTGGTTTTGTGCTAGATCAAATTACTACAAAGATGTCGTCCCTAAGGGACTGAATATTTATCAGAAATGCTCTTAGTGAACTTTATTTATTTTATGAATAATTATTATATACTCTGATAAATAATTGATGCTCAAGAAATATTATTTTTGCAACTATTAGTGTATTTCAAATCTAAGCTCCATAGGAGCGATATCTTTGTAGTTAAAAGAACATAAACAACATAAGCTCCGTAGGAGTGACACAATTTAAGCTAAGTTATTACAAAGATATTGTCCCTCTGGGACTTCAATTACATATCTCTCAAAATTATATTGATTTTAATGTGTTTATTATTTAATAATTTAGCTCCGTAGGAGCGGTATCTTTGTAGTTAAAAAGAGCATAAATAACATAAGCTCCGTAGGAGCGACACAATTTAAGCTAAGTTATCATAAAGATTCTGTTCCTAGGGGACTTCAATTATATCGCCCACAGAATTATAATGATTTAATGAGTTTGCTATATAATAATTTAGCTCCATAGGAGCGATATCTTTGTAGTTAAAAGAGCAAAAATAACATAAGCTCCGTAGGAGCGACACAATTAGTCAAACCAATCAAATAAATATGCTTCATTGTATTCAATTTCCGATCGCTTTAATAAATTCAAGTATTCATCCTTAAAAGTTGTCTTTTTATGATGTTCAGGTTGGGTTAAAATGTATTTTGCGACAGCGTCAATTTGTGATTTAGAATAAGAAAATGATCCAAAACCCTCTTGCCATCTGAATAGTCCATTAAACCATCTGTTCTCATTTATCCATTTTGAAGAATTAGCTTTAATCGTTTTAGTCATATTTGAAACAGATATTGCTGGATCCAATCCGATAAGAACATGAATATGATCCGGATTGCAATAGATTGCCAAAGATTTTGATTTATTGTTTTTTATAATGCCACAAATGTATTTTTCCAGTTGATCTCGGTGTTGCTCGAAAATCTGGTTTTCTCTAAAGTTAACTGCAAAAATAATCTGTACATATAATTGCGAATATGTGTTTGCCATGGGTCCCCTCATTATGTGTCGCTCCTACGGAGCTAATTTAAAACGAAATCTACAGTACTACAAAGATTTCGTCCCTACGGGACTGAATATGCCAAATATGTCACAGATATATAATATTAAGCTGAGCTATCACAAAGCTTTCGCTCCTACGGAGCTGGGTTTTGTGCTAGATCAATTTACTACAAAGATGTCGTCCGTCAGCCGACGGACTTCAATTACATATCTCTCAAAATTATATTGATTTTAATGTGTTTGTTATTTAATAATTTAGCTCCGTAGGAGCGGTATCTTTGTAGTTAAAAAAAGCACAAACAAAATGAGCTCCATAGGAGCGACACAATTTAAACTAAGTTATTACAAAGATTTTGTTCATAGGGGGCTGAATATTCAAATTTGCTAGAATTACTCATTATCATTTTTATTAATAAAAATATATTCCTGTTATTTCGACCGGAATGACCCCGAATATTCGGGGGGAATGGAGCGGAGAAATCTCAAAATTCTTATCTGTTTTGAGTATTTTGAGATCTCTCCACTTCGTCCCGATCTTTGTCGGGACTTCGGTCGAGATGACAAATAGCATTTTTTAGTTATTTCACCTGTTTCACACAAGGGATTATAAGCTGTTTATTTTATATTTTTTTATGTTTTTCAATCGATTCGGTATCGATCTCAACTGATATGATTTTTCCTAATTGCTCAATTGCAACATAAAGACGTGATCGATTTTTTATATTGGCAACTTTCCCCTCAACTCCCGCAAAAACACCTCGTGTAATTTGGATGTTTTCTCCTTTGGAAAAAGCATATCCATCACTTATCTCCAAAGTAGAGGGTTGTTCAAGCATCAATTGAATTGCTCTGATTTCCTGATCTCTAATAATGGCAGGTTTATTTGCAAATTGAATAAATGAGCTTACACCTTGATTCTCAAGGATATAATACTTCTCTTTAATTGATGTTTTTATAAATAAATAACCTGAAAAAAGCGGTGTTTCCACGCATTTAACTCTATCTGACCATTTATTGTATTTTTTGATTAAAGGTAAATAAACTTCATATTTAGGGGATAATCGTTCTGCAATAGTTTTTTCATGTCTAGGCCTAACTCGTAAAACGTACCACTTATTGTCACTTCCGGTCATTTATCATACCCATACTGTTGAGATTAAATATATACATTGAAGGTATGGGGTGTAGGGTAATGCGCTGAGCACTGAGAAGATGAGATAATAAATTGACACATCAACATTTTAACAATTCAACCCATCGACCTATCGCCTCATCGACTCATCAATTATTCCGTAATTTGAGATCTCTCCACTTCGGTCGAGATGACAAAATATTATCAACTATCAACCTATCAACTCATCGACTTCTTTAGTGATGAGGATGTTCGATACTGGCAGTCAAAATACTTTTATGTATCGTTACAACAAAAGCACCGGCTTTTTGGGAGTAAATCGGTTCAGGATTACCATTTTCTATACAAGCATCGTTCATGCGCTTAAAACCGGTTCCCCAATTATCCACCAAACCTAAACTTTGGAAGATCATAGCAAGATTACTGTTTCGCAAAATAGTTCTATCTTCAAATAATATACGTTCTAAGTTGAGCTCTGCCGGTAGTGCTCCGGGACTCCATATCTCTAGCCAATCTTCAAAAACACGAATTTGAATATTGCCGGTATCATTATAGTCACGGTGTAAAATCGCATTAATAATTGCTTCCTTGAGTGCATCAAGAGGATAATCCCACTTCATTTCCTCTTTTCCACTACGATGGCGAATTAAACCCTGATCGATATATTTTTTAATAAATTCAAGGATCTTATCAATGGCAACAATTACATTAGATTCAATATTCTTTCGATCAACAAATTTGGTAACGGTATTACCATCAAAACGAGCAATTTTTATCACAGCATTTGAAAACAATTCATTTCTTTTAGCAAAACACAAGTAACCGGCTTTAGTTACATTGTCGTCTCGGATCTGACGTATCTGACGTAAGAAATCATCAACATCTTTATAATTTCCATTTGAAGTATATTTTTTGATTAATTCCTCATCAAACTCAATCTCTTTAATAGGAATATCAACAAATGAAGCTTCATGATTCGTTAATGAGTTATAAGTTCTTTGGTCATTTTTTTCTATTTTGCTCATTTATGCACCGTTGGTTTTGCGTATTTTTTATAATAATAAAAATATTATTTATTTTCCCAATAAACAAAGAAAAAATGTTGATAGTTGATTGGTCGATATGTTGATAGTTGATAGTTGATAGTTGATGGTTGCCTGTCGGCCGTAGCCTTGTGCGTAGGCTGGATGGTTAATAAATTCTCATCACTTCCAGCTAATGAATCTTGCTCTCTGTGAAAGTGATGTGTCGCTCCTACGGAGCTGGGTTCTGTTCTAGATCAATTTACTACAAAGATGTCGTCCCTCTGGGACTGAATTCAAATATTCTTTCAGATGTGCTACAAAGATATTGTCCCTATTGAACTTGAATTACATATCTCTCAGAATTTTATTGCTTTTAAAGTGTTTGTTATATAATAATTTAGCTCCGTAGGAGCGATATCTTTGTAGTTAAAAGAACACAAACAAAATGAACTCCGTAGGAGCGACACAATTTAAGCTAAGTTATTACAAAGATTTTGTTTCTAAGGGACTTCAATTATATATTTCTCAAAATTATATTGATTTTAATGAGTTGGTTATTTAACAATTTAGCTCCATAGGAGCGATATCTTTGTAGTTAAAAGAGCACAAACAACATAAGCTCCATAGGAGCGACACGATCAATCAAACCAATCAAATAAATAAGCTTCGTTATAATCAATTTCATATCTCTTTAATAAATTCAAATATTCATCTCTAAAAGTTGATGTTTTGTGATGCTCAGGTTGGTTTAGAATATATTTTGCAACTGCATCAATCTGCGATCTGGAATAACTAAATGATCCAAAACCCTCTTGCCATCTAAATTGTCCATTAAACCATCTGTTCTCATTTATCCATTTTGAGGAATTCGATTTAATGGTTTTAGCTATATCAGAGACAGATATTGACGGATCCAATCCGATAAGAACATGCGCATGATTGGGATTACAATAAATTGCCAGAGGCTTAGAATTCTTTTTCTTTATGATACCGCAAATGTATTTTTCCAGTTGATCTCGGTGTTGCTCAAAAATCTGGTTTTCTCTAAAGTTAACTGCAAAAATAATCTGTACATATAATTGTGAATATGTGTTCGCCATGGGTCCCCTCATGATGTGTCGCTCCTACGGAGCTAATTTAAAACGAAATAACGAATACTACAAAGATTTCGTCCCTACGGGACTGAATATGCCAAATATGTCACAGATATATAATATTAAGCTGAGCTATCACAAAGCTTTCACTCCTACGGAGTTTGTTTTTTTGCTAAATTAAATTACTACAAAAATATTGTCTCTCCGAGACTTCAATTACATATCTCTCAGAATTATATTGATTTTAATGTGTCTGTTATATAATAATTTAGCTCCATAGGAGCGGTATCTTTGTAGTTAAAAGAGCACAAACAACATAAGCTCCATAGGAGCGACACAATTTAAACTACATTATTACAAAGATGTCGTCCGTCAGCCGACGGACTAAATATTTATCAGAAATGCTCTTAGTGAACTTTATTTATTTTATGAATAATTATTATATACTCAGATAAATAATTGATGCTCAAGAAATATTATTTTTGCAACTATTAGTGTATTTCAAATCTAAGCTCCATAGGAGCGGTATCTTTGTAGTTAAAAAATATAAACAACATAAGCTCCGTAGGAGCGACACAATTTAAGCTAAGTTACTTGAAAGCTGTATTTTATATAGGATTATTGAAAAGTATTAATACAATTTATATTGGCTTTAAATGCCCTTTTTCAACAATGTATCTTTCTCCCGTTCTCGGGCACACCAAATCCTCTCCCAGTATCTCCCCTTCTCTGCTGACCCAGCCTTTTTGTTTGGCTGGTACACCCACCATGAGGGCGTATGAGGGGACATCTTTTGTAACGACGGCACCTGCACCAATAAAACAATATTCGCCAAGGGTGACACCGCATACAAGCGTTGCATTTGCTCCGATTGATGCACCTTTTTTTACTCTCGTTTCTTTAAATTCTGCTTTTCGTTCTACAAAAGCTCTAGGATTTACGACATTTGTAAAGACACAACTGGGACCGCAAAAAACATCGTCCTCAATAACAACAGAATCGTAGATGGAAACATTATTCTGAACTTTTACTCCATTACCAACTACTGCTTTTGAGCTAATATTCACATTTTGTCCTATAGAGCATTTTTTTCCAATAATTGCTCCAGACATAATATGAGAAAAATGCCAAATCTTCGTCCCATTCCCAATTTTAGCACCTTCATCAACTTTAGCGGTTTCATGAATGTAATAATCAGCCATTGAGTGCTCCCTTTATTTTTTGAGCAATAAAGCTAATCTCATCATCTTTAAGAAAGGAGTGCATTGGTAAAGACATAACTGTTTCGGACAAGCGATTTGAAACGGGAAAATCTGTACCTTGCTTTAAATTTCTAAAAGCTTCTTGTTTGGGTAAGGGCATGGGGTAATGTACAGCTGTTGGAATATCGTCTTTTGCCAGAGTCTCACGCAATTTATCACGGTTTTCAACTCGAATTGTATATTGAGCCCAAACACTTAAATTATCTTTTAGAACCAAAGGTGTATCTACAATATCTTTCAGCTCTTCTGTGAAAGTGGTAGCAACACGGTTTCGTTCTTTTATTTCATTTGGAAAATATTTCAATTTCACTCTTATTATTGCCGCTTGAAGCGTATCCATTCTGCCATTTACACCGATCATCTTATGATAATAACGTTTTTCTTGACCATGATTACGAATCATTTTCAATTTTTCCGCAATTTCAGCATCAGTTGTGAAAACAGCACCACCATCTCCATAACAACCCAAAGGTTTAGCAGGAAAAAAACTTGTTATAGCAATACTTGTTAAAGCACAGGACCTTTTTCCTTTATATTCGGCTCCAAAAGACTGAGCCCCATCTTCCAGGACCCACAGATCATGTTTTCTTGCTATATTGTTGATTCTGTCAAAATCAGCACACTGCCCATAAAGAGATACAACAATGATCCCTTTAGTTTTTGCCGTGATTTTTTCTTCGATCTTATCAGGATCCAAATTAAAAGTCACAGGATCCACATCAACAAAAACTGGTTTTGCCCCTACAACTGAGATCATTGTAGCTGTAGAAATAAAAGTAAATGCAGGACATAATACTTCATCTCCGGACTGTATATCTAGGGCCATCAGTGCTAAGGAGATCGCATCTGAACCGGAACTACATGCCACTGCATGAGATGCTCCTGAAAAGTCGGCAAGCTCATTCTCTAATTTCGCAATATCGGGACCATTTATAAATGCGGTTTTATCTATAACGCCAGCGATAGCTGCATCAATTTCATTTTTATATTCTAAATATTGACGATGTAAATCACAAAATTTCATATAATATCCTGTTAATTAATAGCTCAATTTTTCCATAAGATGTACACCGGAAAGAATATCTTCACGAGAAGGAAATTCATTCCATTTTTCTTTAGCAATGAATTCATACATGGTATTATGACCCCTGCCATACACATGATCCAAAGTAAAATCCATGTCCGGCCTTTCCATATTTTCAACATTCCAGTGACTAATAGTATTCAAGTTTGTTCCGGCTAACCGTATAATTCCCTTTTCAGCAATAAGAGTAAACTCGGTTTCATAATTCTTTTCATAAGCACAGACAGTGGCATTTAATGAGCCTACAATACCTGAATTAAAGCGCATGACAGATGAAACTGAATCATAGACTTCAAATCCTCTTAAAAGTCCACCTTGCCCTTTAGCACTTACCAATTCACCAAATAAATAGTGAACCATATCTACATAATGGCTTGCCTGTGTATAAAGAACACCACCATCAAGAGAGCGGGTTCCATGCCAATCAATATCAAAATAAGCGTCATTGCGATTCCAAATCACATTGCATATGAATTGGTGTAATTTCCCTAATTTTCCGCTATCGATCAGTTCTTTTAACATTATAACCAAGGGATTGTAACGATTTTGATATACAGGCAATAAAGTTTTTCCTGCTTTATCAACGCGAGAAAAAACCTCATGAGCCTCGCGAACTGTTAAACTCAAAGGTTTTTCACAAACAATATAAGGTATATCGGTACTTTCAGCTATTTCCGCAACATGCTCAGGATGATTTCCAGACGGAGTTAATACAGAAACAATATCAACACCCTTTATATCTTTATAATCTGTTACATATGGCACATCCAATTCTGCGGCTGTCTTCTTTGCCCTTTCTTCATTAATATCACAAACTAAAGCAATTTCAACGCCCGGAGTTTCTTTTATCGCTTCGATATGTCTTTTTGATATTCTTCCACAACCAACAAGTGCAATCTTTTTCATATCAGAGAATTCCTTTCGGTAAATATTTATATGGGAAATATATGGAGCAAAAAAGACATAATCAATTAATATCATAGGAAGTTGAGGGTTGAGAGTTGAAATGTTGAAATGGTAAGTCTATGTGTCGATGGGTCAAGAAGTCGATATGTTGATGTGTTGATGTGTTAAATAAATATGCTTTACCACGGCTTTTAAGCCGTGGGTTATTGATTCATAATAATATGGGTTTTAACCCTAAACCTTCAATTTTGTGGGGGTTAAAACCCCAATTTATTTATATCATTGATCCCCGGGTTAAAACCCGGGGTAAATCATGTTCCTCAACAAAATATTTCTTTTCAACTCTCAACCTTTCTTCTTATTCTTTCGGTTTTTTGATCAATACCAATAATCTATTCATAATCAATGATGACGAAACACCGATCAATGTATACCAAGTCCAGTTAATTTTAAACAAGCCCTGCCAACCGGCAATAATAATAAACGTCATGACGGCAATGGAGAAAAAGAAGGGTACAACATATTGCCATAATCTACATTTTTTAAAGAAACGAACAGCAACAAATACACCCAAGGTTCCACCATAAGTAAATGATGCGATTGACAAACCAATTACAACTAATGGACTATCTTGATTAGTAAATATCATAGCACCAAATACCATCACTATACCCCAACCCAAGGTAGCAAATCGACTAATTCTAAGCCATTTACCTTCATCGGTAATATTCTTGAAAATAGGTTTAAAAATATCAACCGTGATAGAGGATGACATCGCACTCAATGATCCACTAAGGGTTGTCATTGATGCAGCAAAAATACCTGCTACGGTAATACCTTTTACAACAGGAGGTAAGTTTTCGATAATGAATTTTGTAAATAATTCATCGGGTTTAGTTATGCCCAATACTTCAAAGCTAGCGCCGTTCCAAACCATGTATAACATAGCGCCAATGCATAGAAAAATAACAAATTGGACAAAAACAACAAGACCACTACCTACCATAGCTTTTTTAGAATCAGCTTGGCTTTTACAGGAAAGTATTCGCTGAACTATCAACTGATCTGTACCGTGACTTGCCATAGATAGTAGGGCACCACCTAAGACACCACCCCAAAGAGTATAACCTTTTCCGGGATTGATGTTAATTATCAAGAGTTTCCCTTTTTCCACAATATCAGCGACAGATGCACCTGCATCAGGAAGCATATTCATTCCGATCACCAAGGCGCAAACAGCTGCACCCATATAAATGATCCACTGGGCAAAATCCATCCATACAACGCCTTTAATACCCCCCATGAGTGTATAAGCAACTGTAACGACACCTAGGAGCAACAATGAATAGAAGTACGGCAATCCGGTGATCATAGATAAGGGAATAGCTACAGCGAACAAACGAACACCATCGGCAAGAAGTCGCGTAAGCATAAATGTAATGGACATGATCCGTTGCATGGTAACGCCACCTTTTTCGGTGATCGCCTGATATACGGAAATAAAGTTACCTTTAGCATACATGGGAATAAAGATCCCCGCGACAAGAATACGACCAATGATATAACCAATACAAACTTGAAGAAAAGTAAAATTCCCAAGATAGGCAAGGCCCGGAATTGATAAAAATGTAAGGACTGACGTTTCTGCGGCCACTATGGAAACCATAACCGCCCACCAGGGAAGCTTATTCCCTGCTGAAAAATAATCTTTCATATTTTTTACACTTCGCCCCAAAAGAGACCCGGCAATAAATACGCCCAACATGAATGCAACAATAATAGCTATATCTACCCAATGCATGTTTTACCCTTTTCTGTTTATATATTAAAAAACCCGCCCCGATCAAATTCGGGGCGGGAAAATATACAACAAAGAATTGTTTTTAAAAATTAAAAGTTGAATCCTGTTTCAACATTCATGATCGTTACATTTTCAGTTTTAGGATCTATCATGGCATCACCATTCATATCACGATATGTCAGCATATAATTATAAACAATACTGACACCACCGCCGAGATCCATACCTAATTTTGCGCCCATAATAGTTCTTTCTGAAGGATTCTTAAAATCCCAGGGGTTTGGATCATTATTGCGATGATAATAAGCCATGATCTCTGAAACCAGAGGTATAGTTCCCTTTGGTACTGCCGCTTCGATCTGGAAAGTCTGTAAAACATTCCCAAGACCTGAAACCATGTTCATATAATTACAATCCAAGGTAAAGAAATTTGCAATATTAATTCCAACTGATCCATAAAAGCCTTGTGATTGGGGTAAGTTATA
>Ga0307992_1002343_pt1 | contig 10819 bp, 12 predicted proteins | sample EllFjometagen133_FD_203162 | JGI IMG/M metagenome (GOLD analysis project Ga0307992, IMG submission 203162) | Marine microbial communities from Ellis Fjord, Antarctic Ocean - #133 | ecosystem: Environmental > Aquatic > Marine > Unclassified | place: Southern Ocean | collected 2014-10-08
CGAGGTGTCCCCGAAATTGTTGGGTCTTTCCGCAGCTCTCCTTCATATCTGCGGCCAGGATACGGGCATCCCACCCCATTTTGGGCCTCCCAAGAAGGCCCAAAATAGCGTGGATTTGACCCTGGAGGGTTTCTTTGGACTGGACGATGAGCCCGAGGCCCCGGAGAACGGCCCCTTCAGTTAAGTTCGGTAGCTGGTCTATTAAGCTCCATGAGTGAACCTTGCTTGAACCTTGCCAGGAGATCCTCATGGAAATAGAAGAAGAAATCGGCACCCCCAAAAAGCCCTTTGTAGCCCCCGAGGATGAAGGGGACAACTACATCGACACGATGGACCAGGCTGAGCACTCCGAGCTGAGTGACCTGTTCGAGCAAGGCAAAGTCGCCCAAGAATTGGCCTTGCTTCGTCGGGTGGCCAAGGTCGCCAAGGCTCAGCCTGCCATGCGGAAGCACCTGAGTCCGCTGATGAGGCGGGCCAAAGCCCACCTGGCCAACGAAATCGGCGGTTTCCGTGCTGTGTCGGCCCGCGCCCCCAAGGTAACGGCCAAACGGTGGGCGAGCATGACTCTGCCGGAGAAACACGTTGCCATGAAGCGGCTGGCACACAAGGCCATCATGCCGGACGTGACCAAGGCCAAGGTCCGTGATGGTGAAGCCTTCATGGTCTACATGATCAACCCGGAGAAGAACAACTCCAAGTTCTATGAGGGCGTCATTCGGCAGGAGGACGGCGGCTTCCGTGTCATCCGGCGTTGGGGTCGAATGACGGACTCCGGCAAGACGGGCCGAATCGACGGCGGCAAGTACGACACCGAAGGCAAGTTCTGGTTCGACTCCCTGGGTGGAGCCCAGCGGGAACTCCAGAAGCATTATGCCAAGCGGATGGGCAGGGGGTACGTGTCGGCTTTCGGGCGCGACCACTTGGTTCCTGGTAGCCACAAGAAGCTCCCAATGGGCCAGTATCCTGTTGGTCTGGGAAGCGCGGGCTTCGGTTGGGGCGGCCAATCGGTCAAAAAGTGCATCCCCGCTCTCAGGAGGATGGTGTCCTACTTGCGGGCTGCCCATGCTGAGGTCAAGGCATCCGGGCGTTCCGATATCGTGGCAGAGACCCTGAACGACGCCCTGATGGTCGTGCGGGATGTCGGTCACGAGGACAGCACGATGGCCCAGAAGCTCCTCAAGCTCATCAGTAAGCCCCTTCGTCGGGCCGAGGGCAGCCCCCGGTTCATCGAGGATGCTGATGGTGCGAGGATGGCCAAGGAGCTGTACACCATCATCAACTACGTGACCAAGCAGACTTCCTACTGTGCGGAGTAGCCATGAGCCTTCGAGAAGACTTGATCAAGCTGGGTCAAACGCATCCGAAATTCCGGCCTGACCTGCGGTCTTTGCTCCGGCAAGGTGCCGACGATGATGAGGGCTTGGATTTGAGGGCCAAAATCAGGGACCGGGAGACGGCGATAGGCAAAATCCATCTGGATGCTGGACTTCCTTCCGAAGACTCCATCATGGATTCTCCTCGGAAGTACAACGCCAAGATGAAGAAGGCCCTCAAGACGCTGGACCAGATCGAGAAGCTCACCAAGGAATACAACCAGATGTTTTAACGGTGGCCTAGATGGTCAAACAGCGATACCCCATCCCCCAACCTGCGGCTAATTCCCGTTGAGGAGTTGTTGTGCCCCAGACGCCACCAACCGTCCGTGTCCTGCTTGTAGACGACGACCCGGACGACAGGCTTCTTGTATCCGACCTGTTAACCAAGCAGGGCAAGAGAGCCATTTATCTTGTAGATGAGGCTGGGGACCTCCCTTCTGCGTTGAAGCTAGCCAGCAAGCGTCGGTATGACGTTGCCCTGGTTGACTACAAATTGGGGGTGGGGCCGGACTCCATCACCGGCCTGGATGTCATCGAGGCACTCCGCAAGGAGCATTATCGGACCCCCGTGGTCATCATCACCCACCACGGGGATGAGCGACTCCAGCGTGAAGCCATGGAGCAGGGGGCCGCCGAGTTCCTAGAAAAGGGCATGTTCACAGCGGACCTGCTCTCCCGGACCTGTCTGTACGCCATTGGTCTACAAGAGAAGCAGACCCAGAACGGTGGCGGGGCCGGTGTCGGGGTGAACATCGAGACCCTGGTGTCCTTGACGAGAGATTCGGTAGTTGCCCAGACCACAACGGCGGCTGAAACGAGCGAGATGCGGCGGGAGTTTTCGGAGGGGATGAAGGCCCTGAGTAAGGAGCATGATACGTTTTTGGCAGCTCTCCAAGGGGCAGAAGAACGCACAGCGGCGGCGATTAAAGAAGGAACCAAGAAGACTCCCAAGTTCAAGTGGGTTTTCGACTGGATTGCCTCCAACCCTCTCGCGGCTGCCTTGGTTTTCTTCGGCATCGTTCTCCTCATCCTTCTCCTCGTAGTGGTCCTCCCGAAAATTGATGTCGATACCATCAAGCAATTGAGGGGCGTCAAGGGAGCCCTGTGGCTCCCCATAGGAGGGGAGGGTGTCGTCTAACCGTCTGGACACATTGACGCCAGCTTGGGATTTGCTCCCCGAAGGGATATTCGTTGTTAAGCTGGCGGGTTCTAACCCAGCCTCCCTGACCTATGTTTACGTCAACCAGGCGTGCTCCGAAGTCATGGGTTTCGATACCAGCACCGTCATTGGCAGGCATGTGTCGGAGGTCTCCCCCGCAGTCATCGAAGGCGGGTTCCACCTCCAGATCGCCAAGGTCAAAGAGACGCAAAAGACTATCGAACTGGGTGTTTTCCCCTACCAGGGGACCTTGGTTTCCCGCCGTTGGCTCTGTGCCAGCTTGTTCCCCATCTTCGGGGATTACGTGGGTGTCTGTGCCAGGGACGTGTCCGAGCACAAGCAGAATGAGATAGAGCGGGACCATTTGTTAGACCGTTACCGAGCCTTGTCCTCCGTGGTCCCGGACCTGTTGCTCGTGCTCAACAAAGACCGCATCTTGCTGGCGTGCGAAGGAGGCGGGGAGCTGGGGCGCTGCCCGGCGTTCTCCAAGGAGCCCAACCGGGTTCCCAAGTGTCACGCGACCCGGATGCTCAACCCACCGCACAACCCCTGTGCTGGTAAGCATCTGCGAGAAGTGTTCCCGGCGCAATTCTTCAACGTCATCGACCTGGCCATCCGGGAAGCTCTAATGGAGCCTCCCAAGGCGTGCCACTTCACCTTCCATGATGATGAGAGCCATCTGGATTACGAGGGGCGGGCAGCGGCCACCGAGAGTGGGGAAATCGTCGTCACCATCCTGCGGAACGTGACGACCCAGAGGGCCTTTGAGAAAGAGCTGGAAGACAGGGTAGCCCGACGTACCAGCGACCTGGCCCAGAGCAACTACGAGCTACAGCAGTTCGCCTACGCGGCCTCCCACGACCTCCGAGAGCCCCTGCATAAGATCACCGCGTTCGGGGGTCGGTTGTCTGACCACCTGGAGGGGCAGCTTGATGAGAAGGGACAGCAGTACCTCGGCATCCTTATCAATGCGTCCTCCCGCCTGGAACGGCTCATTGATGACCTCCTGGACTATTCACGGGCCGGGCAGTTGGAAGAAGCGGCCCCGGTAGAGGTCAACCTGAACGAATTTATCCCGTTGGTTTTGGAAGACCTGTCCGAAAGGGTCCTGGAGACCAAGGCGGATATTCAAATCGCCACGGAGTTGCCGACGTTGTGGGTACACCCCTCCAGGTTGCGGAGGGTGTTGATCAACCTCGTGTCCAACGCCCTCAAGTTCCACAAGCCTGGCGGGGTTCCCCAAGTCGCTATCAATAGCTGGGTTGACGGAGATTCCTTTAAGATCTCTGTACAGGATCAAGGGATCGGGTTCGACCCCAAGTTCACTGACCACATCTTCCACGTCTTCACCCGCCTGCATACCCGGTTCGATTATCCGGGCACCGGCATCGGGCTGGCCTTGTGTCGCCGCCTGGTCGAGCGGTACGGGGGCAGCATTGAGGCACTTGGCAAACCTGGGGAGGGGACCACTTTTACCGTGATCTTGCCGAAGGTCTTCCCCTTGGAGATGCCATGAAAGTTGAGAGCCTGATCCTCTTGTTTGCAGAGGACGACGACGAAGATTGGATGCTCATTGAAGAGGCACTTGAAACCTGCGACCAGGATAGTTACGAGAGGGTCAAGAACGGGGAGGAGCTTCTCAGCCGCCTGCTGGAGGGGAATACACCCCACATGATCATCCTCGACATCAGGATGCCCCGGATGGACGGCTTCGCGGCCTTGGAAGAGATTCGCAAGGACCCGTTCTTGCGGCACCTTCCGGTGATGGTGATGACCACCTCAAAGTCAGACATCGACATCGCCCGGTCTTACGCATGTGGGGCCAACGGCTATCTCGTCAAGCCGACGACGTTCCCGTTGATGAAAGAGATGTTGGGTCAGGCCCGGAGATACTGGGCCGAGCTGGTAGAGCTGCCCGAGGGGCCTTGGTTGCCCAAGGAGATAAAGGCCGGTGGGGTTATCTAGTCGTCGCCGCCCCCACCACCATCGTCGCCGCCACTGTCGTAGCTGCCACCGCAGGAGTCCGAACCGCCGCCGCCGCCGCCGCCACCGTAGCGGTCACCGACGCTGTCGCCTCCGCCGCCACCGTAGCCGCTACCTGTTGGTATTTCAAGGCCCGCTGAATACTTGAAATGGGCATCGACAGGCTGTAGTACCAGCTCCAGCACTCCGGCGGGGTTTTGACGGTAGCCCGCCGGGGTCTTTGGGGACCGTACAGGTCGAGAACTTCCTGGTAGTCGATGGGGAACAACAGCGGATCTTGGGTCATAGGGTCTCCTGTCCCTTACATTACCCCTACCGGCCCCAGCCCCACCCCTAAGCAACCGGTCAGTTGATGTCCGGGATAGACAGACCAGCCCGGCATATTGGTTTGTGGGAGACCTTACGGGCGAACCCCAGGATGCGGCCCCTCTCGGCCCCTGGCTTAAACAGACCCACGGTTCGGATGTCCTCAAAGCCTGTCTCGCGGAGCATTCGGGTCAGGGCACTTTCGGAGGGGATAAACCAGTTCGACTGGTTTGGGGTGCCCGTGTAGAAGGTGCTGCCACCGAATTCACACAGGGGTCTCTCAGAAGAGATACCAGCGGTCTCCAACAGAAGAACACCGTCATCCGTGAGTGAGTTGAACAGGATTCTCAAGCCCAGGAGGGGGTCCGACAAGTGGTAGAGCACCCCTGGGAAATACGCTATGTCGAAGGTGTCCCGGTGCCGTCTTCCCGTGAGGGTGTACAAGGACCGGTCAAACACTTGGACCCGATTCGGGAAGAGACCGAAGGATTTGGCCAAAAACAACGTCATGTCCGCGTACTTTTTGGCTTCCTCCACCGCGATGACGCAAGCCCCCAGGGCAGCCAGTAACAGCGTCGTCCCCCCTGTCCAGCAGCCCACGTCCATAACCTTTTGACCTCGCAAGCTGTCGGGTGTCACCGGGAAGTGCTCCATGAACTGAGCCATCACCGTCAAATAATGGTCGCTGGTTCTCCCAGCTAACTTGAAGCTGCCGAAGTCGTGGTTATGACCCCAGTGGAAGGTGGTGGTCAGGGCACGCTGATGCTCCAGCTCCTCCTCATCATAGCCTTCACTGGAAATATCCTTCTTCCCCAGGACACCACGGATGTGTGCTTCAAAGGCTTCCGCAGAAGTCCCTTGCAGGCTGTTCGTGCGGTAGCTCTGATTGAAGAGTTCTTGGAGTTGATCTTTGGTCAAATGGCTACTCCTTGTCGCTATCCTACCGGCCTCTGCCCAGCCCTAAGCTCATTTGTTGTACAGGGGTTCCAGCTCCCCACGAAGATATTGCCGAACTTTCATCCTCTTCCCCGTCACATGGTCAACCACCTGACCCGCCTGTACCCGCACAGTGCGCCTCTTATCAGCTCTTTGGCCCGAACCTAGCTGTCGGCGTCGGCTGTTGTTCCGAGCCCCTTGAGCGGCCTCCTGGGCCGCCTGGTGGAGCTTTGCACGCAGAGCTGCCAGAGCCGTCTCCTTATTTTGGTGCTGGCTCCTCTCAGATTGACATTGGACCGTGATCCCAGACGGTAGGTGCTTGAGCTGTACCGCTGAGTCCGTCACGTTCTTATGCTGGCCGCCCGCACCACTCCCTCGACAGGTGGCCCATTCCAGGTCACAGGGCTGGATGAGTACCTGAGCTTCCGTCGGCACCGGGAGCACGGCTACAGTGATGGTGGAGGTATGAACTCGCCCTTTCCTCTCGGTGGGGGGAACTCTTTGCCACCGATGGCCGCCCGCCTCGTGCTTGAATGCCTTGGCGGCTCCTTTACCTTCAACCTGAAAGACCACATAACCCGGTCGGGCTTCCTGTAGTTTCAAGCTAAAGACACCTCCGGGCGCAATAGCGGGTGTAAATACCGAGCTGCTGTTCAACTAACAATTTTGCGTCTGCTCCGCCCTCGGCGGCCCTGATTTCAACGATGATCATGTGGTTCACCAGTTCCAAAGTTCAGACCTGGGCGATGCCAAGAGAGCTACTTCGTCGCCCTCCAAGTTGGCCCCGCCTCTTACGACCCGGTTGAGTTCCTTGCTCTGTTTCCGCCAGCTATAAATGCGGTCACGGCTCCCAATTTCGCACATGCCATTGGCAAGCCTGGGGGTGCCTTTGCGGCGTTTGCGGCAAGGGCAGCTCCAGGGGTGCATGGACAGCACGACCTGGGGGCGAGTCTGGCACCAGCAGTCGGAGTGGTCTTCGACCGTGTAGTGGGTCGCTAAATGAAACCGAACGAGGTTTTCAACGATGCGGTGAACATGGTGACGCCTTTCGGCCCTCCCTGAAGGTTCTCTCATGGCTTTCTCCCGTCCAAACGGGCATCACCCGCCTGGACATGATTTGTTGGATAGCCATGTGAAAGAACCTCCACGGCACAGGGGCCGCTTCCCCTATTCTACCCCGAACCCCCGGCGACTAAGCAAGCTCTTTCGCTTAGGCCGACCCCGTGGTGAGTAGTTGGGGAAAGGAGACCAACATGTTTCGCATCTCATACGTTCAAGAAGAGTCCCGCTTTTGGCCGCAGGAGCGGATCAAAAAGATCATGGAGTTCATCAAGGGAGTCACCCACGGGAAGGTTGAGTTCCGCCCGGACCCCCAGCGCAACGGCGAGGAGATGTGCTTCGTGGAGGCTTCTCCCGAGGCCGAGGAGGCCATGAAGGTGGCGCTCCGGCAGAGCGAGTACAACGGATGCGGTTTGGCCGTCCATGGGATGGGAAAATTCGACCCAGACTGCAACATCTTGACCTTCAAGTTCCCCACCGGGAAGGATGCCCAGTCTTTCCTGGTCTGGTTGGACAACAGTGGGGAGCAGGGTTTCTACGATTCGGAGGAGTTCGCTGGGGATTTCGACGGTTCCCACTTGCACTTCCGCTACAACGACCCCGGAGGCAACATGATTCCGGTGGTTCGCCTCAAGGAAGGAGAAAAAGGGTAGAGATAGAGCATGTCCGTCTGTGAAAGATCTCATGCCCGAGGGTCCATCCCTGAGAAAGTGACCTACATATCCACGTCCCCTTTAGACATCACCCGGCGGAGAGTCGGCAAGGAGTCCACCGTCAAGGCCCGGCCTGCGTTCCCCGTGGAAGCTGGCAAGAGCCTTGAAGTCGCCCGTAGGTGGGCACAACGCAAAGGGCAGGGGGGTGTCCAAGAAACCACCGAGGACAACCAACCCTTCTCCGGCTTGGTCATCTGGGATTTGGATGAGCGGGGCCAAGGTGGGCGAGCGTACAAGGTGCTCATCCCAGCCAACGACGGCAAGGGCGAGTACCTGGTGGACCTGCGAGAGCCGGAATTCCTGTACCTGATGTTCAAGTACGGTATCCGCCGCAACGGTAAGCCCGGTGGTGGCAAATTCATCTGGGGCAAGAACGGCACCCAGATGCGGTTGCTGGTGGTGGGTTGCCCGCTGCACAAGGCCCTGATCAAGAGCGGGGATAAGAAGGCTCTGATGGCAGACCCGGCCACCCGCATCACTGCCCGCAAACTTGAGGTGGGCGTGGTCTACAAGAGCAACTCAGGGGAGCACAAGGCGTACATCGGGCCTTGCAAGATGGGCGGTAAGAAGGCGTTTATGTTCGTGCATATCGGGTACTTCTGGCGGCATACCTATCCGACTGGGCCGACCCACAAGGACATCCAGCAGGAATACCACAACCACGGCAAGTCGGTGGGCATCCACAAGGGGTGCCCGTCTGGGTTGATCATTGCAGGCAAGGTGGACGACCTGGAAGCCTTCAGGCCCCCGACCCCCCAGCAACAGATCAAGCAGGGCGGGGTCCGGCGTTGTACCGACCCCTACGGCGGAGCACTCGACGGAGATCTTGAGGTGCCGTAGTAATCCTGGGAATGGGTCGCTTAGCTGGCGGGTTTGGGGAGTAGTCTTGAAAAGACGCCTTCGTAGCTCAGTGGCCAGAGCGGGAGATTCTAAATCTCTGTCTGTCGCAGGTTCGAGTCCTGTCGAGGGCACCAGGAGAACAGAATGACCCGCAAAGATTGGATCAATTTGATTGTGGCCTGTGCCTTCATCCTCTCTATGGCGGGCGTTGTGGCCTTTGTTTGTTGGTCCGAGATGTCCCACATCCTGGGGCTGTAAGGAGCAAGACCGTGGCATTCAAGGATGTAGTCATACAGGACACCCCCAACCGGTACGTCATGCCGAAGGTCGGCAAGATGCACTGTCAGGTCACGGCGTTCCTCTCCCCCAAGCTGTTCGACATGACCGAGGAGATGCTGTGGCAGCAGGCATACAATGCCGCCACCAGCTACCCCGGCACCACGGCGGTCTACCTGATGCCGGACTGCCACATCGGCTACCACGTCCCCATAGGCAGCGTCATCGTCACCGATGGCGTGATAGCCCAGGCAGGCTCGGGCTACGACATTTCCTGTTTCACCGCCGACACCAAGGTGCCCTTGGTGGACGGGCGAACAATGTCCTTCAGGGAATTGACCGAAGCCTATGGAGATGGAGGTAAGTTTTACGTCTACTCAATGACTCCCGGGGGAAAAGTCACAGCCGGGCTGGCCCATAGCCCTCGCAAAACAAGGAGAAATGCGCCTCTCATTGAAATAGAACTAGATAACGGAGAGGTAACCAAGTGTACCCCGGACCACGAGTGGATGCTCCGAGATGGGACATACAGAAAAGCCGGGAGCCTTCAACCTGGGGATTCTCTCATGCCGCTTTACCGCTCATACAACAAGGACGGTTACTGTGACGTGGCTCATCCTTGTGATGGATCGACGGAGAGGATGTACAAAGTCTCGTTCTTAGAGATGCACGGATACGTGCCAAAATGGCCGAGCATCGTCCACCATGATCTATTCATGGGAGGGAACCCAAACCCGTCTAAAACCAATGACGACCCCCGGTTCCTCCGAGAGATGGACCAGAAAGAGCATTTCCGCCTCCATGCGGATACGGCCAGGAGGCGGGCGAAACGTGGAGAGATTGGTTGGGGTCGTCTCCATCAAGTGAAACCAGAACAAATGTCTCGGATGGGATCGGAAAACATGACCCGCCTTCACCAGGACCCAGACTTCTGTGCCCGTCGGGATTACCGAGCCTCTGAGATGAACCGTCGATGCCGAGAGGCCGGGAAGTACAACGAGAACTGGGCAGGGGCCGGTAGCCGGGGCCGCAGAAGTCTAATTTCATATAACAAAAGCGATCAGGGTAGAGAGCGTTCCAGACAGGTTGGTCTTTCTAATAAAGGACGGACACATTCAGACGACACCCGCGCCAAAATGCGGGAAGCCCATGCCCGAGCAAACCAGGAAATTATTGAGTGTCCCCATTGCGGGAGGGTGTGTAAGGGGAAAGGTGGGTACAAAAGACATCTCCGTTGGACGCATAATAATCATAAGGTGGTCGCTGTGCGCCCCGTGCAAGACTGTGAAGACGTATATTGCATGACGGTGGAAAAATACAAGAATTTCGCTTTGTCTTCAGGAGTGTTTGTCCACAACTGTGGGATGATTTACCTCAAGGTTCCGGGTCTCAAGGCAGACGCCATCGCGGACCTGGATGTCCGCCGGGCCTGGATCGACGCGGTGGAGCTTCGGGTCGCCACGGGTTTGGGGTCAGAGCGTCCCGAGGGGATGGGCAAGCGACCTACCTTGAAGAACATTCAGGAGGTGCTCCGCTATGGGGCCAAGACCCTGGGTATCTCCCCGGACCTGTGTGAGCGTCAGTACATCCCGGTGGACGAGCAGCACTTCAAGGACCGCCGGGTCAAGCGAGCGATAGAGAAAGCTGGGCCGCAGTTGGGCTCCCTGGGCGGCGGGAACCATTTCATCGAGATGCAGGTGGATCCGACGGACTCTTCCGTGTGGGTGATGGTTCACTGTGGGTCACGGGGATACGGCTGGCAGACGGCTGAGTATTACTTCCACCGTGGGGCCGAGCACCGGGGTATTCAGGACCGGCGACGAGAAGAATCCTGGCTGTCCTTGGATGAGCCTTTGGGGCAGGAGTTCTGGGCACACCACAACTCCGCAGCCAACTACGCCATCGCTAATCGCTGGACCATCGTGGAGGGGCTGAGGGAGGCCACGCAGGAGGTGCTTGGGGCGACCCTGGAGCCCTTCTACGAGATTAGCCATAACCTGACCCAGAAGGAGTCCATCGTCCCCGCAGGAGGGCAGGAGGGGCAAGGTATCGTTCACCGCAAGGGGGCGACCAGGGCAATGCCCGCCGGGCACCCGGACTTGAACCGGACCTGCTGGAAGACCACGGGGCATCCGATCCTCATTCCGGGGTCCATGCTTGTCGGGGCAGCT
>Ga0307992_1002344_pt1 | contig 10816 bp, 9 predicted proteins | sample EllFjometagen133_FD_203162 | JGI IMG/M metagenome (GOLD analysis project Ga0307992, IMG submission 203162) | Marine microbial communities from Ellis Fjord, Antarctic Ocean - #133 | ecosystem: Environmental > Aquatic > Marine > Unclassified | place: Southern Ocean | collected 2014-10-08
GATGCGTGTCGGCCAATGCGTATCTTCGGCGTCAGGAACGTGAAGTGTCTCTGCACGCTCGAATGGGACGAGGGACCAATCGAGTGGTGCTTCAGTCGTATCGTCCGCATCACAAATGTTCTTGATGAATCGGCATCGAGAGAACTCGACATGAGTCTCCCCTGCGCTAAGTGTCTTGTAGAGCATGGCTTCTTGGGAAGTCAATCCCAACTCATGATCTAGCCACCTGTGCGCCGAGTTCAGATAGTAGTAGGCAAGCGCGGTAGGCACGTCGTCGGTATCGACAAGATCGTACCTACCGCTCACCTGGACAAAGGTCGCAATTACTTCCAATGCGGTCATTATCAGCTCCTACGTCAGCAGTGCAGAGAACGTATCGTCCTGGCCGGTTGCCGCCTCCAGTGCGCGACCTACTATCACGACAGCTTCGTCAAGGGAATCGCAACGCAGAACGGATACCGTTACAGTCGCAGGATCACCGATACAAATCCGGTCGATAGTCGCGTACCAGTCGGCACAATTAACACTAGTTGCCCCGTTCAGTTGCAGGATTTCTTCCTGCGCGTTACCGTCGTTATCTGTACCGATAACCACGACATATTCGGAAGAACCACCATCGGCTACAACCGCTGGTGTGAGACAATACTGCAACGCTTCAAGTTCATTTGCTGCCTCGACTACACCAGCATCGGTGCCAGCGGGGGCAATGGTACAGATAGTAGCGGGTCCGGTTTTCTTTCGCACCGTAAGTGTACCCACAAGTGTTCCGCTCGTGACGAACACAGCACAGATATCGTCCCAGTGCTGCTCGGTCGTCTCGACGGCACCTGTGCCTGTAAGCGTGTTTGTTTCCGATATGAGGACACCGGCGTCATGACCGTAAATTTTAACATCGACAGCGACATCGCTGGCCGAATCCGAAATGAGTTCTACAGCATCGTCGGTCGGTTGATTAGTAAACGCACCGGCAGCAGCGTCGAATGACTCCGTCCCCGACATTTCGTAGGACAGCACCATCCCTGTGTATCCGCTGTGATATGACTTGAGCTTCTGACCATCAGCGATGGGCGAGAATGCTTTCAGCGTAACCTTACCACGCCGCTTCACCGCGCCTGCGGCTCCTGTTATCGCGCCACCGGAATTATTCGCACCGACTACGGTAGTCGAATGGGCTCCGGCAACCTCATGTTGCGCATTTGCCTCATCGTAATGAGCCAGCGCGTTTTCTGGCAACGTACCGACAATGGTCATGTTCGCGCTGTCGATGGCACGATCTGCCTCGATTGCGAGCAACTCCGTGTCCTTCGCTTCAAGCGAGGACAAGCCGGACTGAATACCAGCCAAGGTGAGTAGTTCCGCATCGACATTTTCCAGCGCGAGCAGTTCCGTATCCTTCGCCGCCAGCGAAAGCAGTTCCGCATCGACCGCTTCCAATGCGAGTAACTCCGCATCCTTCGCCTCAAGTGAGGACAAGCCAGACTGAATACCAGCCAAGGTGAGTAGTTCCGCATCGACATTTTCCAGCGCGAGCAGTTCCGTATCTTTCGCCGCCAGCGAAAGCAGTTCCGCATCGACCGCTTCCAATGCGAGTAACTCCGCATCCTTCGCCTCAAGTGAGGACAAGCCGGACTGAATACCAGCCAAGGTGCCCAGTTCCGTAATGTGCGCAGTAAGCCCCGCATCCAAAGTAGCAACAACGTAGTCATTGCTTTCAGGCATCCAGGCACCTTCTGCCGTACAGCGGAAGAAATACGTCCCGTTAGCAACGTCGGACAGGGTTCCGCCGTACACGCCCAAGATGTTTGTCTTGCTCGCAGTACCAGCAGAAGTAGTGGATGCTATGACTAGCGTCAGGGCACGACCAATGTTGGCAGCACCCGTCGGCAACGTTAGGGCCAGCGTGTTACCGCTATCCCCGTCAACGATAGTGTGAGTGATAAACACGGTGCTCTCTGGCACCGTCATTGCGGTAGACCCAGAGAATACGACCCATGCGGAACCACTCCAAACGAAGTGCAGGATACCGGCACCGGTTACTGTTTCGCCACCGATGATCAAAGCCGCGCCGTGCGTGCCTTTATCATAGTCCACGCGGAACAGGAAATTGCTGTCAGTCGCGGGGAGCAACGGAAGGGTGAACGTCAACGCAAACGCAGCAGAACCGGTTGGCTCTACGGTTGCATTTGTAGAACCGGCAGTCATCGTGATTGCTGTGGCCGCTGTTGGAGTGCTCGCGTAAGCGTATGTGACGCCCGAATCCTCGCTAATAAGCATAGAGACATCAGGGCCAAGGCTTATGATTGCAGCCCAGTCTTCAGCACTGAGATCGTCCAGGGCGTCGATGTTTTCCTGACGCTCTGCCGTTAAGAACCGCAAGAGGCCACGCTTGTAGCTATAAGGTGTAATGTTTGCCATTATTATATACCTCCTAATGTTTGGTCGGGGACAGGGCCACTAAGCCCTGCCCCTGCCGTTGTTGTTTTACTACGCGTGGAAGTCGCGGCCAATGCCTACAACCCAAGCCATTCCGTCAAGATTATCAACCTGAAGGCCACCCTCCATCATAATCCCTTCCTTGGTGGCGTCGCGGAAGCCGAAGCCATCTTCGATAACCGTGTTCTTCTTCAAGTCCTTGAGGGATTTGATTACAGTCATGTCGCGCCCCTTCTTGGTGCGCCACTGAAGGTTCTCAGGTTCGATGATGAAACTGTTGTACTGCCATGCAGGATTTAGTGACAAGTCCGCATCCTGAAACAGGTCAACTTCGCAATTCAGACCGTGGATTCGTGTTACCTCGAATCCCCACTCGTTCTTGGCGAACGGTTCGACCATCACATTTGTCATGCCCTCGAACAGGTTCATGATGGCCAGCTTGCCATAACTGGATACGTGCCACTGCTTACGTGAATCAGACTTCTGACTCAGATACAAGAACAGGTACTTGATGAAGTCGTACCCACCCGTGGCCCACGAACTCGCAGAGAAGTCCATGTCCTGGAAGGTCGTGATCTGACGAATGTCGATATAGTTATCAGGGGTGCCCGAGATAACCTGTGAACCGAGATTCTTGATCATCCACTCCAGCCCACCAGTTCGGTACTGGGACACACTTTGAGAACCAGCTCCCATGTCGGCAGTAATGGCGGTGTAAGTGCCCGTTTCGGCTGGGCCATTTCTGACGCCGTACCTGATGGCTCGCTCGATCTGCGTGTGGTAGTAGTCGAGCACCTGTTTCCAGTAGCGTGTGTACGTGTTCTCGTCGAACCGTTGCGCGTTGGACAATTCCTCGCCGGTCAAGCCCAATCCAGCCATGAAGGTCTGGAGGTAATTGTAATGCTCCGTCACCTCCCTGAACCGGTTCCACGGCAAGGAGCTACCTTCCGGCATGGCCACCGCTGCTGGCGATGCGTAAGCCGTGTATGTAGCAACGTTACCATTACCATAGTAAAGCGCCTTGCCTGTGTCCTCTTCAAGGGTACGGCACCGGATGTAGCTGTTCGCTCCGTTCAGGGTCGGATCCTCCGATACCTGAAGTTTAACGTTTGCCTCATGACCAGGGTTGCTGTCCGTAGTCGAGATTACGTGGAAGTCCACTTCCTCGTACTTCACGAACTGTTGTGCGCTGGCTTCGGCCATCTGGATGTAAATATCCGATTTGGCCGCACTTGCAGTGTTTGTCACTGCTGTGGATAGTGCGTCGGTGAACGTGTACGTCGGAATGACGTATCGCGCATCGTGGGATTCCATACCCCACTCGATTTTCGGGTTCTGGGATGGTCTTCCCGCGTTAGACATAACAATTTTTGTCAATGGAAAACGCTTCATGTTCCTATTCGGCAATTGCCGATACAACTTTGTGCGTGCTTCGCGGATTCGCTGATCCGCGTTAGTGTCATTCGACGCAATAACGTCACTGACTACTGTTCCAAATTCAATAAAAGCACTCATAATTCAATTCCTTCCTATTTCTTTTCTCAAAAGAAAAACGATGTTTCTTCTCATTCAACTGTTAGAATTGAGATGTTTCTTCGAGCGAATCACACGGAGATTCAGCCGATTCTACTATCACACTATCGGGTGAATCACACGGAGATTCAGCCAATTCTACTATCACACTATCGAGCGAATCACACGGAGATTCAGCCAATTCATCCGGCTCATCCGGTGCAAGAGAATCCAACAGTTCTCGTAGTTTCGGGCCGTCTTTGGGCATAAATTGAACACCCCCAAGACAGAAGCCTTTTCGGAAATTGAGATTGGTGAATAGATCTAGACCAAACGTATCATTAAGCCATCTGACAAATGGCCTATACTTCCCTGGGGCAAGTGATGCTATTTTAGTAACCATGTTCTAATCTCCATACACTTTTGACAGAAACTCCAACGGATTCTTATTATCAGATTCTTGCGAAGAATGCAAACCACGATTGCCCGCAGACGAAATCTTCGGCGGCGGTTTCTTGGTCCGCACATCAACATTCTTAGAATCGCGAATCTGACTAGCTTGGGCCATCGCTTTTTTTACCTCTGTCATAGCCCAGGTGACTTGTTCGTGGACAGGCAGACCCATCGACTGAGCTTTCTGGATAGCTACGTCGATTGATCGAGAAGAATAGTTTTCGATATCGGGATCTGCCCTCTTGGCCTCATTGAAACAGAACATGCGTTCAATGCCTTCAAAGATCTTTGCAGTCATCCCGTTGACCGTATCGACAATGCTCTCGCGGAATTCATCGTTCGCCTGCTTGCCTGCGATTACTTCCTGCTGAAGATTCGCCTGGATTTTACCCGCAATAAGCCCCAACCCTTTCGGGTCTGAAAAACACCCATCGAACTCCTCCTGCGTAAACGCAAGAGGTTCAACAGGCAATGGTTCGGGAGGCTTCTCTACAGGAGTTTCATCTGTAGGCGTAGTGGCTACCTTATCGCGAGCCTGACGCCATTCCTGATACTCGTCCCAGTTAGCCGGAACAGTATCTGGGGATATCTTAGAGGCAACCTTTTCGTCCATAAGCGCCGCGAGAATGTCCAGGTCAGGTTTCTCCTCAGGTTTCTCCTCAGGTTTCTCCTCAGGTTTCTCCTCAGGCTTCTCTTCAGGCTTCTCCTCAGGCTTCTCTTCAGGCTTCTCCTCAGGCTTCTCTTCAGGCTTCTCCTCAGGCTTCTCTTCAGGCTTCTCTTCAGGCTTCTCTTCAGGCTTCTCTTCAGGCGGCGTCCAGCCAGGCTCCCCCGCGTTCAAAGGTGGCATACCCGACGGATCGCCCGCACCAGGTTGGGCACCAGCGTCTAAGGGGATTACGGTCTCTTCAGGCATCGTTTTTTTCCTCCGGTATTTGCTTCAACAGTTCGCGTAAATGCGACTCTCGCACCCGCGATTTGGCCAAATCTCCAAGGTTGTCAGTCACGTACTGCACCAAAATCGTCGGCGCACCAAGCACTATCTCATCGACAGCAGTAATGTACCCTCGGGACACGTCAGAATCTTTGACCCTGAGTGTTTCCAGTGCAGCGCTACGAACGTTATGTCCCAACGTCCGTAGAAGCAGCCAAACAGGATTAGCGAAGAACGCATCAAACGTTTCTTGCGTAACGCGAATATGCGAAGCATCTTGGTCTACAAGAATCTCTAGAATTTTCTGCTCTTCAACCATTGACACCTCCCGCAGGCACAACGTTACCTGCCTGTAACTGCTGCTCGACCTGCGCATCTGGCATAACTTGCGCATTCATTTGCGGCATCTGACCACCAGCTTTCTGGAACTGATGTACATTCTCGAAACCCATCCGACGAATCATGTGCAAGAATAACCGATGCACGTCCGTTCCACCAAACGCTTCCATAGCAATTTCTGGAATGGAGAGCATTCGTTCCATCATCTGGCCCATCGCACCAAGATCAGCATCTTGCCGCATACGGTTTCTCGGCGAAATCTCGAACGTATTCATGTCGAGATCCCATGGAGATACCGTTACATCATCTAGCCCTTGAGCTAATCCAAGTTCTACTCGAATCTTTTCTTCATAACGGCTACCAAGAATATTCACTACCATTTCGTGTTCCATGAACTGCGTGTTATTGTGACATAATCGCCGTACAAGTTCATAGTAGCTTTGTTCAGTAATAGTCTGGCAGTCTTTGCCAAGACGAGAAGATCCGGCCTGCTGAGCAGCTTGCATACCAAACTGTGTAGGGCGATCCGGCAACCCGCTCATGTCACCTTGCATCATAGCGTTCGTGCCGGTAACGTATTCACCGAAGTTCATCATTGCCTGGACATGGGAAGGATAGTCGCCCGTGAAATCTTGAAGTTGAATTTGATGATAGAATTTCTGGATGGTCTCATCGCCTACCAGTGGGCGTCGTAACCGTACCATCTTACCTGGACCTGAAGCTTTCCAGTCGTCCGCGTTGAGAACAGACGAATCAAAAATTACCTCGGAGTTGTTGCATCGACTCGCGTTCCAGTAGTGCATACGAACCTTCCAGTCAATAAACTGGTGAAGGCCGAATGTGGCCGCAAGCGAACTGACGGGGAACATGTCGTACCCGCACGTCTGTGGACCATCAAATAACATTTGATACCCACCAGAATCGTATTCGGTATTATCGGCAGCAAGAATCACCTCATCGCCAGACACCTTAAACGACCAGATTTCGGGTTGATCACTGTCGCTAAGACCCCATTCGCTCGGGATCAGTGTCCAGAACAAATTGGCAATATCGAGTGGGTTGGTCGTATTTGTGTCGGGATGACCAGGAACTTCGCTTTCGTCATCGACCCCGATACGGTCAAAACGTCCAGATTCTTTTGTCCACTGTGTTGTGCTTCGTCCACTACTCTGCTTACACAAATCGTAAGCGTACTTGCCGTTGAACAAGCGCTCTTCAGGATCCGACTCGCGCTTCAAAATGTCCATGGCATTTGTACGTTCCCAGAACCCGAGGAACTCGGCTTTCTGGTATTCATTGAGCGTTGCGTATGGGTCGATAATCAACGAGTAGAAGTCAACGTTTTTCAGTTCACTGCCCTCGTGATAAACCTCATCTTCGAGGTAACGAATGACGTCTCCGGGCGAAACACCTGGGACGGTATCCTTCAATAGTTCGTACAGAACCTCGGACACCTCTTCAGTCACCGCATTTCGGCGTTTGTGCTTTGCCCATACTGGCACCTTGCAGGACATGCCGTACAGGAACGAATCGCGAAGACTCGTAAAATGAGACAGCTTATGCTGGAACCACTGAGATTGCATATGAAGAAGGCGTTCCATCTTCGCAGCTTTAACTATCGACTCAGGATCGGAACGAGCGTCAAGTGGGTACATATTGCTGCCGTCACCGAAGAACTGATTTCCGGCGAATGCTACCATCGTATCAAGGTTCGCCCTGCTTACCGGAATCACAACATCGAATGGCGCTTTTGGATCGGCGTCAAGTTCGAGGATGTTCATCTTGGTGTCTGAAGGAACATAGGCTGTCTGAAGATGATCAAGTTTGCGTGCATTCTCGCGTGCCTCTCGACCGGAAGCATACCCGCGCTTTATACGATCATTGAGTGCGCTAAGAAGTTTTTCGTGCAAATCGCTCCCAGGACGCAAATCAAGCTCTCTGCCATCTGCGTCCTTAGGATAAGTATATTCGTAAGAATTCGTCCAGTTTTTCATACAGCCACCAAACTCTTTCGCCAAGAACCCGTTTCGATGATTTCCGCCCACTCTTCAGCTGATGTTAACGGCTGGTTCTCTTCTTTCGGGTTCACGTAGGTTTGTTCTTCAAAAAACAGACCCAAATTTCGCATCACGTAATCGATGTATCCGAGTGTGTCCATAGCATCAGTGCGTCGATTATTCGGAAACGCGCCCTGCTGATTCTCAAGCGGGCCGTTCCGAAGAGAATCATCGTGCCAAACATGACCCTCGGGGTGTGTCGGCTCGAACGGCTTGTAGAGCCACAACGCGCTGGAAGCTCGAGCTTCCTTAATTGACTGCCTCTCGCCACCATCGGTCTCTATGTACTTCCTAGCAGCTGGCAACCAAATCCAGTGAGGATAGACGCCGCGCTTGCTGGCCTCTTTTTCTAGCGGGCCACGTATCCAATCATTAAGACCGTTGTCTTCAACTGCCAAATACCGTGCGTTCATATCTTTAGCGAACCCGAAAAGGGTCTCGGTGAATTCTTCTATGCTCATACGGGCGTGACGCATCCCACGCAGATACACCTTAGCAGTGCGGCAATCGACAGCGATAGATAACATCGCTGTAAATGAGCTGCGTAGATTTCTTGTTCGCGCCGGGTCAACGATAATGACACGATGGATATGATCCATGTGGTTGAGCGACCGATCATCTGTGTACCGCTGAAACGTCTTAGGGAATTTCGATGCTTCACTTGTGTTATACCCACAAAGATACTCTCGGTAAAAACCATCATCGTTTCCTATAGATTGATGTCGCTTCCAGATATTCGTTATTTGTTCGTCTGAAAGCGTTTTAACGAGAGACTTGAAGACGCCCGGTTCCACTTCTACAGCCATGGGGTGGCGCGCGCCAAACCATCCGGGCATCTGAGCCATCTGTTCGACCGCACAACCGGGATGCTTCGCTGTGTCAATGACGGCAAGACACCACGGTGCGCGTTCGCCACGAGCATTGGGCCACTTGTGTGTATGTGAGTCTGGTTGTTCCTCGTTATCTACACAAGGGAACAATTCTTCGAGCAAATGTGACACATGCGATTTCAGATACACCTCGTCATGGACACGGCGCTTATTTGTTATATCATCGCAGACGAGGAAATCAGGACGACGCATACGACTGGCCACGTAGTAGAGCAAACCACGCACTGACGTGCTCTGAGTGTCACCAACAGACCGGGGAACCACGAGGCAGAAACTCTGGTTCGTCTCGGGGTCAACAAGGATAAATGCTTTTTTAGAGAACTTGTCTCGCATTCCATCTTCGAACTTAGGACTCATAACACCAAAATACTCACGGATCTTCGGAGTATTGATCAGGGCCGCCCGTACAGCCTCAGTTTTTGCCTCAGCGCCATTATCCATCTCGTTAGACGCGTAAACTATGAAGCAGGAAAGCCGGAAGCAAATACGCCTTATAACTTCGGCCCAGCATATCGTTGATTTACCGAAACCGCGCCGCGCAATTTCCCATGTCTGAGGCAGAGACAGATCTGAAAGACGCCGAGCAAAGTCCTTATGATCCTCTGTGAAAGGCCGTTTGAAACTGGAAGGCAGAAAGAACTTGCAAAAAATTTCAAGTCCATCTTCGCTATCGCGACACGCAAAAATCAGATCACGCACTCGCTGATCAGTCGAATGCACGTGCATCGTGCCGTCCTGGTCAAACGTCACGATAGACTTCTGATTCTGCTTTTTAGTCGGACGCGCCACTACTGGGCTTTTCCTTTTCTGCCTTTAGATATGAGTCAATAGCCGCTATGAACATACCGAGAGATCGCTTGATATTGACAAGGAAAATTCTGAACGCTTCATCCTTCATCAGATTTTACTTCGTCCTTCTGTTCGGTCTTTTCTTTTGTGGCCTCAAGAATATCAAGTATCGACATATTCGGGTTTGCCTTTTTGGCATCCACCGCCTTCATCAAAAAATCGACAGACGTAAGGTCAACTTCGATATGTTCCCTACCAAACATATGAATGTCCAACAGATGCGGGATCATCTCCGAAGTCATTTGTGCGTTGATCGGATAGATAACCTGGAGTATCTCAGTTAAGATCTCAGCCTTCAATTCCTTTTTCTCTACGTCGGTCATTCTGCTGGTGCCCTTTCGATAATGCGAATCTCAAAAATATCGCCAAACTCTACCCCAGAGTCGGTAGAAAACGCTTGAACGCCAGTCTCGAAGAGTTCACGATCTTCGCGCTGAATAGTCGCCGTTCCGCCGTTGATGGTCTCAACAGACAAACCCAAGGTCTGGATAGCTTCCGAAATGTCAATCGTATCATCAACCGTTAGTGCGTTGATGTAAACTTTATCGTCCGCGACAAGCGGCGCAACTCCCCCCGTATTGGGATCCCACGCAAGTGCAACCTCGCCCTTTTGCGAGCGATTTAGTAAGACAATGTCATTGGAAGTAATCGCCACATCAAGGTACGGATGGTTATAGGTTTCACTCGTAGTACTCATCGAGTGAAACGAAGTCAGGACTTCGGGGAAGTTCGGGCCAAACTCGATGAAGGCGTTATACGCCCACTCGTGGATATTCTCAGTAAGACTGGTCACCATGAGCGCATCAAGACTATCTGAGTCATATGCCTGCGCAAGTAACGTCCGTAACGCCAACATTTTTGCAAGCAGGGCATCTGTCACATTAGTCACAAACGGTGCGTACAGCGTCTTAAGAGCAGACCCAGTCCCCCATACAGTCGCCACAGTCTTCACATCGGTATCACCGACCAGGGCAGAGAGATCCGCGAGGATGTTGTTCATTAACGTCGCTGCGTTCGCGCAAATGAGGTTTGCAACAGCCGTGGGATGTGCTCCGACAATGCCCCCAGTAGCATCAAACTCGGCAGCGGCCAAGCTCCACCAGGAATCTTCGGCGTGCTGCGCAAGGGCGGCAAGCGACTCAATCTTCCCGTCAATGACAAGATTGAACAAATCCTTGTACTGAGTCGAATGCGTCAATGCCGCCTGAAAACGTGCTTTCTGAGTAGCCATATCTTTCTCCTGCTATGCAGCTTGTACTTTTCTAAGAATAAAACGCTGTCCAAACTCTTCTGCTGGTTCTGACTTTACCTGGGGCAGCTGAATGTCGGACGGAGTCGTCAACTCAAGATAA
>Ga0307992_1002345_pt1 | contig 10809 bp, 8 predicted proteins | sample EllFjometagen133_FD_203162 | JGI IMG/M metagenome (GOLD analysis project Ga0307992, IMG submission 203162) | Marine microbial communities from Ellis Fjord, Antarctic Ocean - #133 | ecosystem: Environmental > Aquatic > Marine > Unclassified | place: Southern Ocean | collected 2014-10-08
TCAACAAAATGCAAAATACCTTCTAAACTCTCACGAGTTTTTGCAAATTGTTGGGTAATAGTACCAGCTTCGCCACGGGGGGAAAGCGCATTCCCCCCGAAAGCGATCATAGCAGTTTTCATTTATTTTATGAAAGGTTTTAGTACATCAACTAATGTTGGTTGTCCAATTTCCTGTAAATCATAAGTTACGCGAACTGACGGTTGTTTAATATCAACAATTCGTCTCAAGTCTATTGGTGTGCCGATAATAACAACCTCACATTTGGTGTTAGCGATAGTTTTTTCAAGGTCTTTGATTTGTTGGTCACCATAACCCATTGCAGGTAATAGATCACCAATATCAGGATATTTTTCAAAAGTCTCTGTTATTGATCCAACCGTGTATGGACGTGGGTCCACGACATCAGCGGCTCCGAATTTTTCTGCTGCAACCATACCTGCGCCATAAGTCATTTCACCATGTGTTAATGTTGGACCATCTTCAACAACCAATGCAGTTTTACCGAGGATTAATTCGGCATTTTCTACTGAAATTGGCGATGCGGCATCGACGATAACAGCGTTAGGATTCGCTTCTCTTACGCTCCAACGTACTTCATCGATATCTTCGGTATCTGCAGTATCTATTTTATTGATAACCACTACATCAGCCATTAACAAGTTGGTTTCACCTGGGTAATATAGGCGTTCATGACCTGCACGGTGCGGATCAACAACAACGATATTCAAATCAGGTTTGTAGAACGGCATATCATTATTTCCACCATCCCACAGAATGATATCAGCTTCTTTTTCAGCTTCGCGGACAATTGCTTCGTAATCGACTCCGGCGTAAACAATAGTACCGGTGTTGATATGTGGCTCGTACTCTTCCATTTCTTCAATAGTACATTTATGTTTTTTTAAATCATCTAAAGTTGCAAAGCGTTGCACTGCTTGTTTAGCGAGATCTCCATATGGCATAGGATGACGTATGGCGGCTACTTTATGGCCTGTATCCTTCAATATTTGCGCTACACGACGTGTAGTCTGACTTTTACCACAACCGGTACGTACTGCGCCTATCGCGATGACAGGTTTTGTTGATTTTACCATGGTTGGTTCACCGCCCAAAATCTTAAAATGTGCTCCCCAAGCTATAACCTTAGATGCTTTATGCATGACATCTTCATGCAGGATATCTGAGTATGAAAAGACAACTTCTTCAATATTATTATCTTCTATAAGCTGCTGCAGATCAGATTCGTCATGGATCGGGATTCCATTTGGATAAAGTTTACCTGCTAGTTCTACAGGGTATTTGCGACCGTCGATATCAGGGATTTGGGTTGCGGTAAATGCAATTACATCATATTTATCATTATCACGATAAATTAAATTAAAATTATGAAAATCGCGTCCTGCGGCTCCCATGATTATTGTTTTTACTTTTGACATTTTATATTCCTTTTAATGTTTGTTAATAATTGTTTTTAATAGTATTCTAACCAGAGATCCCATTAACAAAATCCAAATTGTTGACGATAGAATAGCGTTTTAAATTTATATTGTATCATTCTTTTTCCATAAATGGATAGCGATAATCTTTTGGTGGAACGTAAGTTTCCTTTATGGTTCTTTGTGATATCCATCGCAATAGATTAAACATAGAGCCTGCCTTATCGTTGGTTCCTGAAGCACGTCCACCGCCAAAGGGTTGTTGTCCTACTACTGCTCCGGTCGGCTTATCATTTATATAGAAATTACCTGCAGCGTGAGTTAACGCCTTGGAAGCTTCTATAATCTTTTTACGATCATTAGAGAATACTGCTCCGGTCAACGCATAAGGCGAAGTCGAATCAACAAGGTATAATGTATCCTTCCATTTTTTTGGGTCATAAATATAGATTGTTAAAACGGGACCAAATATTTCTTCTTCCATTGTTTTGAAATGTGGATCAGTAGTTACAATTGTCGTTGGTTCAATAAAATATCCTTTAGAATCATCATAATCACCACCCGTAATAATTTCTGCATCTTTTGATGATTTTGCATAGTCAATATATTGGGTAATAGAGTTGAATGCTGCTTGGTCTATAACTGCATTAACAAAATTACCAAAATCATCAACGTTACCCATTTGAATCGATTCAACTTGTTTGATGTATTTTGTGCGAACTTCATCCCAAATTGATGATGGAATATAAGTACGAGAGAGTGCCGAACATTTTTGTCCCTGATACTCAAACGCTCCGCGTGTTATCGCAGTTGCGAGAGCATCGGTATCGGCGGACTCATGCGCAATAAGAAAATCCTTTCCGCCGGTTTCGCCAACAATACGTGGATAAGATTTATAATTATGAATATTATCACCAACCGTCTTCCACATATTTTGAAATACTGCAGTTGAACCGGTAAAATGTATTCCTGCTAGATTTTCATTATTCATAACTACCGGACCAATTTTTGAACCGGGACCGGGAATAAAATTGATAACTCCATCGGGCATGCCAGCTTCCTTAAATAATTTCATTAAGAAATAAGATGGATAAACTGCGGATGAAGCCGGTTTCCACAAGACAACATTGCCCATTAGAGCGGGAGCGGTTGGCAGGTTACCTGCAATACTCACAAAGTTAAATGGAGTTACCGCGAATACAAATCCTTCTAAAGGACGATGCTCCGATTGATTCCACATTCCATCAGGTGAAATAGGGGGTTGCTGTTCATATATTTCTTGTGCATAATAAGCATTAAAATTATAAAAATCAATAAGTTCGCATGCAGAGTCTATTTCGGCTTGGAATGCATTTTTGCTCACATTGAGCATTGTGGCGGCATTAATGGTATAACGATATGGTCCTTGCAATAGAGAAGCCATTTTTTTAAAAATTGCTACACGTGATTCCCACGGCATAGTTGACCAAGTTTTCCAAGCTTCCATAGCAGAATCAATTGCCATTTGTACTTCTTTTTCACCGGCAAGATGGTACGTTGCTAAAACGTGTTTGTGATTATGCGGTATTACACATTGGGCAGTTTTACCTGTTCTTATTTCTTTTCCGCCAATTATTAGGGGGATTTCAATTTCTTGTGATTTTAGTTCTTTAATTTTTTCTTTTAATGCAGTTCTTTCAGGAGTTCCGGGTGCATATGAAAGAATTGGTTCATTATCTGGTACAGGAACCATGACGATTGAATTTGGCATAAATTATCTCACTTATATAATGTCAATTATTTAAATAAAAAATAGTATCAAATTTATCTGTTTGTGGTAGTCAAAATCAATGATAATAGATGTTAATAAAGTAGAGTCCGGAATATTAGCGTGAGAAAAGTAGTACTCATATTTAAATTTCAACTACAAATAAACTTTAATATTGTTGTAATTAGTTATGAATAATTGTTATTCATTTATATGATTAAATAGTGCAATTGTGTGGAATTCACAACTTTAATGATTAAATTATATTTCATTTAAAATTAATTTAGCGGATTCAATACTATTAGAAGTAACTAGTCGGATTCTGTAATCTGCAGCACCTGGAAATCCTTTGATGTACCAGCCAAAATGTTTACGCATTAGATATAATCCTTTCTTGGTTCCTCTGCTTTTTAGTATCAAATCAAAATGTCTTTTGCAGAGATTAACTTTTTCTTCACTCGATGGTTCAATAATAGGTTTTCCAGCCAACAAATTCCTAGTTTGAGCAAATATCCATGGATTTCCGAGAGCTGCTCGCCCAATCATAACTGCGTCACATTCGGTTTCTTCGAACATTCGTAGAACATCATCAGCATTTTGAATATCACCATTGCCAATTACAGGAATAGAGACAGTTTCCTTTAATAATTTAATCAATTCCCAATTTGCATGTCCTTTGAGTGTTTGTAACGCCGTCCTAGGATGTAAAGTGACCGCCTTTACACCTGCATTTTCTAACAAAATACCTGCTTTTTCAACGATGATAGATTGCAAGTCCCAGCCGGCTCGGAATTTTACAGTTACCAGAACCTGCGGAACTGATTGCACTACGGCTTGCGTAATATCTTCCATTAGTACTAAATCTTTTAATGCCGCAGAACCGGCACCTTTTTTAGTGACTTTTGGAACAGGACAACCATAATTGATGTCTAAAATGTCTGGATTAAATTTTTCTACGATATATTTTGCAGCATCTGCCATAACCTGTGGTGAATCACCAAAAATTTGTATACCGATTGGTCTTTCGGTTTCTTCAAATTTGATAATATCTAAAGATGTTTGGTTCTCACGGATTATTCCATGCGCGGATACGAACTCAGAATAAACAATACCGGCACCCTGTTCTTTACATAAAATTCTAAAGGAATAATCAGTTACACCAGCCATAGGGGCGAGGAGTACCGGTGTATTAATTTTTATATCACCAATTTTAAAAGGTTTACTCACTTGACCATTCTTCTTCGAATAATAAATATTTTGATTCTTCCATTCCTGATTTGGCATAAACCTGTTGAGCTATAGTATTAGCTTTATCTACATAAAGTCGAATACCGCATACATTTTTTTCAGTTTTCGCTAATTTTGTTACTTCATTATATAATTGTTTATAAATACCTTTGCCTCGATTATCAGGATGTACATAAACGGATTGGATCCACCAAAATTCTCCATTGCGCCAATCAGACCATTCTTTAGTAAGCATTAATTGTCCTACTGGAACGCTATTGCTTTCGGCGATTAGATAAAAACCATTGTCACTATTATTTAGTATTTCATTAACTCCTTTGTTGACAGTATTCGAATCGAGTTGCTTATTCTCGGTTTCTATCGCCATGGCGGAGTTGAAATTCACGATTGTAGTAGCATCATCTTGGTTCGCATATCTAATAATTATCATAGTTAAAGTTAAAGCTTTTCATTTGTGTATTCATCTTATTAGTGTAAATTTCTCGGCTGTAATTTTATATAACAAGATGTTTTTGAGGAAAAAATGAGTAGACATTGTGACGTAACAGGCAAAAGACCGATGTTTGGAAATAACGTAAGTCATGCCCATAATAAGTCGAGAAGAAGATTTAATATTAATCTGCAGAAAAAGAGATTTTGGCTGGCGGATGAAAAACGTTTTATTACCTTAAACGTATCCACAAAAGGATTACGGATTATCGATAAAAAAGGGATTCGCCGTGTAGTTAATGAATTACGAGCTCAAGGAATGAAGATTTAAGGATTTTATTATTTGTCAATTTTTAAAACCTTCAAGGTTTTCAAAACCTTGAAGGTTTTTTATTAATTTTTAGTGCATTGGGTCAACCATGTTTAATTATAAATTGGTAATATAATCTACCAAACGTTATAAGTACTGTCTATATAACACCTATAGTGTAGACAATTGATCTAGAGTAAAATGAACTCTGTTGAGTGAAAACCGTATTCTTTGAGGATCAAATTTAAAAGTGTGCTACAACAGTGCTATGCTACTGTCCACTTCTGGTCAATGGACACTAATAAATAATTCGACATTTTAAAATGAATAAATTATTAATTATTATATACTTATTGCTATTGTCAAGTTATTGTTGTAACCTTACACATGTTGTCAGTTGTAGTGACAAGGATTTTGAAGTAGTATCATTTTATTTTATATCAAATCTTAATTTGAAGTACCCTCTATCCATATATCAGACACCAGACAAAATTTAATAATCAATTAGGAAATACTAAGATGGCAAAACGAGAAGTTGGCACAGTTAAATGGTTTAATGACAGTAAAGGTTTTGGTTTTATCACTCGTGATGAAGGCAATGATCTTTTTGTACATCATAATTCAATCATAGCAGATGGTTTCAAAACTTTGAAAGAAAATGCAAAAGTTGAATTTGACGTTATTAAGACCGATAAAGGCGAAGCTGCCGATAAAGTAACAGTTATTTAATCGAATATATTTACTAAAATATCTTCAATTATAAAGAAAAAGCCCTTTTATAAAGGGCTTTTTCTTTATATCAGTTTTTCCTAGAACATATATCAAGCCATATATTATTGATTACAGATATTGGCGTTTAATAACAAAAACATTTTCAAGCGTTGTTTATTTAAACAGTTATTTTGTCTGTCATGATTATATCCACAAAGTAATAATAATTAATTAGATAGGTTCTTAGTTCATTACTCCATAAATTACAGGTACAGATTATGGAAATGTGGTACGGTTTTGCATTGTATTTTTTATTCCTACCTTAGACAATACTCTCCAAATTCATTACTTTTTGTATCGGTTCCGATTTCACTTTTGCAATTAATAATGTTAAATAAAAACACATTTTAGGTTATAACTGCTAATTGTAATAATTCTAGCAAATAGAATCGCAAAAAAGTAGCAGATAACAGAACTATTGACGGATTAATTAGAATAATAACGTCAATTAATATTTTATATAAAGATATAAAAATGATCGTACCAATATTTTAAAATGGTACTTTAGGAAAATAAAGTCAAAAGACATGGAAACAAAAGTATTAGTATATAGTGAAAACGAATTTGGAAAAATTGATGGTAAGGTTGCAAATGGTCTTGCTCGGCATTCAGAAAAATATAAGATACTTGGTATTATAGACAGTACAAAGGCAGGTTTAGATGCTGGCGAATATCTTGATGGAATAAAAAATGGAATCCCAGTATTTGAAAGTATCAATGAGGCAATAGAGAACATAGGATTTGTTCCTGATAGTTTTATCTATGGCATTGCACCCCTAGCATCATTTCTTGATAAGATGCAGAGAGATATAATCATATCTGCAATGGAAAAAGGGATGAATATTGTAAATGGTCTACCCGAGTTTTTCACAGAAGATGAAGAATTTATGCAAAAAGCTCATGAATATGCTGTCGATATCTTTGATATAAGAAAGGCTCCCCCAAGAAAGGACTTACATAATTTTTCAGGACGAATCAATGATGTCAAAACTCCAGTAATAACTGTACTAGGAACAGATTGTGCGGTGGGCAAAAGAACTACAGCTGTTAATCTTGTCGATTCATTGCAAAAAGAAGGTTTGAACGTTTCATTTATTGCAACGGGACAAACAGGGCTTCTACAAGGTGCTAAGTATGGTATCGCGGTGGATGTTTTAACATCCGGTTTTGCTACTGGGGAAGTAGAAAATGCAATTGTCTGTGCTAACGAAAATGATAAACCAGACATTATAATTGTTGAAGGGCAAGGTGCACTTAGTCATCCTGCGTTTACTTCTTCAAGTGCAATTATCAGGGGATCAATGCCCAATGCAATCATCATTCAACACCCACCAAATAGAAAGTACCGATGCGATTATCCTAATATATCTATGCCGACGCTTGAAAGCGAGATCAATTTATTAGAAACATTTTCTCAATCTAAGGTAATCGCCATTACTATCAATCATGAAGACATGACAGTCCTCGAAGTGGATAAGGCAATATTGGAATATGAATACAATTATGAACTACCATCTACCGATGTTTTATGGCATGGATGTGATAAACTTGTTAAAAAGTTATTAGAAGTATTTCCAAAATTGAAAAAACCTACAATAAAGATAATTCCAATTCCTGAAAATCCAATAATTGAAGCAATTCCTATAAAACAATAGCAGACATTTCTAACATGTTAATGCCAAGAATCGAGATCAACCTTGAAAAAATTGCCCATAATGTAAAAATATTAAAGGGACTATATGGTTCTAAAGATATTGATATTATTGGTGTTACAAAAGTAGTTTGTGGTAATCCAACTATTGCTGATATTTTAATTAAAAGTGGAATAAGTATCCTTGCTGATTCTAGAATAGAGAATATCAAAAGGATGAGAGACGCAAATATAAATGCTGAATTCTTACTCTTAAGAACACCTCTACTTAGTCAAGCCGATTTAGTAGTGAAATATACAGATATTAGTTTGAATTCAGAACTTGCTGTAGTTAAAGAACTTTCAAAATTTGCTATTGAGCAAAACTCTATCCACAAAATTATATTAATGGTAGAGTTGGGAGATTTAAGAGAAGGGTTAATGCCAGCGGAATTAGATAAAATCATTGAACAAGTGCAAAGATTAGAAGGAATTGAAATTGTTGGCATAGGAACAAATTTAGCCTGTTTTGGAGGGATAAAACCTGATGACGAAAAAATGGGATATTTGTCTTCTATCGCCATAGATATTGAAGAAAAATTCGGACTATCTTTAAAATATATATCTGGTGGTAATTCTGCAAATTATAACTGGTTTATGACTACACAGAATGTAGGTCGGATTAATAACTTACGATTAGGTGAATCGATCTACTTAGGATGTGAAACCCTTAATAGAAAACCAATCCCTGGATTAATTACAGATGCTTTTACATTGGTCGCGGAAGTTATTGAATCGAAAATAAAACCATCGCTTCCTAATGGGAAGGTAGCGCAAAATGCATTTGGAAATTTGCCCAAATTTAAAGATCAAGGTCAAATAAAGAGAGTTATTTTGGGCATAGGTTTACAGGACGTACTTGTTGCTGGTCTAACACCGAGATTGGATATTGAGATCATTGGAGCAAGTAGTGATCACATCATTGTTGACGCAAAAAAGTTAGACTTAAAAGTAGGAAATGAAATAGAGTTTGATTTGAATTATGGTGCTTTACTTTCGGCTATGACATCTCCGTATGTGATAAAAAAAACAAGTGAACAAATGAATGCACAAGAATATTGCGAAATGGTTGAACTACATTTCCGACAACATTTACAACTTCTTCCAACAATTATAGTAAAAGAAAATAATACTCCATTAATTAGTCTAAAAGAATCAGGATTTAATTTATTATTCGAACCATCAATTAAAGATGACTATAAATATATGGTAAGAGAAGCCATTTATGAAAAACTAGGTAGAATAAGTAAAATTTTAGATAAAAAAAACAAAACATTAATTATTCGTTCAGTATGGAGATCTTTTGAACATCAACAACTGTTATGGGATGAACGGGTGAGTGCATTACAGAAAAAAAATCCAAATATGGGATTTGAAGAGATAAAAGAGACCATTTCATATTTCATTGCACCCCCAAGTAAATCTATGCATTCAACCGGTGGGGCAGTGGATGCCTTAATATTTGATTTGAAAAGTAATAGTATTATGGATTTTGGAACAAATGAAGGTTATAAAATAAATCTCAACGATAAATGTTATCCATACCATCCGCATATTACATCTAAAGCAAAGAAGAATAGGAAACTATTAATTAATCTATTTGAAAAAGAAGATTTTGTAGTTGATATAAAAGAATATTGGCATTTTGACTACGGTAATGCTAGTTGGGCTTTAGAAAAAAGAAAGAAGCATGCAATATATGGTATTGTTAATACATAATGCACATTTCCTTTGCAAGCAAACATTCTAATATGCATACATTGTAAAAAAACCTACCATTTTCGGGACACTCAAATAATAGAGTTAGCGGATAAGATGCGCTAAAAATATCCTATTCTTTTTTGTGTTATGACTATTTGTATTAATATCTATTTATATACCTGTTGAGCAGGTTTCAGTTTGCATATAACAGAAGTAATGTCATCTTCTTGTGGTTGGTCTTTAGAAAAAGATCGAATTTCTTGATAAAGAGATTCCACAATTTTATCTGAAGGTTTTTGTTTTTGGCAATTAACAATATCAAGAGCTCGATCAAATCCATACTCTTCTCCCTTAGGAGATTGTGCTTCCTGTATTCCATCACTGAAGAATACAGCAATGTTTCCTTCAGTCAACTTAATCGACTTACTGTTTTCAATCTTATAGTCTTTCATAAAACCCAATGGTAAACCAGTACTTTCCATTATACAATCAACATTTCCATAATTGTTAATAAGAAAGGCGGGTACATGTCCTGCGCTTGCATATATTATTGAACTGTTTTTACAGTTAAGTTGAGCTAAAATTAGAGTTACAAATTGTTCAGGCTGTAAATCAGCAAAAAGCTCAGAATTGAGTTTTGTAAGAATAGTAGCAGGATCACTATCCTGTTTCGTGAATGCTCGTAAATATGCACGTACCTCTGCCATAATTAGAGCTGCTCCAATACCATGTCCAGTTACGTCTCCTACTACAATAGAGATACATTCATTAGGCATTGGAATAAAATCAAAATAGTCTCCTCCTGTCATATCAGCAGGATATGAGTATCCCGCAATATCAAAACCAGGTACAGAGATAGTTGGATTGTAATAAAATTGTTGTATTTTTCGTGCTGTGTCTAACTGGATCTCTTGTTCCCGCAGCATCCTTTGCTCAGTAATGTCTTTTAACACCGAGACAAAACTGACCAGATTCCCATTGCTATCTCTTATAGGTGAAATGCTCTGATCAGACCAATAGAGCTCACCATTCTTTTTTTTATTGATGATCGTCCCACGATAAGACTTACCACTAGTAATTGTTTCCCAAAGATTTTTATAAAATACGCTGTCATGCTTACCGGAATTTAAAATGCGTGGTGTTTTGCCAATAACTTCATCCTGTTTATAGCCCGAAGTGGCTTCAAAAGCAGGGTTCACGTACTCAATTACACCTTGTAAGTTTGTGATAACCACACTATCAGCAGTTTGTTCGACGCCACTAGCATATCGCTCTAATATCTCTTTTTTCCTTATTTGTTGTGTGATTTCACGAAAGACTATTATACCACAAAAAATCTTATCCACTTCATCCTTTATTGGATTAGCAGAAATACTAATCCAAACTCCTTCAGGACGTTCGGGATTCCTAATAAAAACAACTTCTTCTCGTACTATTTCTCCCTTGAGAGCCCGAGCTAATGGAAGTTGATCTG
>Ga0307992_1002348_pt1 | contig 10806 bp, 8 predicted proteins | sample EllFjometagen133_FD_203162 | JGI IMG/M metagenome (GOLD analysis project Ga0307992, IMG submission 203162) | Marine microbial communities from Ellis Fjord, Antarctic Ocean - #133 | ecosystem: Environmental > Aquatic > Marine > Unclassified | place: Southern Ocean | collected 2014-10-08
AGCCTTTGCTGTTAATTCTAGTTGAGCCGTGATAATATCCTCATCATCGACTTCTACACACCAGCCCTCACTTGCTTTAATATAATTTACAGCCATTCTACCATTTGCAGGGGTAGAAACTGAAATTGAATCAGCTCTTGTGGAGGCATTAGCTATAGCTTTAAAGTGATTGTGTTTGAAAGCTTGTGAAATAGCATTACTCTTGGTACTTTGAGCACAAACTAAGTGAGGAATTTTTTCAATTAAGCCAGCTTCAAACAAGTCGTAAAAGCCTTTGTAAACGCCTGCAAAAATACATCCGTCCCCAACAGGTACATAAACTACATCAGGAACTTTTCTCCCCATTTGCTCAAATAGTTCAATAGAAACACTCTTTTTACCTTCAATAGTCATGGGGTTGTAAGCTGTGTTTCTGTTGATTCCACCAAACTCACTAGTATAAGCAATACTTAGGGCAAAAGCATCGTCATAGGAGCCTTTAACAGGAACTACAGTTGCATCGTACAAAACACTTTGCATTAGTTTGTTAACTGGAGCGGTTTCAGGAACGAACAAAATAATATCTAAACCATAAGCGGCTCCAGCACAACTCATTGCAGCTCCGGCGTTACCAGTAGATGCTAAAGCAATTTTATCCATCTTGTAATGAATAGCTTGTGCAGCAATCAATTGAGATGCTCTGTCCTTGAAGGACCCTGAAGGTAGGGCACTGTCTAATTTGCAACGTAAATTGGTTAATCCTAATTCTTTTGCTAGTCTTTTGGGTCTTGCTAGAGGGGTATTACCTACAGGGTAAACATCTCTATCTGGAACATCGAAGGGGAAAAAGTCATACATGTCCACATGGTCTTTTTGTTTTAATTGGGCTAAATCATCTTTATTCAATTTAACAATTAAATTACCTTTTGGGAAAGTATTAGCTTCTTGTTCTTTGGAGCAAATAGGGCATTGATAAACAACTTCATCTGTTTCAAAGACGTTTTTACAATCATTACATTCATAATTAAAACGCATTTTTATATCCTTTTTTAAAATAAGGACATGCCATAATAGCATGTCCCCGTTTTTGTATAATTATTTTTCTCTAAGAGAATACTATGCTAAAATATCTGCGTTAAAAGCTTCAATTAATTCATCAATTTGAGCAGTTAATTTTGGAATATCACTCCAATAGTTCTTGTCATACCATTGACGGTTGATTTCTTCATAAGTTTTACCTTGTTGTTCAACCCAAGTATAGTATTTAAGATTGTGGATTGCAAGTCTATCATAGTAGCCTAGATCTTTCATGTTACCAATGTTTTGACCCATTAATGATTGATAGTAAATTCTTACTGCAGCATCATGATCACAAACACCAAGTTGATCTTCTAATTCTTGAATACGAGAAGTATACATTTCACTAGAGTCAGTTAAAACAGTAATGATAACATCGTTTTCATCATATTCATAGTATTTAGCAACTTTCATTGCACCTAATACATTACCAACACTACTTACGCCGTATAATGATAAGTTATCAAGATCTTGTTGTTTAACACCCTTAGAAGCTAAATATTTTAAACCTTCAGGTTCATTGAATAAACGGTAAGCGTCCATGCAATCAACATCGTCAACAGCAACAACTGTGTCAGTGTTTCTAACATTATGAATCCAAGGAACGTGTTTATCACCAATACCTTCAATTCTATGACCACCAAAACCGTTTCTTAACAATGTAGGACATTGAAGAGCTTCAGCAGCTACAACTTTCATTGTAGGATATAAAGTTTTTAGATAATCTCCAGCTGCTAATGTACCACCTGAACCGGTTGCACTTACATAAGCTTTAACATTTTCATCTTTAATATTCAATTCTTTTAATACTTCAGCCATTGCACGACCGGTTACTTCATAGTGCCATAGGTAGTTTTCGAATTGTTCGAATTGGTTGAAGATTACAATATGATTTCCTCTTTCAGCATCTAATTCATGACACTTGTCGAAGATTTCTTTAACATTTGATTCACAACCAGGAGTTGCAATGATTTCACCAGCAACACTTTGTAACCAGTTAAATCTCTCTTGACTCATTTCTTCAGGTAAAATAGCAATTGATGCACAACCTAATAGAGCTGAGTTATAAGCACCACCACGACAGTAGTTACCAGTTGATGGCCATACTGCTTGTTGGTCAACAGAGTCAAAGTTACCTGATGCAAGGGCTGGAGCTAAACAAGCATATGTTGCACCAACTTTATGAACACCACAAGGGAACCATTTACCACAAAGTGCGATAATTCTAGCTTTAACGCCTGAGATTTCATGAGGAACTTCTAAGAAATTAACTTTACCAAATTCACCACCTTTTTCAACAGGCTCATTGTGCCAGGTAACTCTAAAAAGGTTAATTGGATCTACATCCCATAAGCCAGCGTTATCTAGTTTTTTCTTGATATCATTTGAAACTAAGGAAGGATCAATCATTTCCTTAAAGGTAGGTAATAGGATACCCTTTTCTTTACAACGCAGCACGTTTTTAGCCCTAACTTCAGGGTTAACGTTTAAATTAATTAGCATAAATTTATTTCCTCCAGGAATATTGTATATTTAACTAGTCATAGTATTGATATAAAATTAAAATTTGTAAAGTAAAAAATTCAAATATTTACATTTTTTATTGTTTTTTTTCGCTATTCCTTAAATTTTATATATATATTGATGTATTCATAAGAATTGAATAATTAGTGTACTAAACAATATTTACTAAACAAGTGTATAGTTTTATTAGAAATTTTCTAAATTTAGACCTATTTATTTGTATTTATATAAATTATAACTCAATTTTGGCCTAATTTGGATTACATTTAATATAATAATAATTATTTGAGGAATATAGAATGGAATATATAGAAAAAATAAAAAAATCATTTAAATTTTTTGGCTCTGGTAGTATCTAAAAGTTGGTGTTTCCATAAAATGGTATTTCTTGTTTGGCATCAAACTCAAAAGACTTTTCATCATCTTTATCTTTTTGCTTTTATCACCATTTAAGGCAAAAATGTAACATATATTCTTTTTTCTATTTTCGTTTACATCAGGTATATAGTAAAGTATTTCATTGAAATCCGCCTAATAAGAAATGATCTAAATCAATTAGTTTTGTAGCCAATCCATCTATATTGTCTATTGAAAAAATATGTTGTTGACATGGCTGCTCTAATATTATGTTTTATACCGTCCCGATGTCATTTAGGAGTTCTTGAGTTGAGTGTCTTATTATGCCCTTATGCGGAGTTGTTTTATCCTAATTGATTTCATTATATTTTGCTAAACTATCAACAGATATTTGATGCTTTTTTATCCTTTTACTGATAAAAAAAATTTGACAAATGGGGAAAAAAGAGTTATTGTGTAAAAAATAGAAAACGTTTGTTATTTATGCATAGCGAATTTTTCGCAAAGAAAGTCAGGAGGCTATAATGGATTTGGAAGCCAAATGTAAGATCAGAAACAAGAAGGGTTTTGATTTTGGATATACAGAAATTGTCTCGTCAAAAACTCATCCAGAAATGTTGATGAGTTTTGGTCTGTTGAAAATGAAACAGGGAGAGACCTATAAGAGCAACGATAATCTTGAAAGGATATTTCTTCTCCTTACTGGGAATGTTGTTTTGTCATGGGAAGATAATAGTGTAACGATTAATCGTGACTCTATCTTCAATGAGAACCCCAATACCTTAGACGTACCCGCAAAGGTTGTTGTAACGATAGAATGTCTTTCACAAACAGCTGAAATAACTGTTCATAAGACTGAAAATGAAACAATCTTTGATTCCCATTTCTATGTGCCTGAAGAGGTTGTACAAGAAACCCGAGGTAAGGGGACGATGAATGATGCAGGCACACGAATGGTACGCACAATTATGGACAAGTCCATTTCAAAAGAATCCAACTTTATGCTTGGCGAGGATGTTCACTATCCTGGTAGGTGGGCTGGATTTCCTTCCCATTCACATAATCAGCCAGAAATCTATTTCTATAGATTCTATCCAGAAAATGGATTTGGTCTTCTACGTTTAGGTGATCAGGGCGTCTGTCTTGAGCAGGATGATACAGTGATGATACCTCCAGATTTGGTTCATCCTCAGGTTGCTGCTCCTGGATATGCAATGTACTTCTTGTGGATTATTCGTCATCTAGAGGGCAATCCTTATCTTGGTCCTGACTTTGAAGAACAACACTTGTGGGCTGGAGAGCCAGATGCAATAATTTGGCCAGATGTTTAAAAATATGTTGATAAAGGTATGGAACGTTAGGTTCTATACCTTTTAGTTGAAAAGTTAATAGTGTTTTTTATTTGCTATAAAAAGAAAACGTTTGCTTAATTGATTTGGATTTGTTGCCTAAAATATACCGAAGGAATGAAAAGAAGCTTGTCATCGCTAGCATGACCTTTATTCTAATTTGTTCCAAAAAAAATGAGGAGATAGTATGAAAACAATACGATTGACAATGTCGCAGGCTTTGGTGAAGTTCTTGGATAATCAATATGTCAACTATGACGGAGAAGAAACAAAATTTGTCAAAGGCGTCATTGGTATTTTTGGACATGGAATAGTTGTTGGATTGGGTGAAGCACTCGAAGAGAAAAATCATTCCCTACAATTCATACAAGGTAAGAGTGAGCAAGGCATGGCACATATTGCCATGGGATTTGCCAAACAAAAGAAAAGACGTCAGATTATGGCAGTAACCAGCTCAATTGGCCCTGGAGCCTTGAATATGGTTACCGCAGCCGGTACTGCAAGTGCAAACCGAATACCAGTTCTCTTTCTTCCTGGTGACTCCTATGGAAATAGACAACCAGATCCTGTACTTCAACAGATAGAGCAGAGCTATGATCATAATATTACAGCAAACGACGCTTTCAAGCCTGTTAGCAAATATTGGGACCGTGTATCAAGACCCGAGCAGTTGATGACTGCCATGATTAGCGCTATGCGTGTTTTAACTAGTCCCTCTGAAACAGGTGCTGTAACAATCTGTCTTCCTCAAGACGTGCAAGGCGAAGCTTATGACTACCCTGAGGAATTCTTTGCCAAGAGAATACATTATTCCCAAAGGCGTTGTCTCGATGCTTCTTCTTTGCAACGTTTAATCCAGAAAATTCAAAAGAGCAAGAAGCCTTTTGTAATTTGTGGTGGTGGTGTTAAATATTCTGAAGCAGGGAAAGAGCTTAAAGCTTTCTGTTCTGCCTTTAATATTCCTTTTGGAGAAACTCAAGCAGGTAAAAGCACTATTGCTGCAGACTTTGCATATAATTTGGGTGGTGCTGGAGTAACCGGAACGCTTTCAGCCAACAAGATTGCAAAGGAATCCGATTTCATACTGGGAATTGGTACACGTTTGAATGACTTCTGCACTTCAAGTAAATCTGCTTATCAGCAAGATGTTTCTTTTGCTACCATCAATGTAAATGAGATGGATGCATTCAAGATGGGTTCAGACCCTTACTTCGCTGATGCTAAGCTCTCCTTAGAGCAACTCACCGCTGGTTTGTCTGCTTTGGGCTATAGCTCTTCTTACACAAATGAAATAGTTGATGCAAAAAAAGAGTGGGCAATTGAGCTAAAACGATTGTTCTCATTGGATCCTAAGGAAGGTCTTGCCCAATCAAGAGTATTGGGTGTGTTGAGTACTGAACTTGTAGGACCTGATTCAATAGTCGTAGTCGCCTCAGGTAGTCTTCCTTCTGATTGTCAGAGAGTTTGGAATACGAACTCACATAATGCCTATCATGCAGAATATGCTTTCTCTTGTATGGGATATGAGATTGCAGGTGCTATTGGTGCAAAATTGGCAGAACCTGATAAAGAGGTCTATGCTCTCCTTGGTGATGGTGGCTTCTTGATGTTGCACACTGAGTTGGTTACTGCCTTACAGGAAGGTATTAAAATTAACATTGTCTTGTTTGACAACCATGGGTTCCAGTGTATTCATAATTTGCAACGTAGTCAGGGCATTCCTAGTTTTGCCAATGAGTTCCGTGCAAGGGAAGAAGGAACTGCTAGATTGACAGGAAAATGCCTTGAAATTGATTTTGCTGCATTGGCAAGAGCGTATGGTGCAAACGGGTATGAAATTACCACCGTTAAACAGCTCAGAGAGGCTTTTGCTAAGACCCTATTATCTGACAAGCTCAATCTCCTCGACATTAAAGTATTGCCTGGAACCATGACCGATGGTTATGAAGCTTGGTGGAGAGTAGGAACAGCTGAAGTTTCCAATCATCCTGCTGTAGTTGAAGCCGCTAAAATGATTAAGCAGATGGCTTCAACAGCAAAACAATATTAGAAATAGAACATGTTTTTACCTCTTGTATGAGAGGCACCAATGGAATTAGATATAAAAGAATTAGGAGATTATTTATGATTAACAAAAATGACATTAAACTTGCATGTGCACCGATAAACTGGACGAATGATGATGCTCCGGAATTGGGTAAAGAGATAACATACCAACAGTGTCTTAGTGAAATGGCACTTTCTGGATACCAAGGAAGTGAAATTGGGAACAAGTATCCCCGTGACCTTTCAGTATTGAAGAAAGCGTTGCAGCTAAGGAATCTTGAGATTTGCAACCAATGGTTCAGTTGTTTTTTCACAACACGACCACAAGCTTTTACTATTGAAAAATTTATTGAGACTCGTGACTTCCTTCATGCCCTTGGAACAAAGATTATTGGCGTATGTGAAGTTGGTCTGAGTGTGCAGGGTGATCTTTCAGCTCCGCTATATGAGAATACCCCAACTCTAACTGATGAGCATTTTGAAAAGATTGCAAGAGGTGTGGAGATTCTCGGTGAACTTGCCCAACAAAAGGGCATGACAGTTGCATATCACCACCATATGGGTACAGGAATACAGACACTGGATCAGTACTCCCGTCTTATGGAGATGACAGATCCTAAGCTTGTTAAAGCCTTGTTGGACACCGGCCATCTCACCTATGCAGGTGAGAGTGCTGTAGAAGGTTTTGAGAAGTTCATAGACAGAACAGCACATATCCATTTGAAGGATTTAAGATCAAAGGTTCATAGTGAAGTGGGCCCTAAGCGCTACAGCTATGTAGGTTCTGTAATCAAGGGTGTGTTTACCGTCCCTGGTGATGGTGACATGGTGGACTGGAATGGTGTATTCAATGTAATAAAGAATAGTGATTACAAGGGTTGGATTGTAGTAGAGGCCGAACAGGATCCTTTTCTCTATGACCCACTTGAGTATGCACAAAAAGCCCTAGCTTTCATAAAGAAAGGTCTTGATATTTAAATTTGGAGGAAATTATGCAATTTTCACTACATGGACTGCTTGTGAGATACTCAAATGTAGCTACTGATATATCCTGTGCAAAAAGTGCGGGGTATGATGCAGTTGAACTTCATACTGATAAGTTGGACAGATACCTCGCATCAGGATTTACTGGAAAAGATTTGAAAAAGATACTTGATAAGCACTCAATGAAGGCTAACTGTATCGATATCATCGGGGGTGTAGAAACCCAGGATCAGAAGAAATTTGAAGCTGTATTAAAAAAGGCTGAGCAGTTGGTCGATACTGCGGTAGCGATTGATTGTCCCACTATCCAGCTCAATGCCTTTATGGAACTTGCTGAGGCATCGACACAAGAAAATATTAATTTTACTGCTGCCAATATCAGAAAGATTTGTGAGATTGGCCAAAGAAAAAACATCCGATTCCAGTATGAAGGCGCTGCATGGACACCAATACACTCAATCGAGCATTACAAGATGCTTGCACAAGAGGTTGCAATGCCCAATTTTGGATTTGTAATTGACTTCTGGCACTTTTGGGCAAGCAGAGGAGGCACTCCGGACGAGATTGCCAAACTGGACAAGAACCTTATTTATGGAGTTCATGTCGCCGATGGTTTTAGAGTCAAAAAAGGTGAGCCTTGGATTGACGAGACCCTTCTCAGAGGTGCTTTGCCTGGCGACGGATTAGTGCCAATCAAAGAGTGGATTGATGCAGTGAGGGCCACCGGATATGATGGATATTACGCAGGCGAAATTCTTTGTCATAAATTGTGGGAAGCTGATTTGTTTGATATATCGGCAGATGCTTTAAAAAGAATGAAATCTTATTTTTAATAAAAAGGAATAGTATTATGTATAATGAAGAGAGACGCCTCGACAGGCCGTATCGTTGGGCTATGATTGGTGGTGGAAGAGGTAGTCAGATTGGCTATATCCATAGATCAAGTGCTAATAGAGACGGTAATTTTACCTTGGTAGCAGGTGCCTTCGATATCAATGCTGAAAGGGCCGTTGAGTTTGGTTCAAACATTGGTGTTGCTCCAGGTAGATGTTATGCAGACTATAAAGTGATGTTACAAAAAGAGAAGGAAAGGGAAGATGGGATTGAAGTTGTTTCAATTGCTACTCCCAATAAGTTCCACTACCAGATGTGTAAGGATTCTCTCGAGGCAGGTCTTCATGTTATATGTGAGAAACCTCTTTGCTTTAGTATTTCAGAGGCTGAAGATTTGAAAAAGACAGCTGAAAAACACCAAAGGCTAATCTGTGTTGCCTATGGATATACCGGACATCAGATGGTTCATCAGGCTCGTAAGATGATAGAGAATGGTGATATCGGAGATGTTAGGGTCATTACTATGCAGTTTGCCCATGGTTGGCACAATGAAGAGGTTGAAAAAAACGATCCAGGAACAAAATGGAGAGTCTCTCCTGCCGTAGTGGGATCGACCTATGTCTTGGGTGATATTGGCACACACAACTTGTGTATGGCAGAACTTATGGTTCCTAATTTCCGTATCAAGAAATTGTTGTGTACCCGTCAGAGCTTTATCAAAAGTAGAGCTCCCCTTGAAGACAATGCTTTCGTCCTTCTAGAATTAGAAGGGGGTGCAGTTGCCAACATGTGGGCAAGTGCAGTCAATGCAGGAGCAACACATAATCAGAAGATTCGTGTCGTTGGATCCAAAGCAAGCCTTGAGTGGTGGGATGAACACCCCAACCAACTTGTCTATGAGGTTCAGGGTAAACCTAAACAACTCCTTGATCGTGGAACTGGATATCTTTATTCAGATGACTTCATGATTTCGATGGATAGGATTGGTGGAGGACACGCTGAAGGATTGTTTGAATCCTGGGCAAATCTCTACAACCAATTTGCTTTCGGCATGAAGGCTATGGACAATAATGACGAAAAGACACTTGCTTCCATGGTATTTCCTGGTATTGATGAAGGAATAGAAGGGGTGAGGTTCTTAGAGAACTGTGTGGCATCTGCTGACAACGGTTCTGTGTGGGTTGAATACAAATAATTGAGCAACTGAGGAGTTCTGATGAGTATACACTTAGGGATAGCACCTTGTTCCTGGGGAATTGAAGACATAACAAACAAGAACAACCCTTCTTGGCAAAGAGTTATGGATGAAGCTTCGCAAACAGGATTCAACGGCATTGAATTGGGCCCTTATGGGTTTTTTCCAACCGAGCCTTCTCACCTTAAGGGTATACTTGCCTCAAAAAAACTAGCTCTAACAGCCGGCACGCTTTATGATAACCTTTCTGAATCTGCAGATACAGACTATCTGCTGAATAAGAGCCGAAACATCTGTTCCTTATTGGCTCAAGTACAAGAGGAAAGAGGGTTTTTAGTCATAATTGATGCAGTAAAGGATGACAGAAACTTCACCGCAGGACATCCGAAACTTGCAAAACGACTTAATGTGAGTGCTTGGAAATCTTTGATAGACAATATTACCAAGATATCGACAATTGCCAAAGAAGAGTTCGGTATTAGGGCTGTAGTTCATCCCCATGCTGGCGGATACATTGAATATCAGGATGAGACAGAGAGAGTTGTTAATGACATTGAAGACTCTCTTTTAGGCTTATGTCTGGACACTGGGCATCTTTACTATGCTGGAGATGATCCCTCTGAAAGTTTGATACATTTCCAATCGCGCTTGGATTATGTCCACTTCAAGGATATTGATAGGGCTGTGTATGAAAAAGCCTTGTCTGAGAACTTAGGCTTCTTTGATGCCTGTAAGAAACAAGTGATGTGTTCCATTGGCAAAGGATGTCTCGATTATGGTGCAATATTCCAAGTCTTGGATACTATAGGATACCAGAATTGGGTAACCGTTGAGCAGGAGAGAGATCCCTTGGATATTCTCGGTATTTTGAGCGATCTCACTGCAAGTCATGACTTTCTTCTGGATGCCATGCATAGGCTCTAGACTCCCTTGATTTGTAAATTCAAAATTGTTGTCAACTGTATACAAAAATGTCTTATATAAAATAATCTTAATTATTATGATTCTTCAATAAATTATTTATCAAAAATAAGTAAATTCATCTAAACTTAGAGGTTCCTATTTATCAGTTTTTAAGCTTTCTGAACTTTTAGATATGCAAAATTTACCTCCGTTTCAATATAAAGAGGATCCTTATCTGATATAGGTATTTCATCGCTTGTGAGTTTCATATATTTGACGATTTGATTTACTTTATCGTTAAATAAAGGACAACCCATTTATTATTAATAATCCTGTAGCTCAGCATCACTAATAGCGATACCATTTTTAGTTTCTCTTGACCCTTTTTTTTCTAGCATATTAGTAAAAAAGCTGTCATATAATCTTTTTTCTAAAGGATAATTCTGGTACTAAATTCATTAAAAACATGTGGAGTCTTCTCTCGCTTTTGATAAACCTCTTTTTCATGAATTTCATAATAATAGAAATGGCTCTACTAAGCGCCTTTTTTAACATTTT
>Ga0307992_1002349_pt1 | contig 10803 bp, 6 predicted proteins | sample EllFjometagen133_FD_203162 | JGI IMG/M metagenome (GOLD analysis project Ga0307992, IMG submission 203162) | Marine microbial communities from Ellis Fjord, Antarctic Ocean - #133 | ecosystem: Environmental > Aquatic > Marine > Unclassified | place: Southern Ocean | collected 2014-10-08
TCTTAAGTCAGATCAATATGGTACTGGGGTAGAGGATTCAATTATTACTGGTACTAATGTAGAAGTGGAACTTGCTCTTGCCGAAATTACATTTGACGAACTTATTATTGTACTAAGTCAAGCTAAGTTTGGCACTTTGCTTACTGGAGGTATTACTGGTGAAAGTAATGTAGGAACTGCGATGCTTGCAAATGCTAAATCTCTAGTACTTAAAAAGTTTGTATCTGGAGTTGTAAGTACATCTGCGGTAAATCACATTACTTTTCCTGCTGCATATCCAGTTGGTGATGTTGAACTTGTATATGATGTTGATAATCAACGCGTATTAAAAGTTATGTTTAAATGTTTTCCGAAGGTTGTTAGTGCTAATTGGGGAACTGCTACTGCGATTAATAAAACTGTTGTATATTATTTTGGTAACAACAGCGTAACCTCTTAATCATGGAGAATTAAATGAAAGTATTTAACGGTGCTGATTTTCTTAAGTCTAAAACATGTACGATAGACCTCAGTAATGGAGAACATTTTGTAGTTAAAGATCTTAGTGATGAAGCTATGGATGAAATTACTAAGATTAATGATTCTGAAAGTACTATGGCATCAATTCGTTGTACCATAGCCAAGGCATTTAAAACAGATATCAAGAAACTTAAAGGTGTAGGTGTTGTAGAACTTCAAGGAGCATTAGGTTTTTTGTCCGAGAGTTTGTTCGACCAGAAATAACAGCGCAAGATGATGACAAACTTATGTTGATAGGGACAATTCTAAGTGAGTTGAACTTATCACATGAGTTTGTTCTTGGTTTGAGTTTACCTAAACTTAGAATACTTTATCTTGAAGCTATGCGGCAACGAACAAACAAAGCTTTTATGCTTATGGAAATGCTTGGATGCCATAGGTTAGAACATCAAAATGATAGACGAAATGTTATTGAAGGATATAAGAAATATACTAATCCATTTAGTATAAGTGTAGAACTTGATTCAAAGCAAATAGATCACAACTGGGATACTCTAAGGGTTAAAAATGGAAGCTAGAGGAAGAGTAGTAATTGATGGTATTGATAAAGCGATTAAAGATTTTAATGTATTTAAAGGTATACTTACAAATGTAAATCTTAAATATAAAGATAATCGTAAACATCAAGCAAAAATTGTATCTGCCTTTAAAAAAACTAATCCTGTTATTGCTAAAGCTGTTGGAAATCAAAAGTATTTTGCTGGTGCACTTAAAAATGTAAACGCAGCGCTTAAAGTTTCTAGTGCTTTAGCAAAAGAATATGCTAAGAATGCAACCAAAATAAAAACTCCTGCAGCAATAGCTAAAACTACAGTAGTAACTAAAAAAGCTGCATCAGCTACTGAAACAATGCGAAGTCGTATAGTAAGATTAGCTAGTGCCATGAAAAAATCAACTATTACATGGCGTAACAATGCCAACGAAGCTAAAGGTTGGTGGCATTCTTTTGGTCGAGTAGCCATAGGTTTTGGTATAGCATATCGTCTTATTAATTTAGTTGAAAATAGTATAGTGATGATTACGGAAAGTTTTCGTGCTGGTATTGCTACAATGGATCAATATATTGAATCTGTTGCTACTGTAAGTGGTATGTTAGCTCTCTTAAGTGCTGGTGGTAGTTATAAAGAGCGTTTTGAGGGTTTTAGTGAAGTAATGGGTGGTACTATGCGAGAAACAATTCGTATAATGCCTAAATTTAAACTTAGCATGGAAGAAGTAGGTAATGCGTATAAAGAACTTGCACAATTTGGTGTTATAGTAACTAAAGCAAATGTAGCCAAGACTTTAACTGCCACAGCAATGATAAAAGAAATTGCAGCCACAACTTCTGGTGGAGCAAAGCAAGTAAGACAAGAAATACAGGCTATTTTTAATGGCACATTAAGAGTTAGTGAACAATATGGTAAATTTCTAAATAAATTTCCAGAATTACACGATAAAATCTATGGTATTAATAAACTTGTTACGAGTAACGCAGAAAAATGGCAACTTGCTATTGATGCTATTGCAGAATATTCATTAGCTATTGTACGTGGTAATGAGACCTTTGGTGCCCAGGGGACTATTATTAAAAATACCTTGCAAATTATTTCTATGGATTCACTTAAACTTACGGGTATATATGATAAATGGGTTAAAAAACTCAAGGCTATTAGTGAATCTTTATTAGACAACCAAGGAAATCTTGGTGACCTAGGGCGTAAAGTAGTACGTTTGTTTGGTGCTGGTTGGATAGCAATAGAGAATTCAAGAATAGCTTTATTTGGCTTGGTGAAAACTTTTGGTAATTATTCTAATGCTCTTAATGTAAGTTTAGGTGGATTAACAAATTTTATTGCGCAAACAGGAATGTTTATTGTTACTGCTAAATTAGCGTCTATAGCAATAAAAAAGATGATAAAATTAGTTATGGCATTTAATTTACATTGGTTGTTATTAGGCGTTGCTGCATTTTTTGCGTATTCAGCTTTTCAAGTATGGATGGATAAAGGATTAGGTGATGGTCTTAAAGCTATAGCTAAATATGCAACAGAGATATATGAAACTATATCTAAGTTAATTGATAAGATAATTAATTTTGATTTACCTAAATACTTGGAGCCTAAAGATAAACGTAAAATGTCTGCTGTACCAAATGCGTTTGGTGGTTGGGATTTAGTTTGGGATGAGGTTACACCAGAAAAACCTAAAGCTCCTGAAGCACCTAAAATTCTTGGTATTCCTGATGCTGGTGATATATTTGGAGCTACTGGAGTAACAGATAATAGTTTAACTACGACTAAGGATTTTTTTGGTGATGTTGCAGGTAAAATGGAAACAAGTTTTGATAAAGTAAGAGCTTTGTTGCTTAAATTTACTACGGGACTTGGTTTTGGTGATTTTGAATCTGTGTCTGATACTTTATTTGATGTAGAGGGTGCAGAAGCAAGTGCAGCAAGAATAGCAGAACTACTTAAGAAATATACTATGCAACAAACGGCTGCATTTGAAGAAGTTAAAACGAAAGCAAAGGATACTTGGGAATATGTATCCGATGGTTTTAGTACACAATTTACTGACATAATTAGTGGTGAGATTACATCATTTAATGATCTTTGGAAATCAATGATTAGTAATCTCAGAGATACTTGGGCAGAAGCCATGAGTGATATGGCAACTGATGCGATAAATAACTTTTTTCGCCGTGTTGCACAAGAAGCGCGAAGTAGTGGTAGTAGTTTCTTTGGTACAGCATTAAAAGCTATTGGTGGAGCTATTGTGGGTGCATTTGGAGGTTCATCTGGTGGCGAAGCGCCGGTGGTACCAACCATAGGAAATACTGGCTCAGGGATGGGTATGATTGTACGAGCGGCAAATGGTGGTATTATCCCCGAACCGGTATTTGGTGTAGGTGCTAGTGGTCAACATTACTCCTTTGCCGAAGAAGGGCCAGAACGTGTCCTTAGCAATTCAGATTCCTTTGGTTCGACGCCATCAACAACTAATGTTACTGTAGAAGTTATTAACAAGAGTTCTCAACAGGTCAAGGGTCGTCAAGGAGCAACTAGCATGAGTCTTAAGGGTATGGTTACTCAGATTATTCTAGAAGATAAAGGTTCCAATGGACCAATAGCACGAGGTATGGCATAATGGCAGCATTTCCAGGACGTCCTCCGGTAACTTCAACTACGCTTAGCCGTAGTCCTTTAGACGAGACTTTTGAATATATAGAAGAAAAAATAGAGAATGCAGTCGATGGTATGTATAGTGCTAGGAGAGATTTTAATACACGTTTTCGTAAAATATTCACTGTTTCTTTTGATCTTTTACCTACTGCTGATATAACTAAAATAACGGCGCACTTTGAATCTGTAGGTACTGGAACAACATTTACTTGGGTAGATAAAGCAAGTAATAGTTATACTGTTTATTATGCTAGTGCACCAAAGTGGAAATTTATCATTAATGGTTATTATTCTATTGAACCAATAGTTTTTCGGGAACAATAAATGCGTACATTAACTAGTACTTCTGTAATAGAATTTAACAAGCTTAATTCTCGTAATCCTATATTACTTCTTGCAGAATTAACATTTGACAGCACTACGCATTATTTTGTTAATAATAATGAAGCGTTATCATGGGGAACACAATCTTATACTCCATTTCCATTTGTATTCGATGTAATTCCTGGTAAAACTGCTGATACTCTTCCAGAAGTTAAGCTTGACATGATGAATACTCTTACAATGCTTGAGTATCTTGATGATAACGATGGACTTATTGGTACAGAGGTAATTTTGTTTATTGTCCATGCTACTGAGAGTGTTGGTACTTGGGGAATTGATAGTACTAAAAATGGAACATTTGCTAATAGAACTAGTTATTCTCTTCGATTTGCTTATACTATTATAAAAACAATAGTTACTAAAACTAGTGTTAGTATGACTCTTGGGGTACCTAACTATTTTCAGCTCCCATTTCCCGCAAGACTTTATAGACGTGATTGGTGTGATTTTGCATACAAAGGAGATTTATGTTGGATGAATGGTAGAACTGTGGTTGGGGAAGCTGATGAGTGTGATCATAGTTATACAAATTGTAAAGCCCATCATACAGATCAAGTAGCTGCTACTCCACCTTTAGGTATTCCATTTGGGGGGTTTCCGAATCTTGGCAAAGGCTCTTATAGATATTAAAGATTATGAGTATCTCGTTGGTAAGCCATATAAGAAGAAATGTTTTGATGGTAGTGGTTTTGATTGTTGGAGCCTTATTTATCATATTTATCAGCTAAATAACATAATATTACCTAAGAATATACTCGATGGTTGGTCAGTGAGGTCAATGCACAAGAGAGCAGAAGAGCAATCAGTACAATGGAAAGAGGTAGATATACAAGAGCGAAAATCTTTAGATGTTTTGTTGTTTGCTACATCATATAAACTCAGAACTCACATAGGTCTTGCACTTGATTATAAATATTTTATCCATGCACATCATGTTATGAATGTAGTTATAGAAAGATTTTCAAGTAGTATTTTTGCTTCTAAAATATATAAGGTATACAGATGGCAACAATAAAAGGTGGAGAAACTAGAGATATATTTGCACCTAATTATGGTTTAATTCCTATTGAGTGGAAATATCATGATGGATGGACAACAGCGCAATATATTGAGGAGAATTATGAGAATCCTGAATTAATTTGTGTTGCAGTTAATTGTGTTAATTATCCATTAGATTATATATTGACTGTAGATGATAGAGTTGCAGTAGCTATTGATGTTGGTTTTGATCCAGGTACTTGGGCTGCTATATTAGCTGCAATAAAAGCTGCTTGGACTGCTATAGGTGCATTTGGTCAATTTGTAGTTGTAACAGCTGGTATGACAGCATTCAGTATGCTTGTCAACATGCTTTTAGCCCCAGATACTCCAGGCATGGGTAATACAACGCAAGATACATCTAAAGCTTATCAATGGGGAGGAATAAAAAATACTTCAGACCAGATGATTCCAATAAACGTAACCCTCGGTGAAATGCTAATAGCTGGAAATCTTATTGGTGTTCGTACTGAAGCACGTAATATAAATGCTGCTGGTTATAGTATTCGAGATACAGTATATTTCCTCTATGGTCTTACTAGCAACGAGCTTAATTCTATTGAAGAAGTTTATCTTAATGATATTCCAGTAAGTGAATTTGATAAGGATGATATATCAATATATTATACTCTTGGTACAAGTTCCCAAGATCCAATAAATTCCCTATTATCCCTTAGTATGCTTACTTCTGATACTTCTGCTCCTGCAAGTGATGGAATAATGTTTCCTTCATTAACAACCGAAACAGTTGTTAATCAAGAACTAGATACTCCAGATCATAGTGTTGATCTTGTTCCGGCAGCAAGCACTCTTTCTGGTTATGAGCCAAGCGAAAATAAAATTTATAGTTTTCCAAGTTTTTCTTTGGCTGCTAATATAACTGTTGCAGAAACTACATCATTTACGATATCTTATGATAGTTTTGATGGTAACATTAATGCTGCTATTTTAGCATTAGATACGCCTTTATATGCTACTTTATTTGATACTACTGATTATTGGATTACTACACAAAGTGAACAAATATTAGTAAGTAATATTACTCACTTAAGTACTTTTGGTACTACTGAAACATTTACTTTAACTATATCTGAACGTAATTTTCCTGGTGCTTGGTCATCTGGTAGTCAAACAGTCGTATTATCCTATGCTACGCCTATATATGATAAACATTATACTGTAACACCTTCAGGTACGGATATCTGGAATCCAAATAGTTATGTACCGAGTGACTCTTGGACAACAAAGATGTCAGTAAATAATAGTATTGAAGATGTAGAAATTGAATTTACACATCCTCGTGGATTACATTTTGTATATAGTGGTTCACATAGCGGGAAACGAGCAGGAAATAAATATCCTCGTTGGACAACTTATGATTTTCATATAACTCAATATGATTCTACAGGTACGACTCCGCAAAAAGATTTATTATATACATCTCCGGATGATGGAGTAACACAAAGTTATCTTGTTGCTATGTTAGATGGGACACATATTATGCCCCGTGGATTTTTTAGTCTAGGTACATATACAAGTGCCCATGTATTTAGTTTAAAATTTACAGATATTATTCGGGCTAATACAGGTAGTTGTACAACCTGTTATAGTTCTCCAACAACATCAACAGCTCTTGTTCTTGATAGCAATGGTTATTTACCAAAAGGTTATAAATATCAAATAAAAACCCGTATTCACGGTCATGGTGGTTCTCCATCACAAGGTGGTGCATTAACTTATAATACATTTGATCCAGCAGGAACCGTAGCAGTAAAATCTACAGATGTCTATGGTACTACATTATTTCGTTTTAAAGAGCTTAACTACGATGAAGTTTTAAGCTACCCTTACACTGCTGTTCTTGCCGTTGCAGCTAATGCAACACCTACTATGAACAATAGTATGCCTAAAGTAACTGTAAAAGGTCGTTCCAAGATACTTGTTGGTACTTCAGGGACTAAAAATACTCCTAGTGCATGGACACCTGGGTATAGTCAAAATCCTGCTTGGATAGCATTAACAGCATTGTATAATAATGTTTGGGGTGGAAATGTTGGTGAACAAGTAGATGCAGATTTTGTAGCAAAAGTAGACATGGATACATGGATGGAATTTGCTACTTATTGCGCAACTGCTATAAGTGGAGGGCCATTGAATGGTGAAGCAGAGTTTATTTTCAATGGTACTTTTGATACTCAAACGACGTTACTTGAGGCTGTTAATAAGATTGTATCAGTGGCTAACGCTGTAGTAATATTTAATGGCTCTAGGTTATCTGTGTATTGGGAAAATGACGCTGTAATGACGCAAGTATTTTCCCCAGGAAATATAGTAGAAGATAGTTTTACTCTTGAGTATATTAATACCACAGACATTGCTAATGCTATTACCGGTAATTTTGTTGATGAAGATAATAATTATGAAAAAACTGCTCTCAGTTGGATTTATCCAGCTAGTGACCCAAGAAAAAGTACCTCTATTGAGCTCATTGGAGTTACGAATGGACATAGAGCACTAAGAGCTCTTCAATACAAGTTAAATAAGACTAATAGTATTAAAGTTAGTTATACATTTAAAGCTTTATCTGATGCAATAGTTTCTCAACAAGGTGATATTATAGGTGTTGAGAATGAATTTATAGAATTTGGTGTTGGTGGAGGTAGATTAAAGAGTGTAAATGCGTCTAGTGGGGAAGTAACACTTGATAGAATATATGATGAACCAACTGGTACACCTTATCTTACTATACGAAATAGTGAGAATGAAATTTATCCTACTGTAACAACTAATTGGGCAATTACAAACTGGGCTACTTCTAGTGGATGTACAGTAGTTACAGTAGGTAATACAACTGAATTAGCTGAAGTAGCAGCATTAGATATATTCCTTATTGGTGTTGGATCAGATATATGTCGTAAAGCTGTGATTAATACAATAGATATAAATAATGATTATACTTGTAGTATTACAGCAACTGGATATGTATCTTTTAGTTCTTTTGATTCAGGAATGTTTACATTATCAACAACTCAATTTCAAGGTATAGATCAAGAAAATTTTTGTCCGAGAAATATTAAATGTAATGCAAATAAAACTTTAACTGGTATTGACATTACTTGGGATCCACCACTTATATCTAATACAACAAAAGATGATGCAAGTTTTAATATCTATCGTTATTCTATTTGGAAAAGAATTGGTACTAATGCACAATGGAATAAATTAACTGAAGTTGAAAGCCAAGAACGTAATTGGTATGACGAAGTACCTATTGGTACGGTGTATTATTATAAAATACTTCCAATATTTAATTACTATGGTAGTGAAGCCACTATACCAATGAGTTGGTGTAGTAATTTTACTGGTAGTGGTAATGATGATGTTGCTTCTGGTGTAGACTTTACTTGGACTACATATGAACATCTTCCGCAACCTACGTTAGGGGTAGTAACAAATGTTAATGGTTATCTTGTTACTATTAACCAATCAAATAGTAGTTTAGTTGACCTTACTGTATTTATCGCTGATCCTGATGATTGGTTAACGAAAGAAGCTAACGAAGGATTTGGTTTTTGGTGTAAACCTTCGGCATCAAGCAGCACCGATTGGATAGGACCAACAACTACAACACTTGTTGGTGGTATAAGTGCTGGAGCATCATCACTTGTAGTAAGTAGTACTACTGGGTTATGTATTCCAGGACTTATTCTTATTAATGGCCAGGATTTAGTATATACAAGTGGTGCTGTAGGTACTACTCTTACTATTCCACATACAAGTCTTAGTCGAAAATTTAGTGTCGGCATAAATCATCTTACTGGTGTAAATGTGCGTAATGCACATCTTGGGTTTAACCCAGTTAAGTATTATGTGTTTGAAGAAGATTTAACTGTTGTTAATTCTCTTAGGCAACTTACAGCCACTACTATATATGTTTATGATCAAATAACAAATACCATAAGTTCTGGTAATTGGGGAGCAATGTTAGAACATGGTCTTGGTAAATATCGTTTAATCCAAGGAATATCAAATACTGTAAATTATATTGAAAGTATAGCAAAGAATCCAGTTACTTCAAATTGGGCAGTCGCCGTAAAAAATAATATTCCAGAATTTACGGATTTTATTATAACTTCTTTTTATCATGATGCTTTTGGTGCACCTACAGAAATGTTTTATGCTATGTGGAATCTTTCAGAAAATAGTATAAAAGTTAATAGCAATAATGAGATATATTTAACTATACAAGAAATTCCTACATTTGCTTATGCTTGGTTTGGTATAGCTCGTTGGACATTTCCACAACCAATAAATGAAAATCCTTTTTATGGTTGGACTTCTTTTACCACGATTGAAGATGTAATAGATTTATCATCAGCTAGTGTTAGAACAGCACAAGATAATTTTAATCCTATTAATACGCTTGTAGAAAATAAAATTAATTGTTATTATCAAGATGATGAACCACTGTACGGAATAAATATTGGTGATTTATGGGTAGATACTGATGATGATAATAAGATGTATACATATTCTGGTTTTACTTGGATAGTTATTTCAACGGTAGATGGTTTACAAGCTCTTGCAGATGCTGCAACTGCTCAATCTACTGCAGATGGTAAAATAATTGCATATTATCAAGACGCAGAACCTGGGACTGGTGAAGAAGGGGATATTTGGTTTGATACCAACGATGGAAATAAGATTTATGTTTACGATACAGGAGCTTGGGTAGAAAGTCAAGATAATGCAATAGCAACAGCGATAGATGATGCTCAAACAGCACAAACTACTGCTGATGGCAAAGCAGAGGTGTTCTATCAAACTGGAACCCCTACTGGAATGGCTACAGGTGATATTTGGGTAGATACTGATGATGATAATAAAACTTATACCTATTCTGGGTCTGCTTGGGTTGCCGCTTCTACTGTAGATGGAATTCAAGCTTTAATAGATGCTGCTAGTGCTCAAAATTCTATTAATACATTTATCAGTTCTACTTATGCTACAGATAAAGCAAATTTGGAAGGTTTAATCGATGGAAAAATAGATACTTGGTATTCAAGTACTGATCCTTCTGGTAGTTGGAGCGGTACAAACGCAAGTCATAGTGGAGATATGTGGTGGAATACTACATCTAAACAATTAAAAAGGTATTCAGGTACAGCATGGTCAACAGCATTAGAAGATCAAAAAGCTATAGATGCATATGCAAATGCTGCTACTGCTCAAGATACAGCTGATGAAAAACGAAGAGTTTTTGTAGCTACTCCTACAACTCCCTATGATTTAGGTGATCTTTGGAAGTATGATGTAAATACTATTTATATTTGTACAACTGCAAGAGCTTCTGGAGTTTATGTTGCTGGTGATTGGACTAAGGTTGCTGATATAACTAATGAAAATACTGCAAATAATACTGACTTTGTTGAAGAATCTGAAAATAGGAATACTCATACTTTTGATATTGCTGGTGATTTGCGTATAATGAATGGAAAAGATATTGAGTTTTATACTGGTGATGGAACTGGGTATGTTGGTGGAGTTTATGCTGATGATACATATCTTCAGATGCATGGTACTGAAGATATATATATATCCGCGATGAAGACTGTATATATTAGGGCTGGAAGTGATTATGGTGTGCAATTTTATGCCTCTTTGGAAGGTAGTCTACTTTTAAATATAGGGTCAACAA
>Ga0307992_1002350_pt1 | contig 10802 bp, 10 predicted proteins | sample EllFjometagen133_FD_203162 | JGI IMG/M metagenome (GOLD analysis project Ga0307992, IMG submission 203162) | Marine microbial communities from Ellis Fjord, Antarctic Ocean - #133 | ecosystem: Environmental > Aquatic > Marine > Unclassified | place: Southern Ocean | collected 2014-10-08
GAGATAGAAAAATTAGGTTAATAAAAAAGAGGAGATAAAACAATATGTCTGAAGCAGAAGAAAATGTAATCGTAGAGAAGAAATTGGATTTTAGAAACTACCTTAACGTATATGAGTTTGAAACTGTTCTACCAGGTAGTAAAGAAATTGTTAAATTTAGACCAATCACAACAGGTCAATTAAAACAATTATTGGTTTATGAAAATGAAACCAATCCTATCGTGGTTGAAAAAGCATTAGATGAAACACTAATTACATCTTCAGTTATATCTGAAGGATTCAATATTAATAATCTATACTTACAAGATAGGTTTTTCCTCCTTGTAGAAATAAGAAGAAAATCAAAAGGTGACAATTATCAATTTGAATATGTATGCCCAGAATGTAAGTCCCAGTCAGTTCAAAATGTAAAATTAAATGAATTAAAAGTTACAAGTATACCTGAAGATATAAAAGACATAGTGGAAATTGATAAAAATCTTTCAGTAAAGTTAGCCCATGTAACAAGAGGTGGACAAAAGGAAGCATATAAGAACATTAAGAATATAAAGAAACTTACTGATACTCAACGTATAACTGAAATGTCCTTATTCACTCATGCGGCTTCTATTCAGAGTATTATAGTCCCTGAAGGTGAAATTACAGATGCCACTATAATGGATAGAAAATACCTTTTGGAAAATATACCTACAAATGCATATGAAAAGATAAGGGATTGGTTTAGTGATAATAATTTTGGTATGGATTTTAATTATACCATTGCTTGTAAAGGATGTGACCATGAAGAAATATTAGATATACCTATAGAGAATTTTTTTTTCTAATTAGAACATTCATTGATACCACGTTACAGGAAATTGTTAAGAATCAATATTATTTATCTCGAAAGGCTGGTATAAGTTTAACTGAATCATCTATGTTACCTGACTTTGAAAGGGAAGCTTATACTAATATGCTTATGAATGATCTAAAAAAAGAAGCACAACAAATGAGTATTTAAAGGGAGATTATATGAAAATAGAAAAATTTTTAAACAAAGACCTTGAAGTTAATATTCTTATAAGGAAATTTGAATCCTTAAATGAGTCTAAAAAATCTCAATTTGTTGCTAAACTTATAGGTTTAGGAGTATTAGTAAGAGATAGTAAAGGTAAAGGTAAATTCAAACCTGGTCCAAATAAGATGTCCAAAGATGAAGTCCTTGGTAAACTTAAAAAGAAGAAAAAAGGGAAAAAGTAATGGATACTATAGAAAATAAAATTGAAGATTATCTTTCAGAACGTGAAGAATTTATTGATGAGGGTTTAGGAAGACTTATGAGTTCTGGTTGGAATATGTTAGATTTAGTTCTAACTGATAAAAATGCTAAGAAAAACGCTCAAAAAAGTCTTGATAGTATTGAGAAAATTATGAAGAAGGATGATGAAGGAACACTCAAGCCTAATTTAAAGAAACAGTTGAAGTTATTTAATAAGAAACTTGAATTTTATAAGGAAGAATTTGTAAAGGTTTTGATACGAATAGAAAGATTAGCAGAGGAATTAGAAAAAGAGGAAAGAGAGGAATCGAAAAGAAATAAAGAAGAAAGAAGTAAATACGGCAAAAAATAAATAGAGCTCGCTTAGATACGATGTTAATCTAATGGATCTATAAAGGTCTCAAGAGTATTTGAAAGAATATACACTTGGAGACCTTTTTTTATGATGAGGGAAAATGGGAAGAACTTCTAAAAATAATAGTAATATATCAATTAATGATGTTGATATTGCATCTATAGTTGATTCAGCTAAAGATACTGCTAGCTTACAACAGGATTTAGCTAAAGAAACTGCTAAAGTACAACAAGATTTGGCTGAAGAAACCTCTAGTTATACCAAAGAAACTGCTAAAGTACAACAAGATTTGGCTGAAGAAACCTCTAGTTATACCAAAGAAGTGGCTGAAGCTGGTTGGGAAGGTATAAAAGATAGTTCTAAACAAGCTATGAGTACCATTTCTGGACATTCTAGAGAAGTATTAGGTTCGGGACTCACAGAAGTATACGACCTAAGTAAGAGTATGGCTGCCTCTTTGGGTGGTGGCCTTAAAAAAATGTGGGATGTAAGACAAGAAAGAAAAAAAGATAAATCAGAAGAATTTTTAGAAGATATATCTAATAGTCAGGATGAGTTTACATCTGCTGCTTTATCAAAAGGAAGTATATATACTCATGATATAACCATGGAAGGAATGATTGGAGATGTTTCCCAAATACTTGAAACTCAAGAACAAACCTTTTCTAATATGGAAGAAATAGTAGATAAGGGACAATTAATGCAAGCTGATAGTAACCGAATAATGACTAAAGCTTTAGATATGTTATATGATAGAGGGGGAGAAGAACCTGAAGAAGAAGATGGTATAGATATACTTGAAATTGTTGCTAATATTCTTAACACACTATCTGGACAAGCAGATGATATACAATTAATGAGAATTAGTCAAGTAGAACAAATGGGATTTGTTACCAAATTTGTACAACCTATGAAAGAGTTTTATAGTAGATCTTTAAGAAATGTTGCCAAAGGTAATGAATTAGTAGAAAATAGATTAGTAGAAATAAGAAGAATATTATCAAAAGCCTTAAATGTTAGTGAATCAAGTGTGGCTGTAGCCGATAAATCCTGGAAATTTTTACCTAAAGTATTATTATCCCCTTTATTATTACCATTATGGGGTATTAAAACAGGTATAGGATTATTAAGTACCACTTTTGGTAAAGGAGATAAGGATGATAAGATATTACTATCAGAAGATGAAAAAAGAAACAATTTATTATTTGATATTCTTAAAGGTGTGAGGGTTTTAAAGGATTCTGAAATAGATAATAAAAAAGTCATTGAAATGATTAGGGCACCCAAAGGTGGTATAGAAATAGAAGGTAAACAATATAAAGGTGGGCAATTTTTACCAAAAGACATGACTAAAGCTCTTGTAGTTGCTGATAAAAAGGATAAAGATGATGAAAAACAAACAAGTCTTTTAGTTGGAATAAAAGGTTATTTTTTAGATAAGCAAAAAGCCGATCAAAGAGAAACAGACCCTAAAAAGGGTGGTTGGTGGGGTATTCTAATAGGTGCAGCTGTATTACTTGCAGGTATTCTTTTAGGATATGGGGAACAAATAAAGAATGCATTTAAAGGTATAATAAATATCTTTAAAACTATAAAAACAACATTACAAGCAAGTTTTTTAAATGTTGTTGATAAATTTTTTGGTAAAGAAAGTAAAATAGGTAAAATACTTACAAAAATTTTTGGACCCAAAGGGTATATAGTAGAAAAATTAGGTAAACCTTTTACTAAAATTATGGAATTTATTTCAAAAAGTAAAAAACTAACCTTCTTATTTAATTTTGGTAAAGTTATAGGTAAAATATTATTACCTTTTGAAATGATATATAAAGCAATTAAAGGATTCATATCTGCAAAAAGTATTAGAGATAAATTATTAGGATTGTCGGCAGGTTTATTAGATCCTATATTAAAAATACCAGAATTAATAGGTAATGGTTTATTGTGGTTGGCAAGGAAGGTATTTGGTGAAGATTTCTTAAAAGGTTTTTCATTTGATTTTTCAGCTTCAGTCATTATAGATGTTATTAATGGAATTACTGATTGGATATTTAATAATGTAACTGTACCTATTCTTGATTTTTTTGGTCTTGGTCCTAAACCAACAGAAATGAAAAAATTACAAGAAGGACCTGGTTTAGTAGATAATATTATTGGTTGGTATAAAACACTTATAAATGATATTAATAATTGGGTATATGAAAATGTACCAGGGGCTAAATGGTTACAAACCTCTATTGATAGTTTACTTGGCCGTAGTGATGGTGAACCAAGCATAATAAGTAGAATGATTGGTTGGTATAAAACACTTATAAATGATATTAATAATTGGGTATATGAAAATGTACCAGGGGCTAAATGGTTACAAACCTCTATTGATAGTTTACTTGGCCGTAGTGATGGTGAACCAAGCATAATAAGTAGAATGATTGGTTGGTATAAAACACTTAAATCTAATATTGATAACTGGTTAGGTGAAAATATACCTGGAGTTAGATGGTTAACTACTTCTATTAATGATTTATTTGGTAGTAGTGATGGTGAACCTAATTTTATAGATAATATTATTAATTTTATTAAAAGCTTACCTACAATGCTATCAGATTATCTTAAAACCTCAAAACTTGGAAAAGGTATATCATGGATTACTAAAAAATTAGGTATCGGAGAAAAGGGTGAAACTACTCCAGATACATCAAAAACATTAAAAAAACCATCTTTACCTATTGATAAACAATTAAGAATTCAACAACAAGGTCAGCAATCTATAACTGATAAACAACAAAGAGTTCAAGAATTACAAGATGAAGTAAAAAGATCAAAAGCCGGTGAAGATGTATTTTGGGGAAGGGAAGGAAAAGGACAAGAACGAAACTTAGCAGAAATTGAAAAACTTAATGCTCAAATAGAAGAAGAAAAAGCATCATTAAAGGTTACTGAAAGTGCTATTACATTACTTGCTCAGGAAGCTACTAAGGAAGGTAGTTTATATGTTAAGGTTGTTAATTGGGATGATATTACAGGTAGTAAAAGTGTAAAAAAGGTTGATGGTAAGATAGAATCTGCCGAAGCTGATAAATTAAAAGCCGCTCAAGATTTATTAGCAGAGAAGAAAAATACCGATCAACTGAAATTAGAAGCACAACAAGGAATAACGAGAGCTATAAAGGATTCATCAATAAAATCTGATAAATCAATGGGACAAGTATCAAATAATGTATTACTTGCAAGTAGTAGTGGTGGAGGGAACAGTAATATTCAAGACATACCAGAAGAAGTGGATAATTATTTGCTAGGCTTAGCTGTAGCTGGTGTGTTAAATTAATAAGGAGATTAGAAAATGGCTGATTATGTAAATCCAGATTTTGAACCTTATATAGGAGATAGTTTTAAGGGTACTTGGATTGAAATAACATCTTATGAATTAAAACAACAAACAGCATTTGTTAATGGTGAGAAAGGAGGTATAATTGTAGATCCTACACCAGCATTATCATGGAAATTTTTAGCTCCTAATCAAATAATGGAAACTATTAATAATACGTGGGAACCTTGGGAAACAATATCATCAAGAATGGCTGGTAAAGGAAAAGAATTAGTACAATTAGGTAATGAATTGTCAGGTGTATGGGAAGCTATGGGTCAAGTTAAACACGGAATAAATTATGGAACTGTAGGTAAAATATATAAAAAACTTACAAATATAACTAAAGCCAAATTCAAAGTTGATACACCTTTAGTATATGAAAACACAGAAAGAAGAGAATGGACAATGGAATTTAATTTATCATCTGTAAATCCTGGAGGTGGGTTAGGAAAAGGAAGTGCAGAAAAAATGTTAGAATCTGTAAGAATGTTAGAATCTAGTTCCACACCTGTAAGAACTGATGCTTTTGAAGGATTAGGTATAGAATTTCCATATGTATTTACTATTGAAAGTAAACCTGATGAAAATTTAATGAATGTAGAATATGCAGCTTTAACATCTGTGCAACCAACTTTTAAAGCTCCATATGACGAAAATGGTAGACCAATGATGATAGATTTAACACTTACATTTAAAGAATTATCACCTGTATATTCAGATTCTTTTGAATAAAGGAGAATACAATGACCATAACACAAGAAGACAAATCCTTTAGTGAAGTAACAGGAAATGAAATAGGTGATAATAGTTATATTCGCATGTTTGATATATTGGTAGACCATGATAGAACTACTAAATTCCTCAACATATTCAAAAACTATACGTTCAATTCAAAAATAACCGAAGATGTTGCTTACTTTGATAGTTATGAGGTAGGCCATGATGAATGGTTTGATAACATATCAACTAAGTATTATGGCACTCCTAATTTCTGGTGGGTGATAGCCGCATTTAATGATATACTGAATCCCTTTGAAGCCTTATCTCCCGGTGATAATATAAAAATATTATATGCCTCATATCTCTATACTTTGATGAGAGACCTTGATGCTATTGAGGAAATTTAATGGCAGGTAAGGAAACTATAGGGTTTACAGTTGCGTTAGGTCTTAATTATGGTTTAACAGTTTTAAATGCTGGTGATATACAAGAATTTTATTTCATTGAAGATATCTTTTCCTTTTGTATGGTTGGAAAAATAATATTTGAAGATAGGTTTGGTATACTTGAATATGGGCCACTTACAGGTAATGAAAGATTAATGCTCGCCTATGGAGCTGAAAAGGATAGAAGAATAATATTTGACATCATTAAGATCGGTAAGGTTACAATGTCCTCACCTACACTACCTACTGACGGTACACAGTTAGTTATGTATTTTGTTGATACTACATATAAAAACCTTACAAAGAGGAAATTTAGTAAGTCCTGGTCAGATGAAAATGCTCTAACCCTAACCAAACATATATTAAAGAATATGGGTGAGAGTGAAGGTGACCTCAATAAAATACTCCTAAAGAGGTTTGATGATACTGATACTAATTTAGATTTGGTTATGCCTTACTGGACACCTATGGAAACTATGATGTGGATAAATAAGAGAGTGAAACCAAAAGGTAGTAATCTGATAGGTAACGATTTGGGTGGTTATCTTTACTATAACAACACATATTGGGATACAAATTTCGGTGCCAATAAGGACAATAACTTTACTGCTGCATGGAAGAGTATCAATAGTTTGTTCAGTGAACCTACCAATATAAAATCTAAATGGAAGGACCCTTTAGTATATGTGTTTAGTGGTGGTGAAGAAGGTGGAGATGATCCAACATATGTTAATAAGATTTTGGATTGGAGATATGGTGGCATAGATTACTCATATACAAAGAAACTACAGGGTGGTCATATGTTGGGATATAATTTTGATGGTAAAACTTTTATTGATAAAACTTATAAATACTCTAAGAAGAATGATAAAGAAAATGTGGATTATGATATGATTGATGATGTTACTTTACTTGGTAGAAAATCTTTATTTATTGATATCAGTGAGAAAGATTCAAATATAAATATGACTTCGGAATCTGATATACCAACTATTGAAAATATGATGTATCATGACTGGCTTAGAAGGTATAATATACAACAAACTCTGAGTGTAATAGTACAAGGTTGGGAGAAAAGATTTGCTGGAAAGATGATTGAGGTAAACTGGCCAAGTAGTGAAAAAACAAACCCAACAGGTAATGAGAATGTTAAAGGACCATATCTGATAAAATCCATAACACATAATTTTGGTACAAGGAGTGGATACATACAACGGATGGTATTATTAAAGAACGCTTATTATAAATCCAAAAACATATCTTTAATAGATGCCACAGTTAAAAATACTGGTACGGAGCATAGTTTACTAAAATGATAAAGAATGATCCTAATGACATAAAAAGAATTGATGAAAAACTATATGGCATCTACCGTGGCGTGATAGAAGATAATGATGATAGAGAGGAATTTACATCTGACGAAATAACGTATAGAGGAACAGGAAGATGTAGAATCAGGGTGTGGGGTATTCATACAAAGAAGAAATCTAAAACTGTAGTAGAAGGTATACCAACAAATGAATTACCTTGGGCAGAGCCAGCAAATTCAATTTTAGGTGGAAGCATAACAGGTGTTGGTTTATGGGGTGTACCAGTACAAGGTTCTCATGTATTTGTATTCTTTGAAAATGGTGATCATATGCAGCCAAGGTATTTTGCTACTGTACCTGGAATTAATCAAGTCAATAGTGATGGTGATGGATACATTAATACAGGTTTAGAAAATGGTGATGGCTTCCAAGATCCAGATGAAGGGTATCCTAATACGGACCTCTGTGAAGGTAAGGCTGATAAAAAAGAGCCTGATATGAATAGGTTAGCAAGAGGTGATGAATCAAATACTGCTATAGAGAATATAGCCCTTCAAAAAATAGTAGATGGTTTATCAGATGCTTGTGAACCGAATTTATCGTATGCTCCTGTGTATCCTCATGATATGGTGTTAGAAACACCAGGTGGTCATGTAATAGAATTAGATTCAACACCTGATAATGAGAGAATGTTAGTATATCATCCATCCAATACATATATGGAGATAAATAATGATGGAAGAATAATTGATAAAGGTGTTGATAATAGGCATGAGATTACAATTGGAAATAGAACTATATGTATACAAGGAGATGATACGCATATAGTTTTAGGTAATAGAACTGAAAGTATTACTAAATCTTGGAGTATGAGTTCTCTACTTGGTATGTCCTTAACTGATGCGATTACAATAACTATAACAGCACCTACAGTTTATATAAGTAGTGCTACATATCTCGGAGGTGCTTCTATAGGTGGTGTTGATACTAAAGCATTAGCAACTGAGGATCACGTACATTGTGGGGTACAAAAAGGTAATGATTGTACAGGACCACCTGATAGTGTTACAACAAATACTTGGGCGGTATAATTAATGGCAATAGCAACAGCAGTATATTCAGACATAGACATTGAACTTTCCATACAAGCGGATGGTGATATTTTAAGGAAAACTGAAGCAGATGCTATTATCAATTCCCTTAATAACATCATAAGTACTATGCAAGGCGCTAGACGGATGTTACCTGAATTTGCTTCCACATCACAGAAGTTACTTTTTGAACCTATAGATGAAAGCACATCCAACCTTATAAGAAATAGATTGGTGGATTCTATCCTAAGATGGGAAGATAGAGTAGAAATAGAAAAAATGTATATCAATCCCATACATGACCAAAATATGTATAAGTGCTTATTAAAATTTAAGATCAAAGACTTTCCGGAACAAGTAGGATCAATAACATTAAGGTTTGTTCTGAGAGCTATATAATGAGGGGTAAATAATGGCTAATGTACTAACACCAGATTATTTGGACATAGACTATAACACTCTGATAGCATCTATAAAGAGTGAATTACAAACTAATGCAACTTTTAGGGATTATAACTATGAAGGTTCCAATATAGCAATATTAATTGAATTGGTGTCCTACATAGGTGAATTAAACACTTATTATCTAAACAGAATTGCTAAGAATACATACATAGAGACCGCTGATATATATGAGAATGTTAATAGATTAGCCCGTCAGGAAGGATATGAACCTAAAGGATACATATCATCTAAAACAACAATGGATGTTACTGTATCAGGTGGCTATGTAGATGGTGATATATTATATATCCCTGCTTGGCATAAAATAGCATCCGATAAACAAACTGATGCTGGTGATGCTATAAACTTTGCCACAACCAAATCACAAACATTTACAGCTAGTTCCGCTGAGGAAGAGGTAGAGGTAGAAGTATCTATAGTTCAAGGTGATGTTATAGGTCCTTTAAGTTATACAGGAGAGGATATTATTGATAATGAAATAATACTACCTACCTATAATTATGCTTTTGATGATGATATCGACGACTCTATAGATACGATAGAGCTTACTGTTAATGGTACTACCTGGGATAGAATATCGGACTTTTATGATGAATTGTCAGCCCTATCATTAGCAATTGATGAAGCTGCTACTAATAATGTTTATATGATGAGGTTTGATAAGTATAAGAGGTCAAAGATAGTATTCAGCTCTTCAAGGAGTGTTCCGGGTGTAAATGACGAAATTGAAATAACCTTATTAAAAAGTTTAGGTGTTGATGGTAATGTTGCTGCGGTTCTTATCAATAGTACAAATGAATGGACACCAGATTCAAATTTTATAAAGAACACAACAGACACATCACGTGGTCCTGATGCTGATGGATGGTTAGCAAATAGTACTATGACCTTTATCACTTCAGTTGCTTCTATAGGTGGAGCAAATGCTGAAGATATAGATGATCTAAGAGATGCAGCAAAAGGAATACATAACGCACAATACCGTAATGTAGCAGCTAATGATTATAAAACATATTTAGAATCCAGGTCAGATGTTGGTGCGGCCCGTATATGGGGAGAGCAAGAAATCGCTCCTTCAGGAAGTATATTAGAATATAATAAAGTGCATATATCTGTTTTACCTGATGGTAGTCCTGATGAATGGGAAACAGGTACTTTGAATGCATCTGCTAATACATGGGTACCAACTGGTAATGTTGTATCTGCAAGTGCAAGTATATATGTACCTACCTCTTATGCATCGGTATGGACTTCAGAATTGGAAGAATATTTGGAACCGAGGAAAATGTTAAATGCTTATGAAACTTGGGATGTACCAGAATTAGTTTACTTCAGTATGACTATGGGTGTTAGGTTATATAGATTATACACCTTTGCTGATGTGAGTACTGATATAAGAAATAAATTGATTTGGTATTTCAGGCAATCCAATAGGAATTTTTATGACCTTATAAACTTTATGGATATACAGGAATATTTATTGGACACAACGGTGATTTCCGATACTGATGATTTTGATTACATAAAAGGTATAAGGAATTTAATGATCAGAGATATTGATTGTAGTGAATCAATATATGAGACAAATACGGATGGTAATTATCCTCAATTTACAACATCCTCATATGCTGCGGATGTGGAGAATATATTGAGGCCTATTAGATTAGGATATGAACAATTTCCAATATTAGCAAGTTCTGTGGTTAGTATAGTTCAGGAGACGTAATGGCTAAATTTACAGATGCCCCTCATTTTCTATTAGAGGATTACTTTGATAAAATAATGGATAA
>Ga0307992_1002352_pt1 | contig 10797 bp, 7 predicted proteins | sample EllFjometagen133_FD_203162 | JGI IMG/M metagenome (GOLD analysis project Ga0307992, IMG submission 203162) | Marine microbial communities from Ellis Fjord, Antarctic Ocean - #133 | ecosystem: Environmental > Aquatic > Marine > Unclassified | place: Southern Ocean | collected 2014-10-08
AAGATGATCATAAAATTTTGACAGTTCCGGGAAGTGCATTTGGTGAATATTCTACTGGATATATGCGTCTATCTTGCGGTGGATTATCAAAAGATTTCAAAGAAGGAATAAAAAGAATTCGTGATGGGATTGATTCAATAAAAAAAGGAATGTAAGAGAGGGTTCTCAAATATCATCATTATTTACTTCATTTGCTGATTTAACTTTTTCTGTAACTGATGTATCAACAGGGAATGAAATCTATAAAACAACTTTGAATCATATTAAAGGAGTTGATTTGAGTTTTGAGAAAGCAGGTTATAAAGCATTGGAAAACATTGCTCAGAAGGTGAAAGAAGAAGTGATTCCAGAATTATTAGGAAATATTCAGTAGTGAGTTTGAGTTAAAAATGGAAATGAAAAATTTTATAAAAAAGAAGGAGAAATTATGAATCAAGAAAAGAAAACACCATTTTATGATAAACATTTAAAGTCAGATGCAAAGATTGTAAATTTTGCAGGATTTTTAATGCCGATTTCTTATGAAGGAATAAATGCCGAACATTTACAAGTACGAAAAAGTGTGGGTGTTTTTGATGTCTCTCATATGGGCGAATTTAATGTAGAGGGTGAAAATGCATTAGAATATTTACAAAAATTGACAATAAATGATGTTTCATCTTTGATTGATGATCAGGTTCAATATACTGCAATGTGTTATGATAATGGCGGAATAGTTGATGATCTGCTTTTATATAGATTTAATGAAAATAAATTTCTGATGGTTGTAAATGGTTCAAATATTGAAAAGGATTTTCAATGGGCGAAAGATCATTTAATAAAAGGCGTAGAATTAAAAAATAATAGTGATCAAATTGGACTTCTTGCTATTCAAGGGCCAAATTCATTAAAAACATTGCAAAAATTAACGAATGTAAATTTAAGTGATATTGATTTTTATCATTTTACAGAAGGAAAATTAGCTGGAATTGATATGATCATTTCACGAACGGGATATACCGGAGAGTTAGGATTTGAATTGTATCATGATATCTCATTTTCAGAAAAATTATGGAATGATATTTTTGAAGCGGGAGAAGAATATGACATTAAACCCGTTGGATTGGGATCAAGAGATACACTAAGAATGGAAATGAAATATTGTCTTTATGGAAATGATATTGACAAAACAACAAATCCGATAGAGGCAGGATTAAGTTGGATAACGAAATTGAATTGCGGTGATTTTGTTGGGAAAGATGCATTATTGAAGGTGAAAAAAGAAAAACCAAATAGAAGATTGGTTATTTTCAAGATGAAAGGCAGAAGGATCGCAAGACATGGTTATAAAATATTCATTGGTGATGAAGAAGTAGGAGTTGTTACAAGTGGAACGCAATCGCCGTCATTAAAAGATGGAATAGGAATTGGGTATGTGAAACGCGGACATACAAAATCAGGTAATGAGATTGAAATTGATATTCGAGGAAAAAGGTATAAAGCTGTTATTGTAAAACCGCCGGTTGTAGATTCTAGTCCATTTTAAATTGTTAAATATTGTGTTAAAAACTGAAACTAATTAAAAGAAATATAATGATAATATACATTTGGGAATCAATTTTTATGAATTAAATTATGATAATTCTATTGATTTTTTAATGATGTTATTAAATCGTTTAATATAGGTTTTAAAAGTATTAATTGCTGGAATATCTTCAAAATTTATTTAACAAACATTTTTTTGTTTTACTAAGGTGTGAAATTTTGTAAATTACCATTAATGCAATGAAAATAATAAATAAAATTAATAAGGAATCGGAAAATTAGATGATAAATAAAATAGAACAATTAAAAAAGACAAACGAATTATACTACTCTTTAGTATCCGAAATTGAAAAGGTGTTGGTAGGTCAGAAAGATATTTTGAAGAATCTTATTATATCGCTTTTTTCTGGTGGGCATTCTTTTCTTATTGGAGTTCCAGGATTAGCTAAAACCTTAATGGTGCAGACAATTGCAGAAGTTATGGATTTGGATTTTAAAAGAATTCAATTTACACCGGATTTAATGCCTTCTGATATTACAGGAACAGAAGTAATTGAAGAGAATATGACCACAGGAAAAAGGAATTTTAGATTTATTAAAGGACCAGTATTTGGTAATATTATATTAGCAGATGAGATAAATCGAACACCGCCTAAAACACAGGCAGCACTTTTGGAAGCTATGCAAGAACATCAGGTAACTTCAACAGGTAAAACATATTCATTAGACGATCCTTTCTTTGTTTTAGCAACTCAAAATCCAATAGAGCAGGAGGGAACTTATCCATTACCAGAGGCACAATTAGATCGTTTCATGTTTCAATTAAATGTAGAATATCCAAGTTTTCAGGAAGAAAAAGACATTGTTCGGCTTACAACAGCTTCAAAAATTGCAAAACTAAAAAAAGTAATTTCAAAAGAAGAAATATTATCAATACGGAAGTTCGTGAGGGAGATTCCTGTAGCTGACCATTTAATTGAATATGCCGTTAATATTGTAAAAGAAACCAGACCTCATGCGACAAGCAATGAAAATGTAAAAAAATATATCAAATGGGGAGCCGGACCGAGAGCATCACAATATTTAATAATTGGAGCCAAGACCAAAGCCGCATTAGATGGTAAACCAACACCTGAAATTAGTGATATAAATTTTGTTGTTAACAATGTGTTAAGACATAGGATAATATTGAATTTTACAGCAGAAGCAGAGGATATTTCTGTTGATGATATTGTAAATGAATTGATAAAGAAAAAAAATGCACAAAAGTAATCTAATTTTTAATTAATTTATGATCTATTTATTATTATTTTTAGCAGGCATTGTTGCCGGTTTTATAAATTCATTAGCAGGTGGTGGCTCAATATTGACTTTGCCGGTATTGATACTTGCCGGTTTACCTTCGCCAATTGCAAATGCAACAAATCGCATTGGAATATTATTTCAAACAGGAATGGCTGCTTCGCGTTTTAAAAAACATAAGCAATTGGTTGTAAAACCTTATATTCATATAATAATTGCTTCAATAATTGGTGCGATTATTGGTTCGTTATTTGTTGTAAACATTAATTCAAATATTTTTGATAAAATTCTCGGTATTACTTTCATTTTTATCTTGATCATGACATTAATTCCAAGAAGTAAAATGAAGGCAGTTCATAAAACTCCCCAATGGGTTGAAATACTTATTTTCTTATGTGTAGGGTTTTATGGAGGATTTGTTCAAGCTGGGATTGGTTTTATATTATTAATAACTTTAAATTTTGTAGAAGATTTTAATTTAATAAAAGCAAATGCAATAAAAGTATTTATTATTTTTTGTTATACGATTTTTACAATTATTGTATTCCAATTTTCCGGAAAAATAATTTGGAGTTATGGACTTTTACTTGCGGGTGGGAATGTAATAGGTGCATATATTGGTGTAAATAGTGCAATTAAAGGTGGTGAAAAATTAATTAAAATTGTACTTTCAATTGCTATAATTTTAGCTAGTTTGAAATTGTTTGGCGTGTTCGAATTAGTAAGATCATATTTGTAATATTAAATAAATCTCAAAGTTAAGAAACAGAAATATTATTTTATATAAACCATTTTTTTAACTTTAATATTTGAGTCGTTAACTATTTTATAAAAATAGATTCCGGATGGAACTTGATTACCATAATTATTTGTGCCATTCCAAGTTATATCATAATGCCCGGTACTGCAATTTTTATTCAAAATTGTATTTACCTTCTGACCGAGAATATTATAAATGACTAATTTTACATTAGAGTCCGTTTCAATGTCAAATGGGATTGTTGTAGAACCATTAAATGGGTTTGGTTGATTTTGATAGAGTTCAAATAACACATTTACTTTAATATAAATTGGGTCGGATGAAGTTTCACCATCTCCATTTATTGCAGTTAGTATATATGTTGTATCCTTATCTGGATAGACATCTAAAGAGGAAACTAAATTTGTATCACTGTTTACACCATTAATAGAAATTTGATCTGCATTCTTGACTTCCCAATTTAGAGTAATTTTTTCTCCTAATAAAATTTCATTTTTATCTGCAGTGAATTCTTTAATTACTGGTAGTATTGGCGATTCACTTAAATATGCTCTAATTAAATAAACATAAATGCTTGTATCACTTGCTGATATATAATACCAATCTGGGTTTCCACTGCTGGGATCATGTAAATATGTATAACTATGATAAGCTGATTGTCCGGGTTGTTCGGTAATCATTACTCTGTTATATTCTGGATAAGTTCCTTCTACAAGGAAACCAACAACAAATGGCTCACTACCTGATATATTTTCAGATGTCAGATCTATCGTTATCCAATTTGGCCATGGTTCAGGATATGGAGAAGGTGGTTTCTCTGAGATTGTTGAAGTTGCAGTTATTGAAGTTAATTGTTCTCCAAGTGGAGTCGGTCGTGAAGCACCGGTATATTTCCAAACACCACCGGTTACCGAACCAGGTTGTCTTAATGCTACTTTTATTGAATCAAGTTTTTTACCGAGAATATCATCAAAAACGACACAAATTGTATCTTGGTCAGATAGAAGTAATACGCCGGCTGGAGGATAATCATCATATTTTACTTCTGTTGCTTCTGGTGCAGCTCCTGAGGATGTATAATCAATAGATTTATCTTGATAATGGTTTTCATTAATTATAGCAAAATCAATTTCTTTATATTTTTCTCCGTATTCAGGAAAGGTTAATGTATCGTTAGAAACAACATTTACGACTTCTTTTACATCATTTGTATCTACTTTTATTACTTTAACACTAAGATCTGATTCACTTTCATCAAAATATATTTTTAAATCAGAACCAAATTTATATCTTAGATATTGAGAAGATAAATTTTCTACAGAAATAGTTGTATTAGTTACATTTGGGTTTATATTTTGAATGCCAACAACTTTTTTTATTCCTGAATAAGTATAGCCCCAAGCCGGATTAATAGATGTGTCACCAACGATATTCGCTAAAAACCAATTTTGTACAATGTCATCAAATCTCAAAGAAGTAGATGGTGTAACTTGACTTAATGCAGAATTGTATCCGTAAATACCATTACTAGTATTTTGTACTATCTGTTTTAGAATGTCCCCTCCGATCTGTTCTTTAATATAAAGCGTAAAAAGTGCAGCTCTTGAATAATCACTTAATACTGCTACATTATCATCGCTACGCCATTCAAATAGATAAATATTTGTTTCATTTGCATACGAAGTTTGTTCTCGCATATTAAATCCACATACGACTTCTGCAATCATTGAAAGTCCTTCATTAACGAAAGTTTCCTCATTTTGATCATAATTGTAATGTATCATATGTTGGAATTCGTGAGCTGTTGTGCTTATACCATTTTGTAATCCTGATGAAGATAATAAATCCGCCGGATCTGCATCGAGATAATATATTTCTGCTTCATTGCTTCCTGAATTACTTGCAGGCAATTCATTATAAGAATGAAAATATCCGGCTACATATCCACCTGTACCATCATAACCATCTATAATATCTAAAATTAAAATAATAACTTTAGGATCATTGTCAACATCAGGAGGATCGCCAAATGTTTCAGTATCCATTTGATAGATTCCTTTGTTCGAATTTGCCGGCGTCTTACTATCGAAAGCAATTTTTACAGAATCAACTCCTGCTTGTGTTATCGTAGAATCCCACATTGCATCTTCCACAAATATGTAGCAATGTTCACCAACAGCTCTACAAGTCGATGGCACACGAACAAAATCTAAATTAACCATATCATAAGTCCACCAATTTTTCGTATCACCAACCACGAAATTCCAAGCAGATGTTTTTTGTAATTTATTGCTTTTCAAATAGTCAGGATGTTTTTCAAAATATTCTCTGGCAATTTTATCCGTTTTCTCTAAAAATGGTCTTGGATCTATAGGATATGATCTCTGTACATTTTCATCTATTTTATTCATTTTAATTGATTCATTCGAAAATGAAAATGAAAATAAACCAATCATTAAGGTCAAAATTAAACTTTTCATAATTTTACTCATAAATTCCACCATCTTTTTTGTTTTCAATCATTTTAATGTTTATAACAGTCAGCAAAGTATCTTTACCAATTGTTTCCCTTTTTTTATACGATATTTTAGCTATTTTTCCTTGATTATCCAATAGTATTCTTTCTGTTTTTTTGTCACATTTCAAAACAAACACTTTCTCTTTATTATCAATAATAGCTAATTTAGTAAATGGTTCATTACCAATTACTATTATTTTACCTTTTATCGGTGGGTATTCTTTTTTATTAACTTTACAATTATTTAGGTAAAGAAATGATCCAATCAATAAAATAAATGTGATATAATATCGTTTTTTGAAAAGAAAATTATATTTTCTCGAGATATTTCTTTGCGTTTTCTTCACCTTCTTTAATATTTACCTTTATTAAGAGAAATCCTCCAACGATGAAAAGTATCAAAATAGAAAGAATTCCTAAACGATTATTCTTGGTGTATAAAGTTATTCCACCCATTAAGGCAGGACCAATAACAGCAGCAAATTTTCCCAGCATATTATAAAATCCGAAGAATTCAGCTGATTTATGTTTTGGAATAATTCTTGTGTATAAACTGCGACTAAGAGCTTGAATTCCACCTTGGAAACAACCAATTCCAATAGCAAGAGCGAAAAAATGCCACTCTTCGTTCATCAAATATCCTAAAATAGTTATTATTCCATAAGCAAATATTGCAACTAAGATAGCATTTTTTACACCAATCTTTTTTGCAAACAAACTATAAAGTAATGTAGCCGGAAATGCTACAAATTGAGTTATCAGTAGTGCCGTAATTAAAATGCTGCTATCAAATCCTAGAGCCATACCATAATCAACTGCCATTCTTATAATTGTGTCCACACCATCAATATAAAACCAATATGCAAGTAAAAACAGACCTACAATTTTCAAATGTTTTATCTCTTTGAAAGTATTGATAAGCTGTCTCCAACCTTGTGTGAATGCTTTACTTATAGGTATTGTATTTTCATTGTATGGTTCTTTTACAAACAGGAATATTGGTATAGAAAATACTGCCCACCAAACAGCTACAGATAAAAACGAAAGTTTGATAGCAGTTGCTCCATCAGCAATTCCAAACAATGCGGGTTTTAAATACATTAATACATTTATAGCAAATAATACTCCACCACCAATATATCCCAAAGAAAATCCAAGTGAAGAAACAAAGTCAACTTTTTTTTCAGAAGCAACGCCAGTAATTAGAGAATCATAAAAAATATTTCCTCCGGAAAAACCAACAGTTCCTGCTATATAAAAAAGGATCGCCATTTGCCACATTCCTTGACCAACCATCCATAATCCACCTGTCATAATTATACCAAGAAAGGCGAATATAAATAAGAATTTCTTCTTTGCAGTTCCTTTATCCGCTATTGCACCAAGGAAAGGAGCAAAGGCAGCTACGAGAATTGATGCTATTGAATTAGCAATTCCGAGATAGAAAGTGCTCTCTTGTAAATTATTTGGATTTGCCCAATATTCTTTAAAAAACAGTGGAAAAAAACCAGCCATTACTGTAGTTGCAAAAGCACTATTTGCCCAGTCGTATAACGCCCACGAAAATATTGTCTTTTTATCATCGATCATTTTGTTCCCTCCTTAAATCGATTAATTAATAAATTTTGCTAATCATAATTAAATATAATGTATTATATCAATTAATAAAATATTTTTTATTGAAAAATTTGTGAGGATAGAACACGGATTATGCAGATGAAGTTGATCAAGAGATATAAAAAAAATAAAACTATATAACACACAATAAAGGTTACAAAGGTTTGAAAAGATCATTATTTTGGTATAAGTATAAATTTATGGAATTTTTTGGGATTATAAATTTTTTTGATAGTTATTGTTTGTTATTGTTCGTTGCTAATATCAATGAATTATTTTAAAAAAATATTTGGAAATGTGAAAAAATAATTATATTATTCGGTGTTTTTGAAAAGCGAGAGTAGCTCAGTGGTAGAGCCCCACGTTGCCAACGTGGCTGTCGCGAGTCCGAATCTCGTCTCTCGCTCAAATTTTTTAATAATAGACCATGTGGAAAACTTAATAAGTTTTAATTGTTTTTTATTTTAAAAATGTGGGAAAAATCCTAAATTATGTTGATTTGAAAAAAGGAGTTAAAATGAAATTAGAAAGATTATTGAAAAAAAATTATTTTAAAATTATAATGATCAGCATTATTTCAATGTTTTTATTGACCGGTGCTTTAACATCAGAAAAACCGGCAAAAATTGTTAAACTAAATGCTAATTTGCATAATGAATCTATCGAGAAAGGGAAAGAATTCACAATTCTATTAGAAATGAATATTGAAAAAGGTTGGCATATCAATAGCAATAAACCACTTGATGATTTTGTAATTCCTACCGAAGTTAAAATTAAACCAATAAATGGTGTAGATATAAAAAAAATAAAATATCCAGAACCAAATATTATTGAACTTAAGTCGTTAGGAGGGAAGACATCTACTTTTGAAGGAAATACAATAATAAAAATAAGTGGAATTATCGATAGCGAATATAGGAAAGATAATATTGAATTTATTATCAGCGTAACTTATCAAGGATGTAATGATGAAATATGTTTGGCTCCGATTACAAAATCATTCTCTCTTATCGCCGATGTAAAAACAGAAGCAAAAACAATTACAAAAGAAGTTGTTGTCCAAGAAATAAGAGAAAATAAGAAAGAGAAAATTGAGAAAAAAGAAATTACAAATATAGAAGAGAAATCTGGCAAGAAAATATCTTCTGAAACACAAAAATTGAAATCTTTTGAAAAAAATAGAATTTCTACTATTGAAACGAATGAGTTCAGTGATAAAGGCATTTTGCTTATTTTAATTATAGTATTTTTTGGCGGATTGGCATTAAATTTAACTCCATGCGTTTATCCGTTAATACCAATTACAATTGGATATTTTGCAAATCAAACAGGTAAAGGTTCAAGTGTATTAAAAGCAAGTATGTATGTTATTGGTATTGCAATTACATATTCTGTATTGGGAACTATAGCAGCATTATCCGGAAGTATGATGGGAAATTTATTAACAAACCCAATTGTTTTAATTGGTATTGCAATTGTAATGATATTATTATCATTGAGTATGTTTGGTGTCTATGAATTTCGTTTACCATCTGGTTTGATGAATCTTGGAAGTGGTGCACAATCAGGAGCAATTGGATCACTAATTATGGGGCTTACAATGGGAATTGTAGCTGCTCCATGTGTAGGTCCGTTTGTAATTGGATTATTAACTTATGTCGCTAAATCAGGGAATCCTTTTATTGGATTTATTATGTTTTTTGTTTTATCCCTAGGACTTGGTTTGCCGTATTTATTTCTCGGAATATTTTCAGATAAAATCGGTAATTTGCCAAAATCAGGTGAATGGCTTAATGGCGTGAGAATATTTTTTGGTTTGGTTTTAGTTGGAATGGCAATTTATTTTATTAATCCGTTAATAAGTAAAAATATAAGGGAATTTTTGTTGCCCGGATATATGATTTTAGCCGGTTTCTATTATGCAGTTGTTGATAATTCAGGAAAAAAATCAGCTTGGTTTTTAAAGATGAAAATCGCATTAAGTATAGTTATTATAATTGCTGGAGTTTGGTTAATTAAACCTGCAAATGAAAATATTAAAGAGTTGGGTTGGAAAAAATATTCCATAGAAAATATTCAAAAGGCAGATGAAGAAAATAAGTTAGTGATGATAGATTTCTTTGCTGATTGGTGTATTCCCTGCAAAGAGCTGGATGAAATGACATTTGCGGATAAAAAAGTTCAGGAAAGATTATCGGGAATTGTACTTATAAAAGCCGATTTAACAAAAAATAGTGAAGAAGTAAATCGCTTAAGAAAATTATATGATATCAAAGGTGTTCCAACTATTATATTTTTAGATGAAGATGGAAATGAGATTGAATCTATGCGATTTAATGGTTTTATGAAAGCGGATAAATTTATTGAACGAATAAATTATTTACGAAAATAGAGAATTGCCTTTTTTGTAAAATCTTTTACCAAAAATGGTGAATAATAAATATAGAACGATATCAATCCGACAACTTCAAGAGATAAAATATACCAAGGCCAAGGACCTAAAAAATCCATTACGGAACCGTTTACTGGTTTATAACAGATAAATAAATAGTTTGCATCAAATACATAGTTGAAACCAGCGATAAATATTAGATAAAAATTTGTAATCAGAAACACTTTCCAAATAGATCTTTGGGTTGGACGATATTTTTCTACTACTGTTAAAAAGATCGTGGTAATAACCAACAAGCCATGTGATACGAAAAATTGAAAGAAACGAAAATGTGGGAAACCGTAAATACCGATATCCGGAGTTAAAAGCGATTGAATAGCTCCACCCATTCCCCAAAAATATATTAATTCATATAGAAGATAATTTTTTTTAATTAATACAATAGCTGATAAAATAATCGCAACTCCACATAAATGTAATGGTAATGAATTTGAAATTGACCATGTTCCATTTACAATTCTCCAGATACTTAAGGAGATTTCTTGTGTCAGAAGGGCAAATGCTAAAAAATAGCAAGTTATCTTATTAATTGTTGATTTTCTAAAATATTTTTTAAATAGAAATATGGAGATACAAATAGATATTATTATTAGTAAGGGAATAATATGAGAATTGGAATAAAAT
>Ga0307992_1002353_pt1 | contig 10797 bp, 9 predicted proteins | sample EllFjometagen133_FD_203162 | JGI IMG/M metagenome (GOLD analysis project Ga0307992, IMG submission 203162) | Marine microbial communities from Ellis Fjord, Antarctic Ocean - #133 | ecosystem: Environmental > Aquatic > Marine > Unclassified | place: Southern Ocean | collected 2014-10-08
CAACCAAATTGAGTTAGCTCGAGGAACATTCGAATCCAATGCGGGGAGACCAATCACCACTTTATGAATTAGAAATAGTGAATAGCGAGGTAGGGTAAAAAATGTTAAATTAGGTTTGTGGAGCTAAATTCGGAATGCAAATATGGTCATCTAACTGCTGAATTTTAGTTCTAACGTTGTTAAAAAATATTTAATAGGAAAAATTCTTATGGGGGGAAAATATAATTTTTATAAATTTATTGGGTGGAGTTTAATAATAGAAGGTGCCATTTGGTCGGGCTATAAGTTTTATAGTTTATTATCTAGACAGTCTTATCTAACATTTCTGAAATTTTTTCGGCCTGAATTTTGGCTTTCAATATTAATATTATCGTTATTTTTTTTGCTTGGTTTTTATTTTATTAAGATTGGCAAAGAGAAGAAGAACGACAGCATAATAGTGCGTTTAATCTCTATTCTTACAGTGCCAATTATTATCATAATAGCGATAGTATTGTATATTCAGTCTGCTAAAGTTACAGGGACTGGATGGGATGTCCTGAGTCGAATGCTCAATGTTGGTATATTTATTATTTATATATTGCCACTGTTTCTTGTAGTATTAGTTACTTATTGGTTGTATTTATACTTGAAAAAACGCAAAAACTGTTTTAAGAAAAATAAAGATAAAGGAGTAATAAAATAGCTCGAAATAACTAACAAGAGAAAGCGCAAGAACATAGTCGCATTAAAGAAAGAAAATCATTTACACAAAAGGATAACATTCAACTGTAGTTTTTGCTTCTAATCCCGTGTCGCTTTTGTCACTTTTTAGCTTGCTCGAGACCCGTCGCTACACTATACTAAAAATAAGCTAGAAAAACCTTGTAGGGCTTGCTTTCTTATCGGTTCTAGCTCGAGATAGCCAACTAAACCAAGCTAGCACGAGGAGTGTTCGAGTCCAATGCAGGGAGCAGGCTTGTGCGCAATTCTTGCGACCGAGAGACCCAGTAATAAGCTGGGTTTTTTATTTCTCTTGAATTTCTCAAAAATAGGATTATCCTAAAAGTAAGTAGGGTAAATTTATAAAACAAGAAATTAAAGGAATTAATTTAATAAATTTTATGGGACCCTTAAATAAACAAGACTCTTTAATCCAGCCAAAGCCTCTTAAGATGAAAATATCCATACCGTCGGCTACTATAATCGTGACAAGAAAGTTTAAAAAAATATGTTGGGCATTTTTCGTTTTTCTAATTTTGATTAGTATTTTTCAATCAAGCCCTAATGTTTGCAATATATCCTCTAGCACAAATCAGTTCTGCGACATGATTTCTAGTAGAGAGTTCTCTGTCGTGTTCATTTTACTTATTCCCCTTACGCTCTTAGTGGGATTTCTTGCAATAACCAAGATGGAAGTAATTGAAAAAACGAATGCTAAATTTAGAGAAATAGTGAGTAGCAGGGCAGGGTAAGCCAGATATAATTAAACTGCGAAAAACTAGTTGAACAAGTAATAGAATTTGCTCAGAGCAAAACAATGAAATAGCACCGAAGATAGTACTGAGAAACAATGAAGAAAACAATTAACTAACTAATGATGGATAACAAGACGATAACAATACTAACAAGTCTTTGGAAGGCAATCACTTTAACGGCTCTTATCTTTGGGCTTATTTTATTGTTTTTCTTCTCGCTAACTTCTTTTCGCCGATTATATTCCCTTTATTTTTACGTCTTTTTCGTTATCGTGGCAATTGTTGTAGGATTATGCTCGGGGGCAATGGCAAAACACAAGGGAAAAAAGAAAGTAATCTGGCCAATTTTCTATGGAATGACTTGGGGCATGGTAGCGTTTATTTATTACGCTGTGAGCCCGAAGATTGAAAAGTCAAAAGAAAATAATTAACCAACTAATTTGGACATGCCAAAACCCATTAAGAGGGAAAAGGAAAAAATGAAGTCGACTTTATTTTTTAGATCTTGGAAATAGTGAGTAGTAGGGGAGGATAAAATGCGATAATCTATCATCGGGCTTGTGGATTTAAATCTGGGATGTAAATATACTCATTTGACTGCTGGAATATAGTTCTAACATTATCCACGATGCCCAACCAAGTTGAGCTAGCTCGAAGAGCGTTCGAATTCTAGCCAGGTAAAAGAAAACAAAGACCCTTGGTTTCCGAGGGTCTTTTGGTTGAGTTTATTGGTCAGCCAAGTTACTATTGAAACTTGCACCAAAAGGCAAAAAACAAATTATGACTATGAGGGAAAACGTATAGATAAAATGGCTAAATTATTTAACGTCTTAACCGATAGTGAGCTTAAGACATACACACTATTACACAAGAAAATCTTGCCTAATTTTTTAGACAAATCAAAAGAATAAATGAAAAAAGATACTAATCAAAAGAAAAAAACATCAAGCATTTTTGGTCTTCTCAAGCTATATGTTTGGCAAATTACTTTTCTCTCCATCCTTTCTATAAGCGTAAGCGGATTAGGACTTATCGTTCCTAAGATCATTTCGCGTAGTATCGACGCCTACATCAATCACTCGTTTGTAATGAGGACTCTGATGCTTGAATTTGGTGTGATTATTTTGGGAGTATTTGTTTTAACTTATTTGCAGAGCATTATGAAGACTATTGCTTCTGAACGAGTAGCCAAGAATCTTCGGAATGCTATTGCAGAAAAAATATCAAAGCAGAGCTATGAGTTTGTAGAGCGAATTACACCAGCCCGACTTCTTACTAATCTAACCTCGGATATTGATTCTATTAAAATGTTCGTTGGCCAAGCTATTGCTTCTCTGATCTCCGCCGTTGTTGTAGTTGTTGGTGCTGCCGTTTTTCTTCTTACTATTAATTGGAAGCTTGCTCTCGCTGTTTTATGTATTATTCCAATTATTGCAGTTTTCTTCTTTTTTATATTTAAGAGAGTAAAGGTTTTAATGACAAGAAGCCGAGAAGTTATAGATTGGCTTAATAAAGTTATTAATGAAAGCGTGCTTGGAGCATCTCTTATCAGAGTACTCAATTCACAAGCTCCTGAAACTGATAAATTTACTCAGGCGAATTCCGAAGCAAGAAATGTCGGACTCAAAATACTCAATATGTTTGCGGCCTTGATTCCAATCATTGGTTTCGTGGCGAATCTCGGCATGCTAGTTATCCTTGTTCTTGGTGGACACTTTGTAATAACGGGAAGTATGAGTCTAGGCGACTTTGCCGCTTTTAATAGTTACGTGGTTTTACTCATTTTTCCAATACTCATGATCGGGATGATGTCGAGCATGATCTCCAGAGCTCAAGCATCTTATGATCGCATAAAAGAAGTGCTTGATGCCGAGGAAGATAAGGAAGTAGGGGAGATTAAAGCTGATATACGTGGACTTATTGAATTTCAAAATGTTGGAGTAAAATATGGACAAAAAAATGCCCTTAAAGATGTTTCGTTTGAGATACAACCTCGTACAAAAACTGCAATCATTGGACCTACAGCAGCGGGTAAAACTCAAATTCTTCATTTACTCACTCGACTTATATCGCCGACTTCGGGCAAGATTCTCATCGACAATAAACCCATCATTAAATACTATGCTCCTACTCTTCATATGCAGATTGGTTTTGTATTTCAGGATAGTATCATTTTTAATCTGACGCTCAAAGAAAACATAGCATTCGGCGGAGTAGTGAGCAGAAATAACCTTGAAAAAGCTATTAAAACCGCTGAACTTTCTGATTTTATTAACACACTTCCAGAAGGTCTTAATACTGTTATTTCAGAACGAGGATCAAGTCTCTCTGGAGGACAAAAACAACGCATAATGCTTGCTAGGGCTTTGGTGCTTAATCCTAAAATCCTACTCCTCGATGACTTTACTGCCAGAGTAGATAATAAAACAGAAAGAAAAATACTTTCTAATCTTGCAGAAGATTATCCCAATTTAACTTTAGTTTCTGTTACACAAAAGATTTCTTCCATCAAACACTATGACAAGATTATCCTTCTCATGGAGGGTGAAGTGGTTGCGTCTGGTACACACGAAAAACTCTTAGCTACCTCCCTTGAATATGCACAGATTTATGATTCGCAAAAAAGTACTAATCACTATGAATAATTACGATTTAAATAACGGAGTACACGAAAGCGAAAAGAGTCTTTGGGTTTCCGTTAAAAAATTCTTTCCATTCCTTAGGGAACAAAGAAGTCAGATTATTCTTGCAACAATTTCCGCCTTTATTACATCCGGACTTAATCTTCTGGCACCAATTCTTATTGGGTATACAGTCGATAATTATATTCAGAAAGGTCAATTTCATGGAGTATTGGTTTATGGAGCTATCATTCTGGCTATTTATATTGGATCAGTTATCTCAAACTATCTACAGACACTTCTGATGGGTCGAGTTGGTCAAAATGTTCTCTTTGGTCTGCGAAATATGGTATTTAATAAACTGGCGAATTTACCGACAGCTTTCTTTAACCAGAATAAGGCGGGCGATCTTATTTCACGTATCAATAATGATACGGATAAACTAAATCAGTTTTTCTCTCAGAGTCTTGTGCAATTTGTGGCGAATATCATAACCATAATTGGTGGTGCAATATTTGTACTTATGATTAATTGGGAAATCGGGCTTATTGCTCTAGCTCCGGCTGTATTTTTACTTATCTTTACCAAAATACTATCACCATGGATTAGGCAGAAAAATGCCATTAATCAAAAGAACCTCGGTAATATGAGTGGTGAAATCTCTGAAAGCATTGATAATTTTAAAGTGGTTGTCGCTTTCAATCGCAGAGATTACTTCCGAAAAAAGTTTAGGGAAGTAAATAACATAAATTATAAATCTGCAATCAGTGCAGGTATTGCCAATAACACTCTCGCTCCAACATATGGTTTTGCTTCAGGAATAGCTCAACTTTTGGTGATTGCCTTTGGTCTTACGTTCATAGCTAGTGGCAATTTTACGCTTGGACTTCTTATTAGCTTTCTTGCTTATATCAGTAAAATCTACAACCCTTTGAGAAAAATGGCCGCAATCTGGTCTAATTTTCAAACTGCTTTCGCAAGTTGGGATCGTATTCATGCCATTCTTTTGCTTAATTCAGATCTTATAAAAATACCTTCTGTAAAGACGAACCCTTCCTCGCATGTTATGGAATTTAAAAAAGTTTCGTTTTCTTACCCTGGAGGAAAAGAGGTATTGCATTCTGTGAATTTCTCATTTGATCGTGGTAAGACCTATGCGCTTGTTGGCCCAACAGGAGGAGGCAAAACTACTACAGCTTTCTTGATATCCCGTCTGTATGATCCAATTCAAGGCACAGTATTATTAGATGGTAAAGATATCTGTTCATATAATGACGATGAGCGTACAAAGAAAATCGGATTCATTCTTCAAGAACCATTTCTCTTTACCGGCACCGTGCGAGATAATATAGTTTACGGCAATGAGGAATATTCCAAGTTCACAAATAAAGAGCTCAGCAAGGTCATAGAGGAGCACGGACTTAAAACATTGCTTAAGCGCTTTGAGGGGGGACTCGATATGGAAGTTACGGCTACCGGCAATAAATTAAGTCTTGGACAGAAACAGTTAATTGCTTTCATTCGAGCAGTCCTTCGTCGCCCCGAACTTATTATTCTCGATGAAGCCACAGCAAACATAGACACCGTTACCGAGAAACTTCTTGAAGATATTTTAAAAAAACTTCCAAAGAAGACAACCCTGATAATTATTGCTCATCGCCTCAATACCATTGAAAATGCGGATAAAATATTTTTCGTTAACTCTGGAGAAATAATAAAAGCAGGATCAATGAAGCATGCAGTTGACATGTTGCTTCACGGCAAAAGAGAAAGTTAAAATTATATATTTACACGCAATTAAAATCGATCAAAAAGGTTCCAACGTAAACTCATCTCCCAGAAAAAAGAAAAATACAATTCATTTAGCTCTATTCTGCTTATGGCATTGTCTACGACAGCTAGCCATCTCGTGTTAGCTCTAGACTCTTATGAGGGTAAAATAATTACATGAAAGATATAACAATCAGATTAGAAAAATCTGAAGATTATAAGGAAACCGAAAATTTAACAAGGGAAGCTTTTTGGGATATATATAAACCAGGATGTAATGAACATTTAATTCTACATAAAATAAGAGATATCCAAGATTTTATAAAGGAGCTTGATTTCGTTGTTTGTGATAACGATAAAATTGTCGGGAATATCATTTATTCCAAAGCGAATATAATAAACGATAAGAACCAAAAATTTACTGTTTTATGTATGGGTCCTTTTTCTGTACTTCCTTCTCATCAAAAGAAGGGGATAGGATCTCTTCTTTTAAAATATTCAATAGAAAAAGCAAAATCTTTAGGATATAAAGGAGTAATAATATTTGGTAACCCAGGGTATTATCATAAATTTGGATTCAAAAATGCTGAAGAATATGGGATACAAACATCAACTGGAGAAAATTTCGATGCATTTATGGCATTAGAACTTTACGAAAATGGATTAAAGGGAATAAAAGGAAAACTTTACGACAATCCTGTATCTAGCCCAAAAGACGAAGAACTTAAGAAGTTTGAAAAAGAATTTCCTTATAGAGAAAAACACATTACTGATACTCAATTAAAATAGTTAAGAACTTTATAGTCCAACTAGCATCTAAGGGTCAAGACTCGAGATGGTAGACCAACCTAAATTAGAACGAAGAGCGTTTAAATCCTAGATCTATAAAAACTACAAAGACCCTTGGTTTCTGATGGTTTTTGGGTTAAAATTTATACATGAAAAAACCTAAAATATATTATATTCGATGGATTATGCCGCCTTATCGGGGAATAACTATCCCTCCTTTTGGAATATTCATTAGAAAGGATCACAAAAACAGTAAAAGGATATTAAATCATGAACTTGTTCACTGGAATCAATATCAGAAAATGGGACTAATTAAATTCTATTATCAATATTTCAAGGAATTTATAGCTCTCGGATACGATAAGATGCCCATGGAAATGGAAGCTAGATACGAAGAAGATGAATATACTAAAAAACATTATTCCGAGACTTATCATAGATAATCCACAGATAAAAGTTCGAAAATTATCCCATCCGAAGAGATGTATAGCGAATGACAAGGTAGGGTAAAAAATGTTAGATTAGGTTCATGGAACTAAATTCGGAATACAAATATAATTAAAAACGTCGAATCAAGCAGGATATATTCTACTCTAATTGTTTCTTCAAAGGACGAAGCAAAGAAAGCGTGGTATAGTTTCCTTAATTATTAATAAAAAATATTCAAGCATGGTTTAGTTGCTTGAACATTAGAATGAATAATCTTATGAACAACACAGGAGTTTCTCAAAAAGCAATAATATTCAATCAAGAAGAGAAGATTTTAATTCTTAGAAGATCTGGAACAGCTCCTTATGGAGCTTTAACTTGGGATTTACCAGGAGGAGATTTGGACTACGGAGAAAATGCCATAAAGGGAATAACGAGAGAAATAAAGGAAGAGACGGGATTAAACGTTAAAGAATTAAAAGCTTTCGACGTAGAATCACACGTAAATAATAAAAGGGAATTCTGGGTTACAATCGCTTATATTTGCAAAACAGATTCAGACAATGTTAATTTAAGTTATGAGCATAATCAGTACAAATGGATAGATCCAAAAGAAATCAAAGAACTAGAAGCCATGGACAAAATTAAAAGGTTTATTGCGAAATTATGAATTTAGAAAAATTTGAAAACTTGATTGGAGGCACAATAAAAGAATCCGGCAGATTAAAAGATGAGCACACCAATCAAAAGAATGCCAAAGTAAACTATGTTGCAATATTTTGTCAGAACGATGAAGAATATAATAATTTTTTGAATCTAGCCAATCAATTAGGAAAAATTTTTAAAGAAACCTCCACGGGTCCACTTTTCTTAATAAATTTAGATACGGACCTAGGAAAACTAAGGTTATTGAAGATTAGGAAGCCCGACGAGACTCGCAAGGAAAGGGGAGATGCTGATTTTACGGTAGATGACTATGATAACTTTAAGAAAAATTATTTATCTAAATTAGGATTTTCTTTGATTAAAAGAGAAAATTTTGAGATGATAGAACTGGTAGATCCGAATTTTAATGTACGAACATATTTTTCAAATCCTCCATTGGACCAACAATTTAGATTATAAAAATTTAAAAATTCTTTATCGGGAAAATAAGAGAAACTGATAAAGGGAATGAGTCAATATTGATATAAACAAAGAATTTCTTAAAATAATTACCGAATTCTTAAAAACCCCTTGAGTAAAAAAAGGGGTTGAATCATTGACAAATGTCGTTTGTGATAATATAATATAAATACTTAAGAAAGGGGGAATATCGCAGATCTTTACAATTAATAGCTCCTGACAAACAGGAAAGGAGTACATATGCATTCAAAACGTAGGGAACCACTCGATGTTGTGATTTTGGTTTTGCTTTTGGGGACTTGGGCTCTTTGCCTAGCGCGTCAACGTAAATGAGATGAATTCCAATAATCGAAATTTCATCTTTGTTTTTTTTAAAAGGGAGATTTATTCCCAACAACCAGATTCGTACGGGAGGGATTTAAAATGACACAGAGTAGAATTGTAAGACTTTTCCTTGCATACGCTAAGATTGATACTCGATCAATTTTACCCAGGGAAAACAAAGAGAATCTGAAGCCTAGTTCGAAAGGACAAGGAATCCTTGGGAACAAAATCAAGAACTTATTGACTGCTTATCTAGGAGTAAATACCAATCAAATTCAAGATCTTCTAGATGGATCCTTCCTGGTGAAGTTTCCAGCTTCGCCCGGAATTTCCAATAGCATTCCTCATGTCGCTTTTGCGGCTCACCTTGATACCTACTACGGATTCCCTGGTCAAGCTTGTCCTATTGTTCATGACTACAGTGGCGGGGATATTATACTTCCCCATAATGGAATCGTGATCCCACAATCCGATCTTGTTGGCCTTAAGGGAAAACAAATCATCACCGCAGACGGCACCACTCTCCTCGGTGGAGATGACAAGGCTGGCGTTGTAGCTTTGATTCTAACAATAGAGTCTCTTCTATCCGAAAAAATAGAACATGGACCACTTACATTCTGGTTCTGTGTTGACGAAGAAGTGGGTCTTGATGTTACGATCATTCCCAAGGAGATTATTCATTCCTGGGATGTTCTCTGGACATTGGATGGAGAACGTCTCGGCCCAATCAATATTGGTTGTTTCGGTTCTCACGTGGTGGAGTTGAAGTTCAAAGGAGTTGATGCTCATCCCGGCGTACAAGGAGATAGACTGAAACCGGCTCATTACGCAGCAGCTACGTTTATAGCTAGGCTTGGCAAAGAATACCCAACGCCAATGGAAACAAGTGGACTTGAAGCCTTTTATTACGCAGTAAATATCTCTGGTAATCCAACAAATGCATCTGTTCTTTGTGCGCCACGTTCATTCTATCAAGAAGAATCAGATCAGATGTTAAAAGTACTCATGGTCACCGCTCGATATTGCGCCAATCAATACGGTTGTAATGTCGAGATTACCCATAAGCCTGTCTGTATTAATACCCGTCCCGCTATTGAGAAAAGGATGGATTTGATTCAGCCGGGACTTGATGCACATCTTGCTTTCGGAATCGAAAGCAACTTGACAGACATCCGAGGAGGAACTGACGGAGCTATGATAAATATGATCTGTCCAGATCTTCCTGCTCCCAATATGGGTACTGGCGGTAAGAATCTGCACGGACCCCAAGAATTCTTAGTCATTGAAGAACTCGAGCAATTACCAATCATCGTGCTAGACATGATCGGGCGGTATGCACGGTTCTCGCAACCAGAATAGGTTGCCTTTCATTGATTTCTTCTCAGAATTCTTCATGAGAACAAAAAAAGCTTAAGCTAGATTTAATGGCTTTCGCAAGGAGGAAGCACATGTTCATTCCCGTCACTTCAGACGGACACCTCGTGAGGACTAGCAGTCATCTCTATGCTAGTCCTCCTTTATTTTAAATAGAAATATTTTACAAAACATCAAAGCTGGGGGTTTTATTTCCCTTGAATTTCTCGAACAATGAGACTATTCTAAAAACGAGCAAAGTTATCTATGTTGTTGATAGTTAATGAAAACGATAAAACCAAACTCCGAAAGATCAAAAGTTATTTTATGAATTTCTAGATACAGAAAAAGAATTTTATATTATTGAAGAAGTCGAGTACGCTTTTACAGAAGAACCTAATTAACACAATTAGAAAACATCTATCGAATGAATATTCGAAAGAGAAAATTAATAGTTTAAAAGAGACATGATTTTATGAAGAATTATTTGGATAAATTTTTCAAAGAATGAAAAACAAAAAACTAGTAATCTTCCGTCATGCAAATTTTTATTATAATAAAACAAATTTATCGTGAAACAAAAAGTAGTTTTATGTCTAGATGGGGGAGCAATGAGTGGCGTCTTTGGAGCTGGAGTTGTTAGAAAACTTCAAGATTCGAATATCTACGATCAGTTAAAAGCTATTCACGCTGTTTCGGCAGGAGTTTTTAACGCTGCTTATTTTTTGGCAAGACAAACAGGAAACGGAGAAGAGAGTGTTTACCTCGATTATTTAGCCAAGGACTTTGTTTCTTCAAAGAAGTTTTTCCCTGGATTAATTCAGCAGTTTATTAATAGATTCTTTTGTAAAATTTCTCCTGATAAGATATTAAATACCATAGACGTAGATTACGTAATGAAAATAATAGAAAAGAAAATTCCTCTAAAA
>Ga0307992_1002355_pt1 | contig 10794 bp, 26 predicted proteins | sample EllFjometagen133_FD_203162 | JGI IMG/M metagenome (GOLD analysis project Ga0307992, IMG submission 203162) | Marine microbial communities from Ellis Fjord, Antarctic Ocean - #133 | ecosystem: Environmental > Aquatic > Marine > Unclassified | place: Southern Ocean | collected 2014-10-08
TAAAAAATTAGTGAAATATTCATCAAAAATTATTTCAATATTAATTTCTTCTTCATCCCAATCTTCAAATATTTTATCTATATCATTCATTTAAACTTTACTATCTACATAATCCTTTAATCTTCTATAAGGAGATTCTATATGTTCTATATATCTATTTAATACTTTATCTAAATTTTCCTCACTCAAATTATACTCAATACTAATTAATTTATAATCATTACCTGAGGTTGGACCTTGCCCTGGTAATAAAAATTTAAAACTGTAACCATTCTCTAATAATAAATCTACTTTTTCTTCCATAATTTTTATTTCTTTTTATTTTCTAAATACTCTTCATAAGTTTTTTTACTAACTTGTGCATAAAATGATATAGCATGATAAGCAAATTTTGGATATAATTCTTCTATGATTTTTATTGCATCTATAACAGGAAATTTATAATTTTTACCCCTATTACATACTAAAAATTTATAAGCAGATAATCTATCTGCATATATCAACCCTTTTTCATCACCTTTACCAGCTATCTCATAAACATAATACCAATATGTATAACCATCGCTCACTACATTATTATCAATATCAATAATTTCAGAATTAGTAGTGTAAATTTCACTATTTTTAATTGTACTATTCTTTATATTACCTGCACATGATAATATTCCCATTATAAATATTATTCCTAATATTATGTTAATTGTTTTTTTCATAATTATACTTTTTTAAAATATTTCCATATGTAACCATCATTATTACTCTTATCCCATAAGAACCATTGTGTTTCCACCCGATAAATATACTCCCCATCTGGATACATTATCTTATCTATTGCATCTGTTGAATTATCAACCTTAACCTCAACACCACCTGTGATAAAATCAAAAGTATCATTATTATCATGAATATCAATAATTTCATAATTCTTACCACTAAAAAATGTAATTATTCCATCTTTATGAATATAATTCTCTATACATTCTAATTTATCACCTATTTTCATATTCTCTTTTATTTTCAACTTATCCCAAATATAATATAATTTTCTAAATAATCCAACTTTTTTCAATCTATAAATTTAATATATAATCCATATGAAACATATCAAATTGTATGAAAATTTTAATTTCAATGAAGATGACTTCGACTTTGAAGAAGAACAACCAACTACAACTTTTCAAATAGGTGATGCAGTTGAATTTGTTAATAATGAAAATGTAATAATTACAATGGTAAATAATTTAAGAAATTCATCAAATTCAATAGGAACAAAAGCATATGTACTAGATATAAAAATACATAATATATATGGAGAAGCCTTACAAATTAGTAACACTGTTTGGTATACAGCAAATGCATTTAAAAAAATAAATTTGTTACATTAATATGAAATATCTAAAAGAACATAAAGATTTTGATTTTAATGAAGATGATTTTGATATTGAAGAAGAAAATCCTAATGAAAATCTTAAAGTAGGTGATAAAGTAAATATAAATATGAACAAATTACATTATTATGTAAAAAAACGTGGATGGCCTTCAAAAATGTTTAACTATACTGAAGAATATGTAATTAAAAGAATATATTTTCATTCTATATTAGATGAAAAAGTTGTAAATCTTAGACTTATGAATGGTCATTCTGATATTTATGGTTATTATTTTCCATTATCGTGTTTAAATAAAATTATAAATGAATCATTTGACTTTAATGAAGATGATTTTGATTTTAATGAAGATGATTTTGATTTTGAAGAATATCAACCTATTAATAAAAATATTGGAGATTATGTAATTACATATGATAAATCTATACAAGCAGAAGAAATAGCTAAAAAATTAAAAACATTAAACCAAGATGTATATAATTATGGCGATATAATAAATCATAAAGAAAACAATTTATGGAATAAATTTACATATAATGAATATGATAAAAGATGGACAAGAAGTGTTAAAGAACATGAAAAAAAAAATAAAATTATTATATCATACGAACAATTTATGAACCTAAATGAATCATTTGACTTTAATGAAGATGATTTTGATTTTGAAGAATTTGATGATATTGTCGAAGGAGATAAAGTTAAAGTACTGGTTAATGGTTTTTATTTTTATAAAGATTCAATAAAGATTGTACAAAAATTTGATTCAATTAAAAATTACACTAAAACTATTAATTCTAAAAATCATGTAGTATTACTATCAGATAAACTACCTACATATGAAGAAGATTTTTATAAAGGAAGATTTATAAATAAAAGATATCTTGAAAAGATAAATGATATATCTAAAAATGAAAATTTTGACTTCAATGAAAATGATTTTGATTTTGAAGAAGAAGGACCAAATAACTGGATGGAAATGAAAGAAAATGATATGTATAATTCTACAGGTAAAATAGTTATGATTAAACCAGATACAAGATATTATTTCAAAGATTCATCAAATAATCCAATAAATATCGAAGGAACTATTCTTACTTTAATTTCATTATCATTTATACGTGTTTTATGGAGTAACGGCATAAAAAATTCTTATCATTATAGTGATCTTCTAATTAAACAATCTGATATATAAATTTAATATATAATCCATATGAAACATATTAAATTGTATGAAAATTTTGATTTTAATGAAGATGATTTTGATTTTGAAGAAGAAGGACCTGTTGAATGGATAGAAGCAATAAATAAAAATATACTTAAAGAAGGAACTAAAGTTAAATTAAATCCAAAATATGAAGTGGTTCATAATAAAGATTATAATGAATATCTTATTGGTTATGTAAAAGAATACGTGAGTGATTATGATTTTCCTTATCGTGTTAAATGGGATGGATCATATGAAGATTGGTATCAATATAAAGAACTTCTATATAATCCTTCATTAAATGAAAATTTTGACTTCAATGAAGATGACTTTGACTTTGAAGAAGAAGATGTTTTTATACATGATGAAAATTTAAAAAAACTAAATAAAAAAAGAAAAACATATAGAAGAAAAAAAAGGATATCAAAATAATCAATTAATACCAGGTGATATATATTATATGGATGGAAGAGAAGAATATCCTGTTTGTTTTATAGGTGCTTTAAATAGTGATTTTCCAACATTATGCTTATTATTAAATGAAAACCAATACCAAAATCGATTTCGTTTTATTGAATGGATATCACATATTGAATTAAGACCAATAAATATGAATATTCACGAATATATGAAAACAAATAATATAGAATCTAAAGTAATTTATGCATTTGATAATATATCTCAATCTACAGGAAAAAGTAAAAATAGTATAGAATTAATAAATTATTTTAAAGATAATTATTTTAACTTAGTAAATGAATCTTTTGATTTTAATGAAGATGATTTTGATTTCGAAGAAGAACAACCTATCAAATATGATATTGATAAATTTATAATGTATGCATATTATAATGATGAAAAATTATGTTACATATGTAAAAGAGGTTATAGTGTCCCAGTTAGTAACTATCAAATATGGAACATAGATGAAAGAGATAGTCTATTATATTGTTATACATCATATCGTAGAGATGGTAATTATAAACCAGCAACCCAAGATGATATTAATAATTATCTATCACTTTCAAAACTAAATGAATTACTAAACTACCTAAAACTTACAACAAAAAGGATGGAATATAAGCGATCCTTAGTCGTGTAAAGTTCTCTATAGATTATGCCAGGAAGTCCCAACCATCATCTAATAATTCATTCAATTCCTCTATAGAATTATTCATATTTGGATCTTTAAATATAATACAAATGTTTTATAATATAAAAATTTTTATATATATTTGTATAAAATAAATAAACCTATGAAAAAATATGAAACTTTTAATTCAAAAACAAATAATGTTATAATAACATCATACCATTATAATCATCATACTAATATTATACCCGAAGATGTATATGACTTCGTAAATGAATTAAAAGAAAAATATGAATGGTTGACCATATCTCAAATAGATCATACTACACAAGGAATATTAAAAATAAATAATATAAATGTAGGTGTTAATATAGCAAATGAAATTTATAATAAATATAAATATACCGTTACTGTTGTTAATGTTGGTGAAATAGAAATCAATGATATAAAATCTTCTAAAGGTCTAATAGAAAATAATGAATATATTAATACACTAATTGAAAAAAAGGAAATAGGAATATTCTACAAATCCCTATTATAAAATGAATTAAATATAATAAGATTTTTATCTATTTTTTTCTAAACCTATTTATAATTGTAATCCAAAAAATTCCTTCCGCAATAATTAATAAGAAAAATACTATTATCCATATATATAACATACCTACTATTTTTTAAACCGTCTCTCTATTTGATCGACTACCATTCATCCTTAAAAAAACCACCATCACTATTCTCTTCATCATTATGTGTAAGATGATACAAATAACCACCTACTATAAAAATAAATAATCCTACTATTAATATTATAAATCCTACTAAAATTATTTCAATTATATCCATTTGATCGTCTATTACTTATATTCTATATCAAAAACATACTTACCTATAAAATTACCAACATTTAAAATTTTTGGACTCTTGTTAACTTTAACAGTAATTACATCACAATTCCATCTTGATGATGAATACCTATCAATAACTTTACCAACATAATGAATCCCATAATTGTTCTTACCAAAAATATAATTAAATGATATAATATCATCAATAACTATATTATCAAATGAAACCTTTTTATCTTCTTCATAATCCCAATCATTAAAAATTTTATCTATATCCATATATCGTGAATATAATACAAATTCCTACCAATAACAAAATAATTCAATATATAAATTTAATATATAACCCATATGAAATATATCAAACTATATGAAAATTTTGACTTTGACGACTTCGATGAAGAAGAATTCGATGAACCTAATATATCACAAGATTTTATCGAATATCTACAATTAACAACTGGATCATCTACAATATCTGATAAACAATTATATCTTGATATATTACAAAATAATAAAAAATTCTATCAACAAAATAAATTAAGTATTCATCAATATGATGAATCAGTATATATAATACTTAAATCCCTTGTTAAAAAATTTAAAAATAATGACCTTAATGATATAGATATAAAATGGATAAATGATATTAATAGTATTGTAAAATTTGAAAATGCTAACAAAATAGGAATGAATATAACTCCAAATAATATAATAAAAAAATATAAACGTTCAACAAGTTTGGATTCACATAATGTAGATATTACATTAAATAACTATATCGAACAATATAATAAACATTATAATTACCCTACAAATGAAAATTTTAACTTTGATGATGAAGAATGGGATGATGAAGAATGGGATGAATCTCTACCAAAAATAGGAGATACAATAATACTCAAAAAATCAATCATGTGGGATCATGTTAAAGGTAAATGGCAAGAATTACGAAGTGATTTTGGAAAAATAAAAATTCATGATATTAAACTTGTTAGTAATATAAATTATCTACAAAGTAATATAAATAATAAAAAAATACCAATAGGAGATAATTATCTACCAACAGATTATGATGGTTATGTGGTTCTAACAAAATATTGGCCTTGGTTTAAACTTGAAGATTGGGATAAAAGATAAATTTAATATTGTAAATATATGAAATATATAAAAGAACATATCCACTTTGTGGAAACCTATGAACAGGTTAAAGATTTCGACTTCGATGATGAAGACTTTGACTTCGAAGAAGAACAACCAATTACATATAAAAAAGATAGATTTATAATGTATAGGTATGGAAGTGCAAAGAGATTGTGCTACCTATGTGAAAGAGATTATTCAAAACCAACACCTAACTTCCAAATATGGGATGTGGATAATAGAGAAAAAAACTTAATGTGCTATACAACATATAAATATATTACTGATAATGAATTTGCATCACAAGATGATATAGATAAATACCTGTCAATAGATAAACTTAATAGACTGTTAGAAAATCAATATAATAATGAGTACATTCCGCCTGCCCAAGGAAATTCATCGCCATAATCTGTTGCAGTGAAAATTAAAATTATCCATTATCTTAACTCAATATCAAAATAGGAAATTCTGAATCATAACTTACACCACTCTTGATGATAGTATCAGGAAAATCCTTCTTACAATGTAATATAAATTTATCCCCAAGTTGTAAATGTCTCATATTTACAAACTTTCCATTAAACTCTTCATTATCCCAATCATCAAATATCTTATCTAAATCTATCATATTATTTAGTTTATTAACGGGTGCGTTTGTTCATGTTTAGTGTAATTAAATAAATCTTCATCCTTTATTATAAAACCTTTTCTATCTACATTAACCAAGCGGTGAGGATCACAATAAGTATCCCACATCTCCCAATATAAATGTGGTGCAAGACAATATGATTCATCATCATCCCAATCACTAAATATCTTATCTATATCCATATCTCTTTTTAAACCGTCTCTCTATTTGATCGTCTATCACCTAAAAAATGTAATAAGTACTTTATCTCAATGGTTACTATATCTCCACCTATGTCACCATCAATTGATGGACTAGGCTTAATTACTACCTTATGCTTTGGACACTTATCTATCGCCCTTTGTATTTCATCTATATTATAACTCATATCTTTTTAAAACCGTTTATCCATTTGATCGTCTATCACTTAAATACTAAATTTCTAATCATCTTACCTATAAGAACCTTTGGACGATTTGAAATACTAACATTTATACCATATAAATTACAACCCCAAAAACTTGAATGATATATACAATTAACCCTACAATTACTATAACTCCTATCTATATAATCAAATGAATCATTATAAATCCTATCTATATAATCAAATGATATAATATCACCAATTACTATATATCGCTCTTCATACTCCTCCTCATCCCAATCTTCAAATATCATCCCTAATTCTTTAACTTATATTTATCTGCCCATTTATCAATTCTATTACCCATTAAATACATAAATCCACCAGTAACTAAACACCATATACCTAACATTACCCCCTTATACCAATCTATAAATATTAATGAACATATTATTATAAATATCCATATACCAATTATTATTAACCACTTTTTTATATCTCTCCACATTTGCTTATCTTTCATATCATATTTTTTTAACCCGTTTCTCTATTTAATCAACTATCATTTCCTATTCCATTTCTATTTCATCAATCGTATAATCTTCTAAATCTGTATCATCTTTTATCAATTTACATAATACTTTATGTAAATTATTTATATCATCAAGAGTTACTTTTACTTCCTTTTTCATACCCTATCTTTTAAAACCGTTTCTCAATTTGATCGACTACTCCTTAAATACTAAATCTCTAATCTTCTTACCTATAAATAAATGAGGATAATCTGAATTATCAACCATTATACTATATAAATTACATCTCCAATAATCTGAATAATACATACTCACAACCCTACATTCATAATAATAATTATTATTACCAAACAATACATATGTAAATGATATAATATCACCAACTAATATATATCGCTCTTCATACTCAATATCATCCCAATCATTAAACAAATCATCTATATCATTTTCCATTTATATACCTTAAAAATTTATCAATCCCCATTACTACTAAAAAAACTAAAATACCTAATAAAAATATAGCAGATATCTCTACTATTACCATAATAATAATACCTAATAAACTAATCGTAGTAAAAAAATCCATCTATCTCCCGTGTTTTAAAATGTACCTTGAATAAAATATTAAAAATACTATTACTATAACTAACCATATTACCTGAATTAAATCCATTATATCCTCTTTGTATTGTAAATATATATGTCACCATCATAAAAATGAATGTTTATAATAACCTATCTCCCATCAGGGATATCTTATTCCAATTATTGAAAAATCTATATACCCAACTATAATCTAAATTTATTATAAATATACCCAAAGATGAACCAATCGAACTACCAATTACTAACTCTATTGGAAATGAAAAATAAAAAAATATAATAATACCCATAATAAATGATATAAAACCAGTTAGTAATCCTTTTATTATTGACTCCTTTAAATTACCCATCATAATGAAAATTTCCAAATTTATTCATCCATCTTCTATTCTTTGTAGATCTTTTATTACATCTAATCACAGATGATGATCCCATTAAACTAATTACTATCAATATTCCTATAATAAATAATATCCAAAATATACTCATATCTTACCCTTCCTTTTATTAAGTAACTTCATCACTATCCATGTAATAAATGAACTCCATAATGATATCAATAATACCCATCCTATTATAGTAAATAAACTCATAGTAATTCCTATTAAATCTGTATTAAAACAATTTATCCCGTCCCTCAAACCATTGATACATAAGACTTTCCAACTATCTGATTACGGGAACTTTATAATTATATACAAAGATAAGATAAAGTATTGAAATTACCAAACATATATAGGAAAAAATTAAAAGGGTAATAAAGGCGAAAACCCCTATCATATATGGTAATACCCTGTAACCCCTATGGTTATTGACACGGGGACCGATTGTTCCGAAGAACTTTAAAAACACCTGATTACCAATATGTTAGATATATTGTTGAATAGTATAGTAATCCCTATGTATCAAGTGTTTAAATATGATACGTAATAAGTGTGTGCCTTTGTGCGCACGTTATTATCACTGTAGTCTGTGCGCACAACAATTTATCAAAATATAACGCAAAAAGGAATTCAAATTTTCACATTTATTTCATAATTTATAAGTATCTGATACTCTAATCAATTCAAATTTTTAATTATTTTCAATATCGGATACTGACAATATGTCTGTTGAAAACTTTTTTAAAAATTTGTAAATTTGACAAATATTTTTATTACTTTAGCTTGGGGAAGAATGCGAAAAAATCGCGAGATAAGGAAAATAATAAATTTATAAATTTGTAATAGTCATGGAAATTTCGTATTTTTGTATTATGAAAAAATATAATAACAATATTATCAAGGTAAATGCAGATAGTGAAATGATAAGACCAAATAGAAAAGAATATATTAATACAGCGCACAAAGATACAATTGATTGCAGATTTAGAGAAGTATATAAATTTTTTAGAAAAGAAATATAATCATAATAGAAAGGTTTAAATTTGTGCGCACAAATTAAAATTTAGATATAATCCCTTCAATCCATCAACAGTTAAAAATCGCGAGAGAAAGAGAAATACAAATTTATATATAATACTAAAGCCATAACAAAAAAATATGAAAAATTTTAATTGGAATGATGATGATTTTTTAGAGGATGAAACTCCATATGAAATAAATCCATATGATTTAAAATTTCCAGTTATATTACAAGTCAATAATAATCTTAAAAAATATATAGATAATAAAAGTTGGCCTCCATCTATGTATAATTTAATTGGTTATTCACATGAAGTAAAATCAATAAAAAAATTAGGTAAGGAAGATATGTATTATATTTCAAATAAAAATACATTTTATTATATTCCATTTGATTGTATGGAACTTTAATTGGATCAGCCCAGGCGAAAAAGGTGTTTTAAAAATTTAATATTAGTAATCAAGGTATTAAGTATTTTTGTGCGCACAAATTTATAATAAAGTATAGCTATTTAGCCTGGGCTGATCGGGTGAAGTATAATTTGTGCACACAAAATGAAATAAGAAGATAGTCCCTTTAATCTCATTACGGTAAAAATCGCGAGAGATGGCATTATAAATTTTCAATAGGGATAGAAAGTCATGAAAATTTTAACTTACAGAATTACTATATAAAGAAAACAAAGTTACAATTATGAAGTTAATGAAAACATATGAGGAATATAAACATTTTAAATTTCGAACATATCCTGATAATTATAAGGAAAAAATAAGAAAGCCAGGTCGTAGTGGGAGTAGATATAATAATCCAAATGATATATATTATTCATCTATATTAAATGATGAACCAAAGAAAGATCCAAATGAACCATTTTTCAATAAGGATAAGAAAAAATATTTTAAAAGGAATAATAATAGACAAAAGAAAGCTGTTGAACTTTTAAATCAAAGAGTAGATGATAAGATACTAACAGAGTTAGGAGTAGATAAGGAACAATTAAAAATTGATCAGGTGAATTACAGGATCAATGGTTTTCCTTATATACAAAATGGCACTGAGTTTGAAAACACATTAATATTTTATTGGGGAGGTTCTTCAAAGGTATATTGGTTTAAGGATGATGGAGATTTCGTAGCTAAATTTGCAACGGCTGGTGCTTTTATAACAATGGGTAGCCACCAACAGGTCTTGGATGGTCCAGCGCCAACTATTAAAACACATGTGGCTCGTAATATAATTGATTGTGTAGAATGGTTACAGAATGAAATAAATCAAAAAGAAATAGGAAGAAAAGAAAGATTCAAGGATGATACAAATGATAATGTATTTTAAATGAAATTTACAATATATAAAAACCTAATACTAATTGTGTTAGGTTTTTTTGTGCGCACAAAAATCGCGAGATATAAGGGGTTAAAAATTTGTAAAGGTTATAGAGTCATGGAAATTTAATCAGATAATTCATTCCATTGTTTAAATAGTTTTTGTTTTTTAGTAAAGTATAATATTAGTAATATGCAAACTATATTACTAAATAATAAGAAATAATTACCTATTGATATATTGATTACTATAGCTAAAAG
>Ga0307992_1002356_pt1 | contig 10785 bp, 6 predicted proteins | sample EllFjometagen133_FD_203162 | JGI IMG/M metagenome (GOLD analysis project Ga0307992, IMG submission 203162) | Marine microbial communities from Ellis Fjord, Antarctic Ocean - #133 | ecosystem: Environmental > Aquatic > Marine > Unclassified | place: Southern Ocean | collected 2014-10-08
TTTTTAGCCACGTCTGGGTTCCCCTGCTTTTTTGGATGCCTCAACAAATTTAACCTGATCGTCTTTAGCCGGGAATTGCTCTTTAACGGCTCTTGCAAATGCCGCCATCCACATCTTGAACGCATCAAGCGTAATAACATTGTCGGCGTTAATGTCACAATCCGTCTTAACTAGCTTGCCAATAGCTTCTGTAAGCTGTTTAATGGCAGATATTTTGTCCTTGTCTGTCATTATCAATGGTGTGCCAAGTGCTGTATGACCAGCCGTGGCTTCATTGTCATTGATTTTACCCATCATTTTAAGCACGGTGGCGCGTAACAACTTGATCTCAGATTCCAATGTTTGCGTGTTTAACGAGTGTTTACCTTGTTGCTCTACCTTGTTAAAGAACGCATCGGCATGATGATACAACGATGGATCGCGTTGCTGTAATGCTTCTAGATGTTTCATAGCAAAAGTTTCCTTGTAATGCTTTCTCCTTTTTGTGTTCTCGTGTACATAGCACCAACCATATCCAAGATGAGCCGTGCCATATCCCGCCGTTCTCTTGCAAGCGCACAAATGGCAAAAGTGTTTTGGGTCAGAATGTGAAAAATCTCCAGCCTTCTCCCGCAGGCGAACAAACGAAGCGGTTTTAGCTGGACATTTTGGCAATGGACAAATCAAAGGAATACCAAGTTTTCGCTTGATGGCTAAAGTTTCCTTCTGCGTATATTTGTGTTTTGCACCTTTAACAAAGACCCACTTAGGCATAATTCTCCTTTTTGATAGTTTGCAAATACGATTTTTTGAGAACAAAGTCAAGAATAAAATTATATTTTAGTTGACAATAATTTTGTTTTATGATATTTGCAAAGATAAAAAAGCACGAGAACACAAACAATTTTATGAGGTAATACCATGATTCCATGTGGAGTGATTATTGACGAACTGCATACACAGATGACAAATCCCCGCGATACAGCCGATGTTACATACAAGAAACAAGTCTTTCAAAAGCTGAATGAAGCATACCGGGACGTGTGCGGATCGTTCCCTTGGACTGGTTTACAGAAGACAACGACATTAACGGATGACTCATTTATTGTGCCGTCAGATTGCCGAACCATTATGCGCGTTTACGATGACGATAAACTGGCATATAGTTTCATGCCGGGAGCCAACCGAACTTCTCCGTTTAATAAAAACTGGTATTTTGACACGGCGGTAGCGTCACCACTGGCCGAAGGAACCAGTCTTGCGGTTGACGAATACGGCACAAGTTTAACATCCACGGCACAGTTTTCAACAACAACATCCGTTGATGAATACATCAGGATTGGCAGCAACCCTGGGCTTTACCTAATTGACACATGGACAAGCACTTCCGCATTAACCATTCAAGACCATTTCAGGGGAAGTAACCAAGCGGCATCTTCATTCCAAATCCGCCCACGCGGAACACAGATACTTGCCTTTTGTGACTCCGTTGGTGATGACCTGACGCCAACTGGTGTTGAAATCACTTACGTTAGAAACCCACTTCCACTGTTCCGTGATGATGATATGATCGAATTACCGGGATACGCGCCTGCCGTTGAAATCCGCGCCTTACAGAAGTTGTTGGCAATGATGGGTTTCAATCAAGCTGCCGACAGGAAAAAGGATGACTACCATGCGGCATTGTCTGAAATGAAGGCCAATGAACCTCAAGACACATCTATATGCCAGCCCACATCCATGTTTCGCACTCGATATATGCGCGGCAATAGCACTACTGGAAGTTATGTAAAAGGTTTAAGCTTAATCAATAACGGATAATTATATATGAATATTGACAACATTGCAGAGGAAAGGTGGAAACGCGATAAGGCCGGTCAAGAAGTATCTGGCCTTTTATCATCTGAAAGAACCATTGTTCGCAAAGTTGATCAAATCAACATCAAGGATTTAGCGGAGTTGGTGGAGATCGTTCGCAAAAGAACCAGTGTAAAAAATAAAGATGACGGCCAGAAGTATTATAGCGTAAAAGACCCGATGGTTGATCAAGTTGTCCAACCTGGTACGTGGCGTGGTGTCCTTGTGAGGGGGATTCAAGACCCTGCCGTTGGGCCTGCCGGAGTTATTCAACAGGTATTGGCCTATGGATGGGCGACTTCAATCAGTTGGCTTGAAGCGCGGCTTGGCGATAGCCTTGAAATGCAGCCAGTGGGCGTCGCCGATTACAAGTTTTTGACAGTAGTATTTCCAAATATCGCCTTGAATAAAATGCAATCCCTTGCAAGCGCATTGGCTGATACGGCATCATTTACTGACCCTAAAATATACGGCGAACCATACGAAGGAACGTGGTATAATAGCGGAGTTCTCACTGATTCCGATAAAAACGGTAACGGAATAATCACGCTTAAACTGTCAATCCAATACCGAAACATTGACTTTGAAACATCCGCCATCAGTTCTGATTCAAAAGTAGAAACACGGCAACAACTTGGATTGACGACCGAAACACAGGAGCCAGTAGCCAATGTTGACGGTCAGGTCAAAACGCAAGACGTAAAACTCAACAAGGATTCGTCGAAAGATGTTGAATCAAAGAGAGATACAGGAACGGCGCAAGAGCATGAGACAACCATTGTATCACCGGCAGGCACGACTACAGTTAGCGAAAAGACCGTTCAAACATCAGAGTTAGCCACACCAACATCAGAGCGCGGGAAAATCAAACGGGTAATCAATCGCATTAGTAAGTATTTTAGCCGATATGACACGGTGGAGGAAACCAACACTCCCACAGATCAGACCGTATCACTGGTCAACAAGACGTATGCTGGAACCACGACCACAACCAAACATACCGAAAAGTCTGTTGACCTTGCAGAAGCAACACTTACACGCGGCACAGTCAAACGCCAAGACGCACGACGCACCCAAGCCGGTAATCAGGAAACCACGGAAGATTCTCATGTCCCGACAGATATACTTACCAAAGACGGGGCTGCCGATGTGTTTGGGAAGTCAGCTAGACAAAAGAATTCAGAAGTTACCTTTGACTTTGACGATACAACCGAACTTGAAAATAAAGTCCTTAAATTAGTGGAAGAAGTCAGAATTCTCAAAAGCGTTGCTGTCCCGGCATACATCCAGCTTGAAGATGGTGAAGCCGGGGATATGATAATGAAGGATAATGAGTCTGGAAACAAAGAAGTCACGATTAAACTAGAATCGGTAAATAATACGACCTTAACCGAAGTTGACGAAAAGGATGCATTTTCAACCAAGGCTACAACTGAAACTACGGGCGCAACTGCCAAAGCATCAACAACATCTTTCGAGGCTGGAAAGATAAAAACAGTAATCAATAAATGGATGAGGTTCAAGGCGCGGTATTTGACCACCACGACCACGGAATCATCCACACCGCAATCAATGCTTAAGCCTGGCGCACTTGGCAAAACTACTGGAACTGATGCCATTATCATAGATCGTTCCGACACGTCAAACACGCAGATGGAAAGGGCGTATAATTATATAAACGCACCAACAATTGCATCAAGCGAAACGACTGTAGATAATTATGATAAATCAGTCCGTATCGAAAGTCTTGGTGTAAATCGCTTTGGCAAACACGATTATGTTAAATACATAAAGACGCATACTATCCCAGCATCGGGAGGAGTACAAACATGGACTTTGTGGGGAGCATACGCTTGGTTCCCATCACTTTATGAAGATTTTAGATTAAAATCAGTGAAAGAATATAGACGCAAATATGCTCATGGATTGAAATTCTGTTTAACATCAGCTATAGCTAAGGCGTATATAGACGGAGCAGATCAAGCCAGTAGCTTTTATCGTATTGGCGATCATCTTTACGTGGCGCATTCAATTACTGCCTCATGGTTCTCTACTGGAAACATTCAAGATTTCTAAATTGTAACATTATGACAAACGAAAATAATAATCAACAACCACCTGACGCGCAACCATCTATTACCGATACCGTTGCGTCGTTAATTCAAATGTTTCCCACACGCGATGAAGTCGAAGCCATTGCGAGAGACTCCGTGCCGTTAGAATTGGCAAATATGGATTCCGTAGCCGGGGATGGAGGAGACGTATTAACACGCGGCAAGGCAGCAGGAATTGACTCGGCAGATGGAAACGTAAACTTTGCATCCCCAACGGCATTTTGGGGCAAGGCGGTAATGTCAATCAAGGCGGCAGCTAAATATCTTACAGGCAGCATTGAGTTTAAATCAAGCACAGGCATTGAATTAACGCCAGTAGATACGGCAGGATCAGAAAGCCTTACGATTAAGAATACGGGGGTTACATCAGTAACGGCGGCTGGAGTAAAACTTACTGGTGGAGTTACTCTTACAGCGGAGGCAGGGCCAGGAATAAATGGAGAGGTAGACGAACAACACAAAACGATTACATTGAAAAATACTGGCGTTATAACGATTGCACCGGCAACGGGAGAAAAAGGAATTACCTTTACTAACGATGGTAAAGGAAACATCACCGTTAATACCGATCCGATGGCGCGATTACCAACTGGAGCATTGCTTACAGGGCTAGAATTTAAGTCAGCCGGAGTAGGTCTTGTCAATCTATACGCGAGTGGTAGAGGCACAGGAGCATGGGCCAGTCCAGACCCCATACAGGATTATCCAGTCCCCGGTGGCCCGGTAGGAAGCGGCGGCGGGACAAGCACTAGCGACGTAAACGGAACAGCAACACGAGTATGCGGAGTTGAAATACAAGCGAGTTATCTTGTGTTTGCTATGGAGGTTGACACATACGTCAACGGAATTGTGACAGATATATCAGCGCAAACATACGTATCAATCCCCTTACTTTCGTGTGACACATGACCCAAATAGCATATCAAACAGATGGCGGTATAAAAAAGTTGCTGACCAAAAGCGGTGGGCTTTGCACTACTTGTTGCAGTGCGTGTGAGAATACTCTTATATCTAGCGTAAAGGTTTCGCCTGGTAACACTTTAACATATACAGGATTACAGGGCGATGGAATAGCACCAATGGCTGGATATTGGAGATTATTTGCAAATAGGCCTGGTGTTTATGGATGGCTTATTGACTCAAATGTTGTTACAGCAAGTGGGCGGCTTGCGTCGCTTTGGAGTAAATATACAAATAGTTCTCTGGTTACGACATATTTTGATCTAACTTTTAGTTGTGATGGAGTTATTTATTTATATACTTTCCACTCTGATATTGAAGCACCAATTAATTTTGCATGGGGCGGAGAAATAACAAGGGGGCAATCTCCCGATTTTGCAACATTAAAACCTACTTTTGAACCATACATGCCCGGTGTTTATTCATCATGGAAACTTTTTGCTGATGTTGTGTGGGAGTCATATCCAGACTATATTACCCACGCGGAATTTGTTGATAGCGGTCTTATGTATAATGGATATTTTCAAGCACTTCAAGACACTTATGGGTTCGGAACAAGATATAATCCGTCGACATGGGTATTGGCAGTTTACGCATGACTCCTTTAAAAGAAGTAGTTAAACGCTACGAAATATGCAAGACCTGTCCTGATGGACGTGGAGCCGGGCATATCTGTATGCATCATAAAGGATGTTGCTTTGGACGCTGGCGCACGAAAGCAGAAAACGATTGCCCTTTAAACAAATGGCCTAGAATAGAACAAACAGAAAACGAGGAATAACATGGCAAAAGACTTTTTTGATAAATCAAGTTCCAAATACGAAGTTCCGCCTGGCACGAGAATGAGCAATCGGGATATTGCCACAATGCAACAGCGACGGTATCAAGAAAATCTTGCCGCGCAAAACCAACCAGCTACGTCAGCAGGTTCCGCACCCAAAATAGCAGGGTATGCAAGCACGGGGATCCCCGGTAAAATAGAAACGCTTTACGCCGATCAGAACATGAACAACGTTTCTCCTTACACCACTAACGCCCAAATATCAGAGTTGGCTCGTGGTGATGCCAGAACCGCAAACGCATACACAAAGCACCGTGATAATATGTGGGATAATCAAAACGACACATTTGAGCAAGACGTTAATAGGCAGAAACTTGGCATGGGTGATCTTGCCTTGCAACGTGGACAAATAGCCAACGAAAGGGCGAGGGAAAACCTGATTGCCGAACAGAACCGCAATATGGCCGCAGAGTTTCTCATGCCGGTAAGTCATGCAAAGGCACAGGAAGAATTACGTGCGCTTGAAAACAAAAACATCCTGAGTGAAAACGAAATCAGCCGTCAGCAATATTATCAGAACCTGCTTGATAAACCCGAAGCACAAACCCAACAGCGATCTCCTGCCGCCGTTGCGTCTGACGTTATGCAAGCCGAAAGCATCAATGACGCTGGCCCCGCATGGGATTCACTGAAATCACTAACGGCATCTTACAATGTGCCACCTGAAACACTTAACCGCCTTTACACCGGACGGCTTGCCATCACGTATGACACTCCTATGGAAATGGTGCAAGATGTTGGTATTAAAGTACCTGCGGGGAATATTGTAAGCATTAATGCGCTTGATAAACCAACAACGGCACTTGTTGACACAGCTATTGCAAACAATCTCCCGCCTGATCGGGCATTGAAACAGGTGCTTACCGACATTGGCGCAGACAAGGCCAACAAGGATTACTCGCAAAAGGCCGTTGATATTGCCTATGCTATCAAGAAACGCTACATGGAAGCAGGTGAATCGGCATTACAGGACACACAGGCGGCAATTGCAGCTAACAACCAACGCCAGTTTGCAGCGGCATCATCCCTTATGGCTCCTTTACCCGAACAGGTTTCCACGCCCGAAGGTGCATTTGCAATCATAGATTCAGTTCAAAAGTCCATGCAAGACTTGGTTACTGCGTCACAATCGGCTGGAATAGGCGGAACAAAGACCGCGCCTTACGCCCCGGCACTTTTGCAGAAAGCGTATGGTCAAGTTGGTATTGATCCTATGGCAGCGGCGACCATGCAGCCCGAACAAATCAGGCAATTAGTTATGCTCCATTTGGTAACAGAGAACGAAGGCGACCCACAGTTTACGGAATGGATGCAAGACCAGATAAATAAGCCGCCAACTCAGCGCGAACCACGATTGCAGGGATTGCTTGATTCAGTCGTTACGCCATTCAACAAGGGATACGCACAGGCGCGGCAAGCTGAAATCAAACAGCAGGCCGATCAAAGCAAAGTCGTAAGCGATAATCTGCAAAAGGGATTATTTACCGAATGGAATGAAGCTGGCAAACCGATCACGTTTAAAACGCAGGAAGCCGCGAAAGCGTATAGCGAGGCTCCTACGGCAGAAAAATACGCCATTGAATCCCACGAAAGAGAAATGCAGGAACGCGCCATTGCCGGGTCAATCGGGAATGAATACTTCCAAACGATTGAAGTGAAGGAGCAGTCAAAAATACGAAGCGAACTTGAAATAGCAAAAGCATATCTGAATATGGGAAGCATGGACAACGAAAGCCTGAAAAACATTCCATCCATGAAAGAAAAAGGGATTACGGACATGATTCAGTTGCGCGAATGGGCTGAAAATACTGCCAATGTTTACGGGCTGTCCGTTGACCTTCCGCAAATAGCGGAGCCTGAAACAAAACAACGGTGGTGGGATGAGCTTAGAGGCTGGCTTAAGGATGATGAAACTCAAACCGTAACGCCAACGGCACAGCCACAACCGCAAGGACAGACGCAACCTACAGCACAGGTAAATATTCCCACGGCGACCACAAGGACGGAAGTAATGGCATTGCCACCGGGAACAACACAATTCATTGATGGTCAAGGAGTTATCCGCGATATACCCGAATCAATGAGAAATACAGTGGAGGGACGATGAATCAAATAACTCTTGCAAATGATGACTTGTCTGATTTTCCAATTGCTAAACCTACGAATGTCGCACCGGCAACTCCGACAGCCACGAATGAGCTTTCTGACTTTCCGATTGCAAAGTTACAAGACGATGATTTGTCAGAATTTCCAGTTGCAAAAGAACCTGACCGGAGAATCAGGTCGCCATATTCGCGTGGAGTTGCAGAAGGAACAATCGAGGATACACAACTACAGCCCGAAAGACGCAAGTTTGGGGAAGTGCTTGGTTACGCCCCCGAACAGGCTCTTGCCACGCTTACCCAGGTTGCAGACTTCCCGGCGCATATTGAGCGTGGGGCGCAAGGATCAATAACCAGTTTAGCGGAATTTGCAATTGGCGAAGAAAACACAGCCAAGATTAAGGAAATATCGCTCAAGCTACCAATTATCGGCAAACTGTTTGAGTTAAACAGCAAATACCTTGAAACCAGTGGCAAGATAAAGAATGAAGCTCAACAACTATTACGCCGGGAAGCAATGGAGCGCGGCGGATTACCGGGAGTTGTCGCATCGGAACTCGTTGGAACAGTGCAAGATACACTTATGTTCCTTGCATCGGTTCAAACTCTTGGTATTGGATATTCAGGACAAGCCGGAGTTGCCACTACGCTTAAATCGGCGGCAGTCCGTGCCACATTCGGCGCACTCACAGCCGAGAATCTCTCACCAAAGGAACGGCTGTCTGCCTTTGGGTGGGGGATGGCGTATCAATCCACACCAGCGTTATCATCCACAGTTGGACGATGGGCGAAAAGCGATATGCTTGCCAAAACGGTTGATGTATTCGCCAATGCTGGGATTACCGGCGTTCAAGTTCCACGAATGATTGAGGAAAGTTACGCACGAGCTGAAGCCGAAGGCCGTCCGAACATGGGCGGTTTCTATTTCACGCTTGAAGCAATCAAGGCGTTTGGCTCTGACGTTGTGTTTGGCGTGATGACCAAGGCATTTAAAGACACAGGCGAACCGAAAGCCGCCGTTGCTATGGATGCGTTGGCAACCAGAACCGGCAAGTTATCTGACGATATTCAAAAGGCTGATGAGGAAGTAAAAACTCAAGCATTAGCTGATAAAACCATTTTGCCCTCCCCCGACCGAAACCAACTACTAGACAAGGCGGCAACGCCACTGACTATGCCGGACGGAGCGGAGGGCATTTCTTCCAAGCGAGTTGACATTGAAACTGGCAAAACGATGGTTAAGCAACCTGATGGCTCTTACAGGCCAGAAGCACCGTCAAACATATTGACACAACCAGAAGGATATGACAAGCCATACGAGGGCGTTACATTAAAGGAAGCCCCTAAGATCACGCCGGAACCGCAAGATATTAAGTCAATGCCAGCGTATAGCGTGTTTAAAACCACAATTGGTGGTAACGACAGATGGGCTGTTATTTCTAAAGATAATACTGGCAAACTAACTGGACACGAGTTATTTAACTCTGAGCAAAATGCAAGGGATGCATCGGAATCCATGCGCCAACAAGACAATATTCGTTCCGAAAAAGAAGCAGCTACGATTAAAGAGAAAGAGATTGCCGCTACAAAAGAAGCAGCCACCGGAGTTTCGCAATTTATATCTGATATGACTCCGATGAAATCAGCCAAGACTCGCAACTTCTTATCAAAAGTTTCATTATTTGGAGGAAAACCTTCAAAGCGGTCTGATATGATAGAAAAAAAGGTGGCCGATGGAGCAGTAGTGCTAATATCCAAGAACGGAGAAAGACGGCTGCACGATAAAAACGATCCGTATAGCCCGTTTCTTGATAGCAAAGAGATAGGCGTAACGGCTCTTGACTACGCTGAATTTCTAATTAAAAACCGTTCTGCCGCTACTTCCCCTCCAGACGCCAAGGATTTGGTAACGAAATCTGTTTCGTTACCAAAATCCGCGCCAGAAGCGAATATAAATAACAGGATAGCGGAGTATAATAAGCAAATTCAACTAACTGGTTTGGTTGATCGACCAGACGGTTCCACAATTAAAATCATGGCATCTGATGTTGTGCAAGGTAAATACGAGATTGTCGAAACCATTGAAGGTAAACGGAAAACTGTTAGCGACCCCACAAATCCAATGTCTCTTGAAGATGCTCAAAAGATGGCGGTTGATATTGCTGTAAACGGATCGAAAGTTACGCCAAAACCAGAAGTGGCTACCAAACAACCACCAAAAGAACTTGCAAAAAAACCTGTCTTACGATTAACAGGTGATACTCGAGCAGGCGCAAGTGGTGCTGAACAGAAACTAGCGGCTTCTATTGGTTCAAGAATATACGTTTTAAAAGCATTGAACGATAGAACCAACGCATATCCAGACGAAACTTTTGATAGGATTGATCCGGCACAGATTGACGAAGTGCGCGATTACATGATTGAGTTGCAACGCCCACCTACGCCAGAAGCGAAGCAAGATGATGCAAGTTTGAAGCAAGTTGTTGGAAAGTCGCCTGAGTTGATGACGCAAGCAGAATTAATTAACACGTATTTGAGAGCACCAAATTCTTCAACTCTTCATCCTGATCGGGAACGAGCTAATTTAAAGCAATTAAGCGATGACGATTCAGGCATAATCGCAACAATTCGGAAACAAATAAAAGATATTCCAGACGTGCGAATTCTTGCGGATACTGTTAAAAACGGTGGGCGTATGGTTGAACGCGGAAAGCGTTTATGGGTTTTAGATTCCAAAGGACAGGCAAGCGGGTATGTTGATAATCTTGGTGCGATTCATGTAATTAAAGATATTCCAATTGATCGCATCGAGAAAAGAGAAACATTTGAAACCGGCATGCCACAGGATACGGCTAAAATAGAGCAATATGCTTCACTAAAAACAAAAGCACCTATGATTTCGGCATACGGTCTCAGAAACACCGTTGACACA
>Ga0307992_1002359_pt1 | contig 10778 bp, 7 predicted proteins | sample EllFjometagen133_FD_203162 | JGI IMG/M metagenome (GOLD analysis project Ga0307992, IMG submission 203162) | Marine microbial communities from Ellis Fjord, Antarctic Ocean - #133 | ecosystem: Environmental > Aquatic > Marine > Unclassified | place: Southern Ocean | collected 2014-10-08
AATAGATAAAACATATTTAGATAAGTTTGACCTTGTATGATTACTTTAAAAAAATTAGACAATTTTGTATTCATATTTTTTAATTTATTACTGATTGTTTCTATTATATCAAAAAACTGTCTCTTTGGCTATTTTTTATTTGACTTCACCTTTGTTCCAAGGGACGGACGATATTAGAACCTGTTTATGCTCAATCCAAACTTAATTTTATTCTATATTGGAATCTCCTATAGCTTAATTTCTTCTCCACCTATAAATTTAATTTCATCATTTATAACAAAAATAGCCTGTTCGTCCGTTAAAATTCTAACTTTGTATTTAGTTTTAGATATTGCTTCTTTAAGAATTCCTTTATACTCGTCTACATAATGAACAGACAATAAAAATGGCACCAAATTAAGAGCTGATAAATCAGTTAAACCAATCCTTTCTCTATCTTGATGTTTCTTCCAGGTAGCCATTTCAATCGTAGGACAAGCTATATAGCTTCCTGCACTTACCCCTATATATATTTTCCCTTCTCCTATTAACTTTTTTACTAATTCATCAAAACCGCTTTGTTTGGCATATTTTAATAGATAAAATGTATTTCCTCCTTGAACGTATATAATATCCTTGTCCCTTAGGACTTCTTTTAGTTCTGGCTCACTTTTACCTTCTAAGTCAATATCTTCAACCTGAAAACCCTCTTTAACCATAGCGTCTTTGTCTTTTGCTACATAAGAGGTATTCTTTTCGGGTTTTGAAGCAGTAATGATATGAGCAACTTTCATTTGCTCTGGGGACTTTGGAAGAACTTTTAAGATCTCCTCCTTTATGTCCATACCGGCTGATGTTAAAAGTATTGTTTTCATAATCTTATTTCTTCTTCCAGCCAATCTATGCGCTGGGTTTTTCTTTTCCAGAAAATATCTTCCCAGATATAGTGAAAAGCTAATTTCTCCCACCCGGGGTAATTCTTCTTGAAAAAATCCAATATCTTCTTGGCTGAAACTAATTTCTTATTAAATAAAAGTTTTGACATTATCTTCTGCTCCCAAGGCGGAATAGTTGCCAAATGATCGCAATGGTAAAAATCCTCGAATAAAAGATACTCAACAGAAGCCGGGCCGATGCCATAAAATTGTAATGCTTTTCTTTTCAATTCGTCTCTGTCCATCTCTTTCATCTTAAATTCATCAATTTCTTTATTGACAAACTGTTCGCTGATTCTTTTTAGAAATTTAGCCCTATATCCTAATTTCAAATCTCTTAAAACCTGCTCCGGGATTTTGGCAATTACTTTTGACTCCCAGAAAGTAGAAAGGGTTTTATTGTCAAATTTAACTTTATTGCCGAACTTATTAAAAAGATTCTCTAACATCTGATGCGTTCTGCGGACAGTTGCATTCTGTAAGACGATATAAATTATTAAAGTCTCGTATAAGGAATTGGTGGCTACCGGCTTCATCCCTCGCCATCTTTTGGATAACTGGCTCATAATCTTATCTGTCTTGAATTTCTTATCAAATTCTGAAATATCTTGCTTCAAATTAAATCTCCATTCAATCTCCGGAATTAAACTCTGCTTAAAACTCTTTAATAAGGATTCTTTGGAGTAAACAGTCAATTTGATCTTGGGTTTAACTGTTGTACCCTTATCTTCTAATTTCAAACCTAAGTGCTTGCCCTGCCACAGCATTGTAATCCAATACTTGCCCTTCTCCCATTCATTGTCAGGAGATGGAAAATGAGACGGCTTGTGAATTGTCGCATCAAAATTATACGAAGCTACCGGCTTCAATATAACTGAAAAAATTTTATTAAGATTGATTGTCTTTCTCATATTTTTATTAGGACGGACTTTGTTAGAACCTATTTTATAACAATAGCTTTATCTTATTCCAAAGCTTATCAAACTTGAGATAACCAGCTTTAGCGTTAAAATGTCCAGCATTTGACACAAAGCTTAACTCAACTTTTAATTTCTTCGCTAATTGCTCGCCATTGCCAAGCGATACATAAGGATCGTTATCTGACTGGAAAACGAAGAATTTATTAGACTTCTTAACTATTTCTTCCCAGCTAAAATCAAAGCCACTGAAACTATTATCTCGGGCATAATTCAAAATAGGTTTTACGCCTATCGGGGTTCCTACAAAAAATACTGCTTTAACAGAATGTTTTAATCTCTCAAGAATACGAAGAGTAAATACACCGCCCAAACTATGACCGATAAAAATGGTTTCTTCGTTAATGTGCTGTTCGTATTCTTTAAGAACGTCAAACCACTTATCTACTGAAGCTGGTAAGCTTGGAGGTGAGGGAAATTGTGGTATAAAAATCTGTGATCCTTTAGCTTCAAGTTTCTCTTTGAGCCAAGGAAACCAGTTTTCTTCTGGATAGCCTTCTGTGCCGTGAAAGATAAAAACGTTTGATTTCATATTATTTTTTTAATCTCAATTTAAGTCCAACCAATTTGATATAATTTTAGATAACTCTTTCTGATGTTCACTAAATCCGTGGTCTGCTCTTTTAATTATTTTATATTCAAACTCTGGCTTCTTTTCTTTTAGAATCTTTACAACTCTAGGTGCACTACCCCAAACATATTTATCCTCTTCTCCATAAATCACCAAAGTAGCTTTATTCATAGAGCTAAAATGACGAAAAAGTGGTTTTTTAGAAATCTTTATGTTTTTTATCACTTCTGAAAATGGAAAACAATTATAATCTCCGTCAGGATTGGCAATATCGTAAAATCCTATGTATGAAAAAATATCATCTGGTAGGAGCTCTCTCATAATCTCTTCTCCCTTTTTCTTTTCAATCTTTTCTCTAGATTCTTTTAGTAATCTAAAAAATTTCTTTTTGCCAAGTATATCATAATAAATTCCCGTATCATCTCCTCCTCCCAGAAGAACATACTTGGAAACCTTATTCTTTGGTTTGTAATAATGATAGACACAAATCTTATTCGCGCCAGTAGATTCTCCAATAAGATAAAATTTCCGATACCCCAATTTTCCTAAATAGCTTATTGCTCCATCTATATCTTTTATACAATCTTTAATCTTCTCATAAGCCATGCCAAAGCGTTCGCTCTCCTTTTCGCCTCTTTTTATCACATCTAATTTCTTAATATAATGAGCTCCACGGTTATTAAACAAGAGAAAAGAAATACCTTTTTTATTAAAAGTTTCTGCTTGCTCGTCTCGTTTATCATCGTGATAAAACACAGAGCTACTACCGTTACCGTGTAGGTGGATGGCTACCCTCCTGCTTCTCGGTGCTTTATGCAACAAACCAGGCAAAGTAAGCCCATCCTCGGTTTTTATCTGAACTAATTCAGGATTTTGCATAATGTTATTTTGTTTTAACATAAAAACCACCGGTCTAACTATTTTTATGCGTCTCGGTCTAAAGAACATCTCACTAGCGTGCTCCGAACGCTGAACGAAATCCGAACTTTTTTTAAAGAGAATCCAGAATAATGAGGTGCGTTTCCGCTCGCCTCCGCTTCGCTACGGCGAACCAAAACAGATAAATTTTCTCTACATTTTTTAATTTTTTCGCGGGCAATTTTTTCTTTTAAAAGGAAAATAAAATTTATCTGTTTTGTATTTCTCTTAATCAGAGAAAAGCGGAAACGCTCTAATTTAAATCGCAAAAGGGCAAAAATTCCTTCCCCCCAACCCCTTCCTTTTTGCCCTTTTGCTTCAACGCTCGCAGGGCGAGCGAAACGGCGGGGATTTTTAAAAAAGAAACAATAAGGAAAATGTGCTTGCCCCTCCCACCCAATGCGCGCACATTTGAATTTGTGCTCCCATATTTTGATTGACGAATTGATAAAAATTCCATATACTAACTGTAAGTAATAAAATACATACTCCCTTATATCTATAATAGTAAAACTATACGAATATGTCAAAGGAAAAATCCACAATTGCGAACAATATAAGAAAATATCGAAAAAAACTCGGTATTTCTCAAGATATACTCTCGAAGAGAGCAAATCTTGCTTTTCACACAATCGCAAAAATTGAAGCAGGATCAACGCCGAACCCAACAATTGATACGGTTAAAAAAATTGCTGATGCTCTCGGCGTTACTCTTGATGATTTAATGAAATAAAATTATGTCAAATTCTAAAGAAGCAAAAGCACGAATAAAAATTAACAAACTACTTGAAGAATCAGGCTGGAGATTTTTTGATACGGAAAAGGGACAAGCAAATATTCAAGTTGAACCAAATGTAAAAATCACTCAAAAAGATATTGATGCTTTTGGCGAAGATTTTGAAACGACAAAAAACGGTTTTATTGATTTTTTACTTTTGGACGACAAAGGTTTTCCGCTTGTCATTTTGGAAGCCAAAAAAGGTGAGAAAGATCCACTTGACGGCAAGGAACAGGCACGCCGATATGCAAAAAATGAAAATGCTCGCTTCGTTATTCTTTCAAACGGCAATTTACACTACTTCTGGGATTTGGAGCGCGGTGATCCTGAAATTATTACAGAATTTCCAACGCAAGAATCTTTAACACATCGTCTTGACTTCAAGCCAGACAACAAACGGCTTGCTGATGAAGAAGTGGCTGACGACTATATCGCACTAACGCAAAAGCCAAATTTTAAAGACGACCCTCGTTATCAAAACGAAGAATCACAAGCACAATATTTATGGGATGAGGGTTTGCGTATTTTGCGACCATATCAACTCAAATCAATTCACGCTTTGCAAAAATCCGCTGAAAGTGGAAATGATCGCTTTTTGTTTGAAATGGCGACAGGAACAGGTAAAACCCTTATATCCGCCGCGATTATCAAATTATTTTTACGGACAGGAAACGCGAAAAGGATTTTATTTTTAGTTGATCGTTTAGAATTGGAAGTCCAAGCGCAGAAAAATTTTGTGCAATATTTGAGTAATGATTTTCAATCTGTTGTCTATAAACAAAATCGCGATGATTGGAAAAAAGCAGACATCGTTGTTTCAACCGTACAAAGTTTATCGGCACAAGATAAATACAAAAAACTTTTCTCGCCGACTGATTTTGATTTAGTGATTGCTGATGAATCACATCGAGCAATCGGCGGAAACTCACGAGCGGTTTTTGAATATTTTATTGGCTATAAGCTTGGACTTACCGCAACGCCGAAAGATTATTTGAAAAATGTTGATCCGCAAAAATTATCCGCCAAAGACCCGCGAGCATGGGAACGCCGACAACTTTTGGACACCTACACTACTTTTGGTTGTCCGAATGGTGACCCAACTTTTAGATATAGTTTACTTGACGGAGTACAAGACGGATTTTTGATCAATCCAGTTGTTTCTGACGCTCGTACAGACATTACCACCGAATTGCTTTCAGAAAAAGGCTACGCTGTTATGGTAGAAAATGAAGACGGCGAAGAAGCAGAAGAAACATTTTTCCAAAGAGATTTTGAAAGAAAATTCTTTTCTGAAAAAACCAATCGTGTCTTTTGTAAAACTTTTATAGAAAACGCTTTGAAAGATCCAATCAGCGGAGAAATTGGCAAAAGTATTATTTTTTGCGTAAGTCAAAAACACGCCTCAAAAGTTACACAAATGCTCAATAAAATGGCAACGGGGCTTTGGGCTGATAAATACAATTCTGATTTTGCCGTGCAAGTTACATCACATATTACAGACGCGCAACAAATGACAATCAATTTTGCCAATAACAACCTCAACGGACACACAAAATTTTTGGAAAATTACAAATCAAGCAAGACAAGAATTTGTGTAACTGTCGGAATGATGACAACTGGTTATGATTGCCAAGATATTCTCAATCTCGCATTTATGCGACCAATTTTTTCTCCAACTGATTTTATTCAGATTAAGGGACGAGGAACACGAAAATTTGTTTTTGAATATACTGATGAATATGGAGAAAAGCATAAACACGAAAAAGAGAATTTTAAACTTTTTGATTTCTTTGCCAATTGCGAATACTTTGAAGAAAAGTTTGATTATGACGAAATTCTAAAACTACCAATTGGAAAAGGTTCTGGCGGAGAAGGAGGAGGTGTCGGTGTTGATATTGACGAAATAGAAGTTTTTGATCCCGACAAAGTAAAAACACTTACTGAAAAACCTGTCGGCATTGAAGGAATGAAAGTTGACCGCCGACTTTTTGAAAAAGCGCGTGAAGAATTACAACAAGACGAAGAAGTTAAAACAGCCGTTGAAAATGAACAATGGGATAAAGCCGTGCATATTGTCCGCGAAAAATACGAAGACAAGCCAAAACTTTTCTTAAATCTTGAGAAAATCCGCAAAAGCGAAAATCTTGATCGTCGTCTTTCGTGGCGTGAGTTTTTAGAAAGAATTTTTGGATTTATTGATGGATTTAAAGACAAAAACGAACTTTTGGAAGAAGAATGTGAAAAGTTTATTTCTATTCACAAGCCAGAAAGCAAATATATTCCGTATATCAAAAATTATCTCAAAGCGTATATTGCTGATGAAAAATTTAGAGAGATTATCAACAACAAACATTTTGCAGAGCTAAATGTTTACGCAGGATTTCCTATGTCCGAATTTAAGGCATTGAACGGCTGGCGCGAAACTGTCCCTGAATATGTAAAAGATTATGTGCCAGTTAATGCCTATATGAAATAACCAAATTATTATGCTTGATCAAACTACAAAACGAAAAATTGACTCCGCAAGAAATATTCTTGTCGGCAAAGTTCCAGACCCAAAAGCGCAAGTAGGGCAAATTACAACAGCGCTTGTCTATAAGTTTATGGATGATATGGACAAAGACTCGGAAGAACTTGGCGGAAAGGCAAGATTTTTTACAAATGGTTTTAGTCAATATTCTTGGACTAAACTTTTGGATAAAAAACTTTCAGGACAAGAACGGCTTGATCTTTATGTTCAAGCAATCACGAATATGTCAAAAAATCCGCATATTCCACAATTGTTTCGTGATATTTTCAAAGGCGCATTTTTGCCATTTCATGACCCACGAACGCTTACTTTATTTTTGAAAGAGATAAACGAATTTTCTTATGACCACAGCGAAGATTTAGGAAATGCTTTTGAATATTTGCTTTCAATTCTCGGTTCACAAGGCGATGCTGGACAATTCCGCACACCGCGACACATTATTGATTTTATTGCCGAAGTTGTTGACCCAAAGAAAAACGAAACAATTCTTGATCCTGCTTGCGGAACGGCTGGATTTTTGATTTCTGCCTACAAACATATTCTAAAAGCACATGACGGATTAGATAACAAAACAGGAAAGCCAACAAATAAAGAAAAAAATCTAACTCCCGAAGAAAAAATAAAATTGATGAATAATATTGTTGGTTATGACATTTCGCCCGATATGGTGAAGTTGTCTTTGGTAAATATGTATTTACACGGCTTTCAGGATCCAAAAATTCAAGAATATGATTCTTTGACGAGTGAAAAGCGTTGGGACGAAACTTTTGATGTTATTATGGCAAACCCGCCATTTATGACACCGAAGGGTGGAATTGTCCCTCATAAACGATTTTCTATTCAATCAAAAAAAGCTGAAGCACTTTTTGTTGATTACATCATTGAGCATTTGAGTATAAAAGGTAAGGCTGGAGTTGTTGTTCCTGACGGAATTGTTGCCAATCCGTCTAGTTTATATATTAAACTTCGCAAACTTGCTGTTGAAAATGGATTATACGCTGTTGTTTCTTTGCACAATATGGTTTTCAAGCCCTATGCAGGAGCAAAAACAAGCATTTTATTTTTTGATAAAGAATTTGTTAAACGAAACAACAAAATAATCTTTGCAAAACTTAATAATGATGGTTTTGAAAAAGGAGAACAGAGACGAAAAATTGAAACTGATGATATTCCTAAAATAAAATTATTGTTGGCTGATTTCAAGAAAGGATTAGAAAATATTAAAAGCGATGTTGATTTTGTTATTTTAGAGAAAGAAAACTTAACAGAAAAATGTAGCTTATTTGTGAATAAGTATTTAATTGCTAATAGAGAAAATGGAAATGAAACAAAACAAATTTCAGAGTTGTTTGATATAGAAAAAGGATCGCTCCAAAGTACGAAGAAAACTGAAGGAGAATTTAATTTTATAACTGCCGCTCAAGAATGGAGTAAACATAATGAATATACACATGACTGTGAAGCGTTGCTTTTTGCTTTCGGAGCCTCTGGCTCATTGGGGCGAACTCATTATGTGAATGGTAAATTTATCGCAAGTGATTTGGTCTTTATTTTGACACCTAAGAAAGATTCTGAATTCCCGATCAATCTTGAATTTTATCATGCTTATTTTAATGCTGTCCGCGAGCAGATTGTTGGTGATTTAGCAAAAGGTGTTTCAAAATTAGCAATAAATAAAACCGATTTTTCTAACTACTCGATAGATTACATTCCGATAGAAAAACAAAACAAAATTGGATTATCCATTGCGGACGAAAAAAAGAATATTGCTGAAATGAAAAATAAAATCATTGAAGCAGAGGAAAATATCAAAGAAACAATTTTTGAAGTTTTATAATTATGAAATTAAAAGCGATTAAAAAAATCAAGCAATACAAATCATTTCAAGATTTCGCTTGGAAATCGTTTTTTAATAGTGAAAAATTCCACGATGATGTGAATATTTTATATGGCGAGAATGGAAGCGGAAAAAGCTCGGTTTGTAATATTCTAAAAAATGTTTCTCAAAACAAATCCTTTTCCACACTACACAAGCCAGACGAGGTTTGTTTATTGTTTGATGACGGAGAATATAAATATCCAACAGAATCAAACGAATGGGATAAATTAAAAAATCGAGATGACATTTTATTTTTTGACCGCGAGTTTGTAGATGACAATATTCATCTTGGACACACAAGAGACACGCAACATGGTGGACAAGAGCAAAAATCAGGAAAAATGATTATTGAATTTGATAGCGATGCTATCAAATTAAGAGATGTACGGCAAAAAACTAAAATTGAAAGAGACGAGCAGGAAAAAATACTTCAAAAATTTAATACCGACAACGAGGATGTTTTGGGATCTTCCCTTTCGGATAAAGAAGAAATATTTTTTCAAAAATATAAAGACCAGCCAAAAGAAAAAATCAAAAAAATAAAAAGTGAATTTGCGAAAGAAAGGAAAGCTCTTGAAAAGAAATTAGAAACCGATGAATCTTCACAAAAAATAGTTGATGACATTCAGGATGCAATTGAAGAAATCGAAACGGAAGAAAATGATATTTTTTTGTCGGATTATGAAAAATATCAATCCATTTTTAATTTTGATCTTAAAGAACAAACAAAAATTGTAGCGGAACAAACACTTATTGAAAAATTGCGACTCCATAAAGATTTTTTTGAAACAGGATTTGAGATAAGAAAAACTCACGCTGGGCAATGTCCATTTTGCCAATCAAAAAATGAAGAGCAAAATATTGCGAAAATCATAAAAGCATACAATGAAATATTTGATGATACTTATAAAAAACAATCTCAACATTTTGTAAATGATAAGCAAACATTGATTGATGAGTTGCAGGCAATTACGCAACAGATTAAAGATTTTGATTTGAATTCAATTTTCATAAGTTTAAATGAGCTTAATCAAAAATATAAAATTAAAAATATTTATTCGGTTGATGAGCAAAAAACTTATAAAAAACCTTTAACAAAGAAAATTGGTGAATTAGTCATCAAAATTTCAAGTCTTAAAAAACCGAATAAAGAAAACATAAAATCTCTATATGATGAAGCGAAAAAGGAATTCGAGACATTAGAAAAGTTTTTTGAAGGTATCCAAAAATTTGTCGGTGAAAAGAATGTGATTATCAACAAGTTCAAGACAGATAATACCGACAAAAAACTACAAGACCGTATTCTGGAAAATTCCACAAAATTAGGAGAAATCGAACAACAAATTGCGTTTCTAAATGAGAAAAAAGTTGAAAGCCAAACGAAAAAAGAATTGAAAGTCAAAGAACTAGGAATAGTACAAAAGAATTTTGATGATGAAAAGGAGAAATATAAAAAAGCAAAAGAAAAATACGAGAAATATTGTTCGGAAGAAGTATTTACAAAGCCCTTAGAAAAAATAGAGGAGTTTTTTAAAAATTTTAATTTTAGCTTCACATTAGAGCCTAAAACAGAGAGGCTTGGAAATAAGACAGAATCTCCGTTTGCATTTAGGGTTTTAGATTCTGAAGGAAACGAGAGGGATTTAAAAGAAGGCTTGTCGGAAGGCGAATTGCAAGTTTTGTCTTTGTGCTTCTTCTTCGCGTTTCTTGATATTCAAAAAGATAGAAAAAATAAAATTTTAGTTTTTGATGATCCAATCACAAGTTTAGACAATAGTAATTTGAGTAGTCTTGTAGATTTAATCGAAATAGAGCAAAAAAACTTTTCACAAACTTTTGTATTTAGTCATCATAGAACATTTTTTAAATTTTTGAGAAAGAAATTCAAAACAGGTAAAAAAGATAATTCTGGAAACGAATATAATATAATTAGAAATAAAAAAGACTTTGGCGGAAGTTTTATATGTAAAAGTAAGTCAACAGGATTTAAAGAAAAGTTGAAAAAATTTGAATCCGATATTTATGACAAAGCCAAAAATGGAACGCCGATAAATATTGAGTTGAAAATTGTTGAGTATGGACAATATTTGAGATTTGAAATAGAAAAATTCATTAAAAATGATTTATTATTTTGGCACGCTGACAGCAATTTTTCAGTAGCTATACAAGGGATAAAAGAGAATAAGAAGAAAATAAAAGATGATGATTTAG
>Ga0307992_1002360_pt1 | contig 10776 bp, 12 predicted proteins | sample EllFjometagen133_FD_203162 | JGI IMG/M metagenome (GOLD analysis project Ga0307992, IMG submission 203162) | Marine microbial communities from Ellis Fjord, Antarctic Ocean - #133 | ecosystem: Environmental > Aquatic > Marine > Unclassified | place: Southern Ocean | collected 2014-10-08
TTAACTTTATTTATGCATTACTATAATTACCAGAAAAAACACCGAGGATTAGGCATGGACGGAAAAACGCCCATGGAAAGATTAAATGAACTAGCAAGTGTAAACTTGACACTGCAATGCCACAAAGGTTGACATATTAAAGATAAGTTGCTATATTAAAATTGTCCCGAATTTTCGGGATTTGTTTTTAATAAAACAATATAATACAGTGCGCGCCCGTAGTTCAATGGATAGAACACCAGCCTTCTAAGCTGGCTATGGGGGTTCGATTCCCTCCGGGCGTACATTATTTAAATATCATAAATTAATTACAAATTGATTACATGGTGGCTATAGTTCAACGGTTAGAACATCGGTTTGTGGTACCGATGATTCGGGTTCGATTCCCGATAGCCACCCCATAAAAATGTCTCTATTTAGAGTCGTTTTTTGTTTTGCAGAAAAGGGTGGTATAATAATAGTATTAAAATTTAAATTAAAATTATGAACAATTATATTCTCTTGGGTATTGGCACTGTAATAGTTGGGGCTACAATTGGTGGAGTTATTTATTATAACAAAAATGCAAATAACAATATTACAATTACAGATACTAATACTGTTGAACAAGGAACTAATTATAATGATTTAGATGACTTGCCTGAAAACAATAATAAGAGTGGTTCTAAAGTTAAACAGGGCGGTACGCTAAAAGATTTTGCGGCAGGAAAACTTGGTAATAACATTAGCTGTTATTCAGTAAATAAAGTTAATGATGAATATTTAGAAATTATGACTTATATTTCTGGTAATAAACTACGAGCAGATTATTATTTATCTAGCGAGTCTCTTGGTTGGCGCAATGCTCCATCATCTATGACTCATTTACATATAATCCACGATGGTGAATATGCTTTTATTTGGGGTAAAGCTTTTCTCGGTCAAATGCTAGGGGGCATGAAATATAAATTAACCTATAGTGATGACGGAACAATTGAGGAGCCAGATAGCGAGATGACACCTGCTATGTTGGATTATAAATTACCAGTAGTTGATTGTCGCCCTTGGACTCTTGATAATAGTGTTTTTGGAATACCAGAAGAGATTTCTTTTGCTGATATAGATAATCCTGAAAATATAGAGGGACTTTTTGAAGAAACCGTTGAAGGCGGTGATATTGATATAGAAGAACTACTAGAACAAGATCCCGAAGATCCATGTTTTGGCTGTGGGTTTATGCCAGATAGTATGAAAGCTGATTGTTATGCAGGTTGTCAATAAAAATTAAAAAAAGATATTGGACCTAGTAATATTTACTCAATTTATTATATAATTCATCAAAAAAGTTTTCCAACTTTTGCGGTTGGCCACCCACATAAAAACGTCCCTAAAGTTAGGGATGTTTTTTGATACCAATTTAGGGAATTAGAACTGAATTAGAACTAATTCAAAATAGCTAGGAGGGGTTTTGCGTATAAATTTAAAAAGAAAAACTAGGCATGTGGTATAATTAATATTATTAAATTTAGAATTAAATATATGAAGATATTTAGTGAAAAAATATGGAGAAGACATACCAATCCACTTAGTGGCTGGACTCGTGTTGTTGCGTTTTTTTTGATTCCAATACCAATCTGGTATCAAAATTGGTATTACTTAGTAATATTATTAATATTCTTTGCTATTAACCCTGTGTTGTTTCCTGAACCTAAGAATAAAAATAATTGGATGAGTAAATCAATTTTAGGAGAGGAATTATGGACAAAAAATGGTGTTATTCAAAAAGATTTTCCTACAGTTTTGAATCTGTTTAATGGTCTCTCTTTTTTTATAATGATTTATGCGGCTTTTAATAACATCTGGCAAGTTGCGGTTTTTTCTACTGTTCTGTCTAGCGTCTTCAAGCTTTGGTATCTGGACCGAATGGTAGTTTATTATGAAAAGAATGAATAAAAAATAAAAATATTATACATGTATTACGTTTATATTTTGAAATGTTCTGATAAGACTTTTTATACAGGAATTACAAAAGATTTAAAAAGAAGAATTGAAGAGCATAATTCATCGCACTTGGGTGCAAAATACACCAGAGGAAGGCGACCAGTGGGCCTGGTTTATTCTGCCAGAAAAAGAAACAAGTCCACTGCCTCGAAGGAAGAGTGTCGAATAAAGAAATTAACAAGAGAAAAAAAAGGAACACTAATTGCTTCAAATAAAAAAACACCTTAATGATATTAAGGTGTTTTTTTATTCATTGTTTATTTTTCTTTTAAATATATTAGAAGCGAGTAGCCGACTGTACCAAGTATTACAATAGCTACAGTGGCGCCAAGTATCCAACCTTGTAGTGCAAAAGGTGTGAATGGAATTAATATCATTACAGCTCCTGCTAGTATAAACAATTTACCACCAAACTGGTGAGTTTTTTGCCAAACAGTTTCTGAGCTTAGAGTCCATGGAGTACGTATACCCAGAAACCAATTTGGTTTTATTTTACTTAAGTAATTTCCGATAAACATAAATAAGAAACCAATAATTATAGGTATCCAAACATCGATGTTTATATTGTATCCAAGTCCTGCGAAACTAGTCAAAAAATAAATTAGAGCCATAAATAATATTAATAGTCCTTTGAATTTGTGGTAAGTTTTTCGAAATTGATCGTATTTTAATTTTTTTGGATCAACATAAGGAAGTATAAGAAATAATAAATACATTCCAAATATTATCGCAGGAAAGAAGAATGCTCCAAACGTTTTTGAGCCCCAGTTATCTATTTCACCTTGAAAGTTCCAGTGAATTGGAATTTGATCAGGAAAATTTGCATAGAAATAAAAATTTGAAATAATTGTGATTAAAATAATAAGACCAGGTATTATTTCAGTCTTGATTGTTGGCTTTAATGGGTTAGACATATTTTTATTTTTTAAATTTGTAAATATATTTAATTGCTTCTTCAAAAGCGCTTAAATTCAAGGAATATATAATTTTTTGACCTTTGCGTTCGCTTGTTACTAGATCAGCTTCTTTTAGCTTGTTTAAGTGATGAGATAATGAGGGCAGGGTAATATTAAAATGCTTAGCAATCTCAGAGACTACTAGATTTTTTTTCTTGAGTAATTCAAGTATTTTTTGTCTATTTGGGTCACTTAAAGCTTGTAATGTTTTACTAAGAGTCATAAATTAAGTATTTAGATATTTAGACAACTATCTAAATTATATCATAATGAAATGATTTGTCAAGATATAGGTGTTTTAATAGTTAATTTGATTTATCACCCACCTCCCCTAACCCCTCCTTAGTAAGGAGGGGAATAAAAAAATCCTCCCCTTATCAAGAGGAGGATAGTCTGCTTGCCGGTAGGCAGGGAGGGGATGTTTTTATTTTTTGTACCACCAAACAGCTAGAATAGTTGAGATTGGCACAGACAGAATTAAGCCAATACTTCCAGTGAGAGCTCTAACAATTTCAGTAGCGATTTGTTCGTTGTTTATAATTTGACTCCAAGAAGAAAAGGCACTTTGTCCGCTGATAAATATTATTAGCACAGAAAGTGATGCGCCAGCGTATGCCAGAAATAAAGTATTTGTCATGGAACTAATGTGGGAGATACCCACTGAGTATGATTTCTGAAATAGTTCTTTTTTTGTTAATTTATCATTAGCACCAATTAATTCTTCGACAGTAGATATTTGAGATACAACTACATCATCGAGTACGCCCAGAGCTCCAATTATAATTCCTGCGAGAAGTAATCCTTTGAAGTTTATAGTAGCATCGCCAATATTAATTAACGCAAAAACATCTTCACCCACAAGTCCAGATAATTTAGTAAGCTCTACAAAAAACCAGGAAATAACAATCGTAATAATTAAACTAATTAAAATACTTGTAACAGCTAAATGAGATTTTTTATTTAACCCTTCAGTAACATAAATTATTGCAAGAAGTATGGCGAATGATCCTATTAATGTTATCAAGATTGGATTAGATCCAGCAATGATTTGGGGAATTATAAACTTGATAATTACAAAAAAAGTTAGCACTAAAGATAATAAAGATCTGAAGCCTTTCCATCGTCCGACAATAATAATAGTTAGTATGAAAAATATACTAAGCCACCAAATACCGTTAGTTCTTATATAGTCTGTTATATAAAAATCAACATTGCCATCAGCATTTTGGCTTGCTATTACTAATACTTTATCCCCTATTTCATATAAATTACTTTTTATTATTCCAAAATCATCAATACCTTGAAAATTTATTTCTTGTCCCTCGTATTCACTTTCCAGCCCAAACAGTAACAAGTCTTGTTGTTCAACTATTTCACCATCGGGTAAAGTATTCTCTCTTTGTTCGATTATTTTTATTACTTCAGCCTTAAACATTTGATCAGTTTTTTGCTCATTGTTAGCCAGCGTTAAGGTTGGAAATAAAAAAACAATAATTAGTAAAAGAGTAATTATTGTTTTGTGTAATATATTTTTCATGTTACGTAAAATTATCCAAACATTAACCAGCCTGGCTTAAACAGAAGTAGTATTCCGATTAGGATCATAATGATTCCTCCAATTAGATTTGCCCAGTGGGTATATTTGCTTGAAATACCTTTCATTTGGAGAGTAGTCATCGCAATAAAGAATATAATCAAATCATCAAGCATAAAGATGACTATGTATAAAACTAAATATCCGTAGTATTGCCATCGAGGCACTTCGGAAAGTGCAAGTACTTGCGTGTATACAGCTGGTAAACCAGCAGAACAAACTAACTCTATCAAATTAACGGAAATAGCAAGGAATATGATACCGATAAGTGCTATCCAGAAATTCTTTTTAGCCACCAAACCTCTTAATTTTGTAAAAATCTTTTTTCTATTTTCATTTTCTGAAACATGACAAACTCCTTTTGGATTTTTTATGTATTCATTTATGTGATAAGCACCACTCCCCAGGGCCACTGATCCAATAATTGCTCTAATCCAGAAAACGAAACCGATAAATAGAAATAGATTTAACCATGCTGACAGAAAGAAAAAGTAAACTATTCCGGATGTGGCAATAAAAGTACCACCCAGAATCCACATCTTTGTCCGATCTTGCATGTTTAGGAGTAGACTGATTAAAAATAATAGCACCCACATAGCACAGGGATTAAATCCATCAATAGCAGCGATAATTATAGTAAAAATTGGTAGAGAAATGCTTGTTGTGTCTATTTTCCCAAAAAAAGGTACAGTTACCTCGTTATCTGTTTGTGAATTTTTTATAATATCGGCATTGCAACCACAATCATGTTGGCATTCTTTTTTGTTTTCGTCACAGCCATGCTCGCAAACATTATTGTTAGGCACTGTAACAGAGGCAACTATGTCATTGCATCCTTTTTCTAAGTAATTAAGAGCAGCTGATTTAATTTTTTCTCCAGTTGTTTCTTCATTGTAAAATCCAGGAAAAACTTTATCTCCAATAATGGTTAGTGGTACGCCAGACACCTCTATCTCCAGATTTTTTGCTATATTAGACATTAGATTAGCATTTTCTCTATTGTTCGAAACTTCGTATGCTTTTATGTTGATTTCAGGATAATCTTTTATTAATTTATTCAAAAATTTTGCTTCTTTTGAGCAATGAGGGCAACCATCTCCGTAGAAGAAGTAAATATTTACGTCACTATTTGGATTGTTGTTACTATTAATTTCGGCAGCGTTTACTGATTGTAGGGTGAAAACGCAAAAAAGCAATAAAAAAAGAAATATTTTGAAATATTTTTTCATAAGATTTTGTTAATATTTGTAGTTTATATATTAACACTTAATGATGAGTTTTGGAATAGATGCACTTGTCATTGCGAGCCTGCCTGCCGGTAGGCAGGAAGGAGCTCAAGCGACGACGTGGCAATCTATTTTTGATGTTCATGAATTATTAATGTTAATGTGAATCGCTACCGCGGATTTACTTTTTCTCTCTTTTGTCTTCCCGGACGTAGCGGAGCGGAGATCTGGGATCCAGGATAGATACGTATGAATATTAATTATTGATGTTTAAGTGAAGCGCTACCGCGGGCTTTCTTTTTGTAACCAAAAAGAAACAAAAAGTTTTAGGGGTTTCGATTTTGCTATCTCGCCAATTGTTATTTAATTGCGTTTAGCAGGGGCACAAAACTCAACCCCCAAACCCCCATGTTGGTTTTTAAGAGTTAGTTATTTGTTTTGTATTAAGTAGTCTTGCCAATTTTTTGAGTTTAGCTTTTCTATATTGATAGAATTTTTGATATTGAAATCTCCTACTTTTGTTCTTTGGAGGTTTTTTAGGTAGCCATTCCATGATAGCTTGTTGCCGATGTCGTAGGCGAGGGAACGTATGTACGTACCAGATGAGCAGTTTACTTTTATTTCGAGTAGTGGCCAGTCATATTTAATTAATTCTATATCATGAATTACAATATTGGCCGGTTTTCTTTTTATGGTCTTACCTTTTCTTGCTAGTTCATATAGCTTTTTACCTTTTACTTTTTTAGCTGAGTACATTGGTGGTATTTGTTTTTGTTTGCCGGTGAATTTTTTTAGTATTTTTTCTAGTTTATTTTCGGAAATATTTTTTGGCGGGAGTTCTTTATTTATTTTAATTACTTTACCCTCAGCGTCATAAGTATCGGTGCTGGCTCCCAAGAATATCTCCGCAATGTATTTTTTGTCTTTTTTTACATAGTTATCGATCTGGCGAGTTGCCTCACGACCAATGGCGCACATTAAGACGCCACTTGCTAGTGGATCAAGTGTGCCAGCATGACCGATTTTTTTGATACCAGTAATTTTGCGCAATTTATATATCATGTCATGCGAGGTTGGTCCGATTGGTTTGTTTATGATTATGAAGCCTGAGTTCATATTATTACTACCTTCCCCTAGTCCCCGTCTTCGTAAGGAGAGAGGGAGGGGTAAAAAGTATTAGAATGATTTTTAATTTTCCTCCCCTTTTGAAGGGGAGGATTAAGGAGGGGTTAATTATATTTAATTTTATCTATTTCTAATTTTATTCTTTTAATAACACCATCTATGTTTTGATAGATATCACTATTGTTAAATCTTAAAATATTTAAACTAAGGCTTTTAAGATAGTTTTCTCTTTTTGTATCATAAACAATTTCTTTTTCTGTGGAATGAGTTGCTCCATCTATTTCTATTATAAACTTAAGAGAAGGACAATAAAAATCGACTACGTAGTTGTTGATACTGGCTTGTCTTCTGAATTTGTAATTGAGATTTTTTCTTCTTAATTTATACCACAATAATTTCTCAGCTTTTATCGGTTGATTCCTGAGAGCTTTTCTTATGTTTTTATATTTTTTTAAATTAAATAGTTTTGTCATAACCACCCCCTAGCCCCCTCCTTCAAAAGGAGGGGGTAATTATGATTTATATATAGTGAGGTGTTTTTAGCCTAGATTTCCAATAAGGAATTTGATTATAGAATAAGAAGCGAATATTGCCACTAAGCCAAGTGTGGCCCAAATAAGTATATCTTTTCCCTTTGATACCCTTTCTGAGTTACCAGCGGCTGTCATCCAGGTAAAACCTCCGTAGATGAACATAGCAAGGGCCAAGGAGCCAACTATGCCCATTAGAGCACTGATTATGTTACCGATGAGGGATTGTGGGGTTGTACCATCTGGGAGGGGGTTTGTTAGGGAGACTTCGGTGGCTGAATTTTCATTATGAACTTCGTCTTCGCCATCTCCTGCTTTTGCAAAAGTTAAAGCTGTAAATAATAAAGTAATAATAATTAAAAAAGATAATAAATACGTTATTTTTTTCATAGTTTTATTTATTTTTTATATTTTAATTATACATTAGTTTAGTTTAAAAAAAAAGAGGGAATAATCATGAATGATATATTCCCTCTAAATGCGATTAAAATGAATGAAATGTCGTTATTTTCTTGAAACACGAAATTCCATATCAAATGTTAATCGATTGATGCTGTATACCTGAATTATTCCTCCTTCCGGTGGTAATTCAGATATACGAAATTGACGAACTGGATTTTTTGATGTACATGGGTTGTGGGTAAAATGTTGACCATCCTCATGCATGATGACGAATTCTTTTGGTGACTTATAAATAAAAACATCACCATTGTATACTCGTAAAAGTTCTGATGGATCTGGGCTGACTATCCAAGGCATCCATCCAATTTCACGAGGTGGTGGAGTGGCTGTACTTGAGGGCGCAGAAGCTAGTTTGTAGATATCTTCCGGTGATTTTCCCAGGAATACAAATACTACAGATACAGTAATTACCAGGATTAAAACTCCGCCGATGTTTGGTTTTTCTCCTTTTGATAGGGAGAAAAAAACGTAACCTGCTATTCCTGCGATTAGTACCGATTTCCATTGATCTGGTGTGCCACTCTTCAAAACATCAACGTTCAAAATAATAACCATGATACAAACGATCATTCCTATCCAGCCGATTGTTTGTTTCCACTCAAATGTTTTGTACCATTTTGGTGGTATTGTCAAATCTTTTTTTTTATCTCTTTTTTTGTCTTGTGTAAAATCAGCCATATTTTCTCCTTTCGAGAATTATTTTATTTTATGGTTGTTGTTGAGCTACTGTAGCTACCGTGCCAGCAACTGCACCAACGCTGGCTGGGTCACTATTTTTTTCACCTGAATTAGCGATTAGCACACCGGCTTTTCCAAGTGCTTCTTGATGACGAATATACTTATCGTATTCTACTATTTGTTCTAACGGAAGTTTTAGCAATTCAGCCATTTTAACCAATCTTTTGCCTTCTGCAGAGCCCTTGACTTCGCTAATATTTACGTTAATTTTTTCAGTCTTCAGTGTGATTTCTGCTATCTCTCTTGCTTTTTCAGCAATTAATTTTTCCCGACGTATATCATCAACTTCTTTTGGAAGTCGAATGTCAGTAACTGCCAATGAGGTGATTTTAACTCCCCAGCTTTTGAACAGCCCAGCCTCCGTAGCGTCCTGGATAACAATCTGTCGAAGATCAACATCTGCGCGACCTTCTATTGATTGATCCAAGGTCATTCGTCCATAGTAAGCGCGAACACCAGATTCCATTTTGTCAGAAACGAATTTTTTTAAGTCGCCAGGTTGAAAAACAGCCCTTTTTGATGAAAATATTCTAAAAAAGATTGTAGCTGCAACTTCGGTTGAAGCATCGATGAAATCCATTTTCGCTCCAGTAGTTGTTCCTTCCTCCTTGGTAAAATTCAGAACCATCGATTGATCTCCCATGTAGACTCGAGATTTAATTTTCATCCAGAAAGGAAACAAGAAATGAAGACCAGATTCCCAGGTAGTGAAATATTCACCAAAAAACACAATAACATACTCATGTTTCTCCGGAACTTCTTTATAGCCATTTATTAGGGCAAAAACTTGCGAAATAAAGAAAATAATCCATATTAAAAAAGATGATATTATTTCATTTTTCTTTAATAAGTCGCCTCCGATTAAATTGATAATTAAAGTTGATGCAAGATATGCAACAGATGCAACAACAGCTGTAGATAACAGCCACCTTAACCAAAGTGTCACGGTTTTTTTAATTCCTGCTATTTGATTATCAATCTTTGCTATCTCCATTTCAAATTCTTCTATCTCAAGAGAAGAAACCCAGTCATCCTTAAAAATCTTTTCATTTTCAGCGAAAAGATTTTCATTTTCAGCCAAGTTTTTTTCTAGGTTTTTAAGTGTGTCGTCAGTTTTCATTTCCTTTGTTTTGGCTAATTCTTTTTTTCTGACACCTACCATCGATCTTATTTCTTTAATTATAATTTTTAAAGCCTTAAGATCTTCTTCTTCGAAGACATTTATGTTTTGATCTATCAACTTTGCTTTCCATGCTTCAATTTGGCTTTTCTTCCCTACTTTCTTTCTTTCAAGTTTTTCTCGTTTAACAGATAAATTTACCACTTTTTTTCTAGCAATTAACGTATTTATAATAGTGATAGTCAAGATTAATATAAGTATAACAACCAGGTTTATGATAAAATTCATTTTTTTCTCCAATTCTGTTATATAGTTATTTATTTTAATTTTTGATTTATATTTTTTCAAGTCTTTTAAACTTGATTATTCGATTGTCAAATAACAAACTAAAATGTATTTTAAACATCTTAATCCATATTTAGTTTAATAGATTATTAAAGCAAATATGGAATAATATGTAAATAGTCGGTATGTAGCGGGATGGACCCGTAATAACGGGCCACCCCGCTACCCGTCTTGATTCATATCTTTTATATGAGCCAAAATGGAGTAGTGTGGTTTTTGGTTTTAAGAACATTAGGGATGACAATTGCATTTTACTAATTATTACATAATAGCATATTTCTAATAATTTGTCAAGAGTTAAGAGTGGTTGACAAAAATTGGCTTATTGTTTTAGATTATTTACTAACTTTAGTAAAGATATTAGTAAATTAGATTTTGTTTAATATTAGATACTATTCAGATTATTATTGTTAACATTGCAGCAAAGGGGTTTACACTTCTAAAGGTTAAAATATAATAAATACATTGTTATTTATTAAATATTAGCCATTATGAATAATTATGACCCTAGATATATGCAATTACTGATTTTTAAGTTAAAAAATGTAGTTAAAAAGAAACAAACTATTGTTTCGGTGGCTCGTGAAATGTTTGTTTCTCGACAAACTATACATAAACATTTAATTCGTTACAAACGATTTGGAGAAGATGGTGTTAGGCGTTCTCAGAGTAGAAAAAGATATAGACCAGCTCATAACAA
>Ga0307992_1002361_pt1 | contig 10774 bp, 9 predicted proteins | sample EllFjometagen133_FD_203162 | JGI IMG/M metagenome (GOLD analysis project Ga0307992, IMG submission 203162) | Marine microbial communities from Ellis Fjord, Antarctic Ocean - #133 | ecosystem: Environmental > Aquatic > Marine > Unclassified | place: Southern Ocean | collected 2014-10-08
CAACAAAAGACGTTTTTATTGACTTCCTAGGTTATTATTGTTAATCTTTAACTTCATCAAAACAGCACCTTAAACTAATTTACAGAGAAGATAAAAAGATGGAAAATCAATTATTTTGGATGAGTTTCACTTCATTTATTATTGTTATTATAATAATTGTTGCCTTTCTTTGGGAAAAAGAGGAAAAAGAAAAGGAGGAAAAAAGAAAAAAACTCAGAATTATCAAAAAGATAAACGACAATTCTGGCACATGGACAAAAGAAGTTGTCTATGGAGACTTATACCCTCTTTTAACAGGTGAATTTAATTTCATAGAACCAATCGAAAACCAAGAATATTTTTGGAATAATATTGAGCCTTCTGACAATCCAATTCCAAGAATTGAAAACCAGTACTCTTTAGCAAAAAATGATGAAGCTCCAAAGATAACTGACGTTCTTTATGTTCCAATAGACTTTTTCAACGAATACGTTGATCGCCTTTAATCCAAAAACCCCGCCAGAACACTGACGGGGTTGAATTTTTTTATAATAACTTTAGTGACTATCATAGTGACTACCATAGTAGTCTCTGTAGAGACCACTAAAAAAATTACTCAAAACAAAAAACTTTATAAACTTCACGATCTACTTCGTTTGTCATTCCCGCGGAGGCGGGAATCCAGAAGTTCAATTTTGTGAACCTTGCAGACTTTCTGAGCTTTTAACTTTGCAAACTAATTTCAAAATCTCGCATTCCCGTCTATCGTTCTTTTCTTTCTGATTGACCGACTTCCCCTCTTTCTAAGGTCCTGAATTTTTTCTTTTTTCCGTAAAATTTGTCGAACTAAAATTTCTTCAATTTCATCCATTACTTCAGTTAAACCAAATCCTTTTTGAGTAGCTTGAAAAATATTCTTAGGAACTTTAAAACTAACATCCAAAGACCATTCCTTTTTCTTATCTTGATTAACTCTCAATTCCGCTAAAATCTCATCTTCTTTACAGTTTACTAAAATACTTTCTTTAATTTTTTCTATTTTTTTAATCAAATATTTTCGCTCCTCCGGATTCAACTCAACCTCCCCCAAATATTCTCTGATTTTCATCTTTTTTGTATTAATGATTAAAAATTCTTTAGCTTATCCCTATTAAATTAATACGATTAAAATAATAAAAGTATCTACAATTTTCACCCAAGAACACTTTGTAATTTTATAATTTTATAATTTTTAAATAAATTCTAAATTCTAATTTTTAAACTTCGCAATCAAGCTGTTTTGAATTTAAAAATTAAGATTTATTTATAAAATTACAAAATTACAAAATTAATTCAAAATTAAATCATTCAAAACATCCGAAATTTAAAATTTGAGTGCAATTTAAAAAAAGAAACCGGAGACTTGAATGTTTGAGTATAATTCGAGGCGAAATTGAGCATTGAGCGAGACGTATTGAGTTGATACGTCGAGCGAAAAGCGGAAATTTCAACAAAGAAGTATACCAAACATTCAAGTCTCAATACCCGACGATTTCGACTTCTTCTTCGAGTTGCACTCCAAAGGTATTTCGTACCTTCTGCTTAATAATACTAATCAAAATCACAATACTTTCTGCACTACTATTATCAACGTTTAAAATAAAATTTGCCTGTTTATCGCTTACTTGCGCTCCACCAATTTGATACCCTCGCAAATCACACATATCAATCAACCAACCAGCTGGAACTTTATTGTCAGTACAACGAACACCTTTTTCTTGCTCAAAGGTTTTGATTAAATTTTTATCAACAACCGGATTTTTAAAAATTGAACCAGCCGATCCAGCTCCAACTAACCAGGGATGTTTTTCTTGACGTTTTTTAATTGTTTCTTTAATAGATTTTTTAACATCAATTTCACCAGCTGGTTTTAATTCGAAAAGAGCTTGCCAGATTATCTTATGGTCAAATTCCTTAAAAACACTTTGCCGATAATCGAATTGACATTCTTCATTATTGCAATGTTCTTCTGTCAATTTTTCTAAATTAAAATAAATTATTTCTTTTGCGGTATTTTTAATTTCAGAACCAAAAGCCCCCGCATTCCCCCTAATCGCTCCGCCAACCTTTCCTGGAATTCCGGCTGCCCATTCCAAGCCAGTCAAATTATTTTCACCCGAAAAAGCAACTAAATCCGCTAAAGTTGCACCCGCCTCAGAAGAAATACTCGTTTTATCAACTAATTTTATTTGATTGTTGGTCATTCGAATGACCAAACCATCGAATCCCTGATCGTTAAATAAAATATTACTTCCTCCTCCTAAAATCATAAATTTTTCTTTTTCTTTTTTCGCCCACTTAATAGCGTCCTTGAGATCATCCAAACTTTTAATTTCAGTGAAATATTTTGCAGGCCCTCCGATTTTGAAAGTAGAATAATTTTTAAGCAAAACTTTTTCTTGTATTTTCATATTATTTTTTTAAAGCTTTTATCTAACTTTTAATAAATCCCAAAGTTTCTCGAGCACATTTTTCCCAACTAAATTCGTTTAATTTTTTTGTCCCTTTTTTGATTAATTCTTCTTTTATTATACCACGTTTTAATAAAATGTTTACTTTTTCTAATAATTCGTTTGAATCCGAAGCTTTAAACTTCAAAACCCCTTCTCCGCCAATTTCTTTCAAACTAGAATTATCAGCTACAATTACAGGAACTTCACTCGCCCAGGCCTCTAGGATAGGAATTCCGAACCCTTCATATAAGGACGGAAAAACAAAAACCTTAGCCTTTTGATAAAGAATCGGCAAATCTTCAAAGCTAACTTTTCCAGTTAAAATTATATCTTTTTTAAATTTAGAATTTTCAATTCTCGCTAGAAGCTTTTCCGTTTTCCAAGCTGGTGCTCCGACTAAAACTAATTGAATTTTTTTATTCCCAGCTTTTTTTAGTTTTTCAAAAGCCTCCACTAAAATTTCTAAATTTTTTCGAGGCTGTAAAGCCCCCACATATAACAAATAATCATTTTTAATTCCATGTTTTTTAAAAATTTTTTTTGTTTTTTCTGACGAAACTTTTTTAGAAAAAAATTCTTTATCAACTCCGTGATAAATAACTTTAATTTTTTCTTTTTTAGTTTTAGGATAAAATTTTAAAATATCCATTTTAGTCGCTTCAGAAATAGCAATTATTTTATCAGCTCGTTTAACCGCCGTTTCAGTAAAAAAATCTAATTTAATTCGGTCTTTCAAAGGAAAATACTGAGGAAAATATTTAAAAGCCAAATCGTGAATAGTAATAATAATTTTAGTTTTACGATCAGCCAAAAAAGGAACTTGCTGAATTGGCATCCAACAAACCTCTGGCAAAGTATAATTTAGCTCAAAACCCAATCGAGTTTGAACCCACCAAAACGGATAAGGAATTGGCTCATCTTGATAATTAGAATACATTTTCGGCTTTAACTCTGGATTAAATTTCGTTTTGTGGTATAAAGTAAAGACACTATGATTATCAAAAGAGCCAAAATAGTCCAAACATTTTTTGATATAGACTCTGGTTCCATCAATTCGATTGTGATCTAAATCCGCACAATTTATAGCTATATGCATACCGTGAGTTAATCTTTATGTAAATTAAGCTTACCTAATAAATAGCGATTTGTTAATAAATAAAATTTTTAATTTTGTAATTTTTAAATAAACTCAAAATCTAAATTTTTAAACTTCGCCATTCAGATATTTTAAATTTAAAAATTAAGATTTATCACTATCGTTCACGAACAGCATGATTTATTTACAAAATTATAAAATTAATCCAAAGTTCATCAATTAAATAATAACCCAACCTTATGTCAAAACGCATCGATAAAGTCAACCAACTCATCCGAGAAACTCTCGCTCAAATAATTAGAGAAGAGCTTTCTTTGAAGAATACAGTCCTAGTGACAATTTTAAAAGTTGACACTTCTAAAGATTTACGTTATACTAATTCGTTCTTAAGCATTTATCCCGTTACCGAAAAAAACTATGTTATGAAGACTCTAAAAAAGGAAAACGGCCGAATTCAGAAAGCTCTTCATAAAAAATTATATATGAAGCCCTTGCCTAAAATCAGATTTATAACTAATGAAAATCAAGAAAAGTTATCAGAAATGGAAGAAATTTTTGATAAAATTCACAAAGGCGAATAATTATACCAATTTCAAATTAAATTTAAATGAAAAAATTAACTGAAAAATTTAAAGAATTAGAAAAAATCCTTAAAAAAAGTCAAAGGATTCTTTTGGTTTCCCATTTAAACCCCGATGTAGATTCTTTAAGTTCGGTTTTTTCATTAGATTACTATTTAAAAAATGAATTAAACAAAAAAACCACCCCTTTAAGTGTCGATAAAATCGATGAACTTTCCTCTAAACTATTTCCTGAAAAACAAATCAAAAATACCTACCAACTTAGCGACTACGATACAGTAATGATTTTAGACCGAGAAGATTCTTATTATAAATTAAAAATTGGCGAAGAAATCGCCGAAGAAAATCTTGATATTAAAATAATCAACATCGATCATCACCCCAAGCCTCCAATCAAAGAAGCCTTAAACTTAGTAAACACTGAAGCCTCCGCTACTTGTGAAATTATTTACAACTTTTTTAAACAAATAAATTACTCCATACCACCCAAGGCCGCTCAATATTTGCTAAATGGCATTTTTACTGATACTGGCGGTTTTCGTCACAATAATACTACCGCTGAAACCTTAGAAGTTGTTAGCGATTTAATGAAAAGAGGTGCTTCAGTTCGAAAAATAAATCAACTAATTTTTGAAAATAAGTCCCTGAACACTCTCAAATTGTGGTCAATCGCCCTCGGTCGAGCTGAACTCAACAAGAAAACTGGGATGGTTGTTTCATTTTTAACTAAAAAAGATTTGGAAAAATGCGGAGCCTCTATATCAGATGCCTCTGGAATTGCCGAAGTTTTAAACACTATTTCTGGTTCAAAATTTTCCTTAGTTCTTTATGAATCTAAACCCAACGTTATCAAAGCCAGTCTCAGAAGCGATGAACACAAAGGAATTGATGTCGCTGCCATCGCCAGAAGTTTTAAAGGCGGCGGACATAAATTAGCCAGCGGATTTGAAATTCAAGGAAATCTTAAAGAAATAAATGGGAAATGGATAATTGAGTAATTTTTTATTCAAAAAATTATAACTTTCAAAGTCCAAATTATTCCAAATGTCAATTTAAATTCAAATATCAAATGATTAAATTTTTAAAAATTGGATTTTAGATTTTGGATTTTAAAATTGATTTGGAACAATTTAAAATAATTTGAGTTTTGAATAATTTCAGAAAAGTTTTCCCTTGATTTTTTCATTAAAAACCTTTAAAATAGTAAAGTTATTAGTAATAATAACGTCTAACCAGCCGAAGTGGTGAAATTGGTATACACGCTGGTCTTAGGAACCAGTGCCTTCGGGCGTAAGGGTTCGAGTCCCTTCTTCGGCACCAAATAAAATTTTTAATTTTGTAATTTTTAAATAAATCCTAAATCTGAATTTTTAAACTTCGCCATTGAGATGTTTTGAATTTAAAAATTAGAAATTCAGTCGTTCAAAATTGAATCAAAATTCGAAATTCAAAATTTATAATGCCCTTTGGGTGCAAAATTAGTTTACTAAAATGAAAAAAAATATTTTATATTCTAGCCAAGACTCCCAACGACTAGATAAACACATAAGCTCTCTCTTTCCCGACGTTTCTCGTCGGTTTTTTCAACTTGCCATTAAAAATAAAGAAATTTTAGTTAACGATAAAGTTATTTCCGCTAGCTATAAATTAAAGCAAAAAGACCAAATCAAAATTGATATAAGAAAACTGCCCAATCTTGAAATAGAAGTTTTACCAGAAAAAAATATTGCATTTGAAATAGTTTTTGAAAACTCAAAATTTTTAATAATCAATAAACCCGCTGGAATAAGCGTTCATCTTTGCGAAAACGAAACTTCTGGAACGTTGGTTAATGGTCTGCTTGAAAAATTTCCAGAACTTGAAAAAATCGGAGAAGATCGATTACGTCCCGGAATTGTTCATCGTCTCGATAAAGAAACTTCGGGACTTTTGGTGGTCGCCAGAACTCAACCAGCTTTTGAATATTTCAAAAATATTTTTCAAAATCGCCAAATTAAAAAAACCTATAAAGCTTGGATTTGGGGAAAATTAAAAAATAAATCCGGCGAAATAAACGACTTTGTAGGAAAATCTAGTCAAAATCCCACCAAACAAGCCGTCAGTCATAATCCAGGAAAACTTATTAATCCCAAAAAAGCTTTAACTTATTACAAAGTTATTCAAGAACTAGACGACCGTTCTTTGCTAGAGCTAGAGTTAAAAACTGGACGAAAACATCAGCTTCGACTTCATCTACATTCTATCGGACATCCTATTTTAGGCGATAAAAAATATTTCAATAAAAATATCAAACAAGCCAATCAGCAATTTAATCGCCATCTTCTGCATGCTTATAAAATTGAATTTGAATATTTAGATGATAAAAAATATATTTTCGAAACTGAATTACCCCCTGATTTTAAATTCTAGATTTAATTTCTATACAAATCTCTGATTTAATCTATAATTAAAATAATGAGGAATTGTTTCCCAAAAAATTAAAGATTTAAATAAAAAATTAAAAATAAAAATGAACAAATTTTTAGAAAACTTTCAAGCTAAAAAGTTTTGGTTTTTTTTGGGTCTATTGGCAATTATCGCCTTTGGCTCATTGATTAGATTATGGAACTTAGAAAACAATCCTCCGGGACTTCAATATGACGAAGCCTATAACGGGCTAGACGCCATTAAAGCTTTTGAAAACAACGATTACAAAATATTTTACACTGAAAATAATGGTCGAGAAGGTTTATACATCAACGCCATTGCCTTATCTTTGAAATTTCTAGGTGTCAATAATTTCTCAGTTCGGCTAGCTAGCGCCCTCTTTGGAATCTTCACTTTAATCGGTTTTTATTTCTTATTAAAAGAATTAAAATTTTCTAAAATCAGTATTCTAATGGGCGTTTTTATTATGTCAACTTCTTTCTGGCACTTAAATTTTTCCCATACTGTTTACCGTGCTATTATGGTGCCCTTTTTATTAGTTTGGCTGTTTTATTTTTTCTTTAAGGGAATTCGATTGAGAAACAATTGGTACTTAGCGCTGTCTGGAATTTTGTTAGGACTCGGCTTTCACACCTATATTTCATTTAGAGTTGCCCCACTAATTTTAGTTTTGTTGATGCCTTTCTTTCTATTCTACAAAAACAAATTCGTCAAAAAACATTGGCTCGGAGCTTTAGTTTTCATCGGAACCGCTTTGTTGACAGCCGGCCCACTTCTCTTTTATTTCTACCAACACACTGACGATTTAATCGGGAGAAGTAGTGCCGTTTCAGTTTTTAACGCTCCCAATCTCTCCTTTCCTCAAGCCCTCACCAAAAGCACTTTAGCTCACATCAACGCTTTCTATTTCTACGGCGACCCCAATCAACGCCACAATCACGCTGGCTCTCCTTTGATTCCACCCGCTTGGACAGTTTTATTTACGATAGGTTTTGCTTTTAGTGTCAAAGATATTATCATTCATTTATTGCATTATAAAAAGAAAAAAATTCTAGACCCTCTTTTTAGAATTTCGCTCTTAGCTCAAGGTATTTTTTGGGTGATGCTCATTCCTGGAGTTTTAAGCATCGAAGGAATTCCTCATTCTTTGAGAATAATTGGAATTATTCCGGCAGTAATGATTTTTGTGCTACTCCCTTTCGAGTACATCCTGCGTTTAAGAGAAAATTTACAAAAATCTCCTAACTTTAAACTCAAACCTTGGCGTTGGAAGATGCTTAATGTTTCATTGTTTGGATTGGTGACCATTGTCTTTTTGGCTGGATTAATGGAAGTCTATACCTATCATTTCGTCTGGAACAAAGAACTAAAAACTCATGAGGCTTTTGAGGGAAAACTTTACGATTTTGGAAAATTAGCCAAACAAACTACCCTAACTACTAATAATATTTTAATCATTCCAGGAAACGTTCACATTAGCAATGATCATAAAAGCTCGGCCTTCAAAACTACTGAATTTGCTGGCTATCCAGAAATTAAAGATTTTCGATTTGAACATCCAACAGACGCTTTAAAAAATCTTGAGACTTGCGAAAACATCAACTATTTATTCTTTGAATCTGATAAATGGCTTTTAGATCAATTTAAAAAAATCTGCCCTAACATCAAAACCCAAAAAGAAAAATCGGCCAACGGACACTATGAATTCTGGACATTAAAAAATTAAAAAATATTTAAATTTTCAAAATAATCTTACTTCAAATCTAACTCAAAAAAATCACTCTTCTCTTTCATTTTTTGCTTAAATAGACTAGACTTAAAACTCAGTGTTTTTATTTTCTAAACGAGTTTATAAACTTATGTCTAAAAGCGATGTAGCGGTAAAATTCAAAGAAGTTTCTTTCGAGTATAGTTGGGATAAGATTATTCTCGATGAAGCCTCTTTTTCTTTGCGTAAAGGTTCAAAATTTACTTTAATGGGTCAAAACGGGGCCGGAAAAAGCACCTTGCTTAATATAATTACTGGCGCACTTTTTCCTAATGACGGAAAAATTTATCTTGATTCTTCAATGAAAGTCGCTTACGCCAAACAAGTTATTCCTCGAGATGAACTAGAATTAACTTTAAGAAAATTTTTTGAAAAATGTTTTTCTGAAAAAATTTATGACATCGATCGAAAAATTGATAATGTTTTAAAGATCGTCAATCTCAAAGCTGATTATGACAAAAAAATAAAACTATTTTCTGGCGGACAACAGGCTAGATTATTGATGGCCTCCGCTCTTATTCAAGACCCAGATCTTTTGATTCTAGATGAACCTACCAACAATCTTGATCAAGAAGGCATCAACCATTTGACGGCTTTTTTAATTGAATATCAAAAAACCTGCATTGTTATCTCTCATGATGCTAATTTTCTAAATTGCTTTGCTGACGGCGTGCTTTACTTAGATGTTTTTACTAAAAAAATTCATCAATACGTTGGTGATTATTACACCGTAGTCGAAGAAATTGCCGAACAAATCAAAAAAGATGAACGAAAAAATGCTCAATACGAAAAAGAAATTATTGCCAATAAAGAGAAAGCTAATTTCTTTGCTAATAAAGGAGGAAAAATGCGATTAGTAGCTAGAAAAATGAAATTAAAAGCAGCTGAAATGGAAGTTTCCAAAGTTGATGTTCGACGAGAAGACAATGCCATTAAAAATTTTGACATCCCAGTCCAAGAAGGATTAAGCGGCGACATTATTAACATCAGTTCCTTGACCGTAATGAAGAATCAAGAACCGACTGAGAAAAAAGTTCGAGTAGCTCTTAATAAGAATCGACATTTATTACTCTCTGGTCCAAACGGAATCGGAAAAACAACTTTATTGGAATCATTGTCCAACGGAAAAGCCCGAGGCGCTGAAATTTCCGAGGGAGTTAAAATTGGTTATTATCGACAAGATTTTTCTAATCTCGATTTTGAAAGCACTGTTTTCGCCACTTTACTTGAAGCAATGACCGAAAAAAAAGAGGAACGATTGAGAAGTGTGGCAGCTGGTTTTTTATTAACTAGAGAAATGGTTTATTCTAAAATTGGATCACTTTCAGAAGGACAAAAAGGTTTAGTGGCTTTTGCTCGTTTGATGCTAGAAGAACCAGGTTTGTTAATTCTAGATGAGCCTACTAATCATATTAACTTTCGACATTTACCAGTTATCGCTAAAGCTTTAGATAATTATACTGGAGCAATGATTCTTGTTAGTCATACGCCGGAATTTGTTGAACAAATTAGAATTGATGATTATTTAGATTTAACTAAATAACAAATTTATTCAAACAAAACTTAAGAATATTTTTAATATTTTTTTCAAATAAAAAAACGCGTTTTGAAAACGCGTTTTTTATTATAATCTAAGCTTTATTTTAACTAACAAAAGTTAAAGCTATTCCAGTTTTATCGGCTCGGCCAGTTCGACCAATCCGATGAACATAATCATCATAAGTCGCCGGCACATCAAAATTAATAACGTGGCTTACATTGGGAATATCCAACCCTCGAGCCGCTACATCAGTAGCTACTAAAATATCAATTGCATTTCGTTTGAAATTTTGTAAAACTCGCTGTCTTTTATTATGAGGCTTATTGCCATGAATAGCATCTGACTTTAGACCTTTTTGTTGTAATTTTTTAGAAAGTTTATCAGCGCCATGTTTAGTTTTTGAAAAAACCAAAACTTTTTCAAATTGAGTTTGAACAAGCAATTCACAAAGCGTTTCCGTTTTATCTTTATTATTCGTTTTTATAATATCCTGATCGATTTGATTGGAAGTTTCCTTAGTTTTAAGAGAGATTTTCTCTGGATTTATTAAAAAATCTTTAACCAATCTTTCGATCTCCCTAGAAAAAGTAGCCGAAAACAACATTGTTTGTCGCTCTTTTGCTAAGGCTGACAATAATTCTTTAACATCCTTAATAAAACCCATATCTAACATTCGATCAGCTTCATCCAAAACCACATTATTAAACTGAGATAAATTAAGAGTTTTTCGAGAAATTAAATCTTTTAATCTTCCCGGAGTTCCGATTACAACATTGTGTCGTCTTCGTAAATCTCTAACTTGTCCATGAATACTAGCTCCGCCTACTACTACTACTGAATAAATATTCATTTTTTGAGCTAAGGCTCGAAATTCTTCTTGAATTTGAATGG
>Ga0307992_1002362_pt1 | contig 10771 bp, 12 predicted proteins | sample EllFjometagen133_FD_203162 | JGI IMG/M metagenome (GOLD analysis project Ga0307992, IMG submission 203162) | Marine microbial communities from Ellis Fjord, Antarctic Ocean - #133 | ecosystem: Environmental > Aquatic > Marine > Unclassified | place: Southern Ocean | collected 2014-10-08
TTGATTGATAAAATCAAAGAGCTTTTAGAACAAAGTAGTTGATTTATGCCACTAAAACAATTTACAACTGATTTTCGGGAGTTAGGAAAAGAAAAATCATTCAGATATGATGTTGACTTTGTTAATTTTCAGAACGAATTTTTAGCTGAACGCCATTACTCCTTTAGTGATTTATTTTCATTTTCTTCTCAAAACAAGGTTAAACTAGAAAATTTAGATGAAGACTTCTTTTATTCGGAAATAAGCAACGTTTCAAAAAAGGGCGATGTTGAGCCCGTAAAGTTAAATTTCAATGAAAGAAAAGAGGAGGAAGAAAATTATTATAAGAAAATAGAAAAGGGCGATATTATTCAAGTAAAAGAAAATGACATTTTACTTTCAAAAGTTCGCCCAAATTTAAAGAAGTATGTTTTTATAGATCAAAAAAATAAGAATTATTTTTATACTTCTGCTTTTATTCATTTAGTGCCTAAAAAGTTAAGCAAAATTCTCTATTATTCTTTTCGAACAATTTTTTACGAAAATCTAATAGCTATTTCAAGACAAGGAAAAGGTTATCCGACGCTTAAAGAGGACGATTTTCTTTATTTAAAATTTGATAAAAAAGTCATTGATAAACTTTCAGAAAGACAAGACCAAATTGTCGCTCAAATTGAACCGATTGAAAAGAAAATAAAATCACTCAAAAATCAAATCACGCCACCGCAAGAAGTTATCAATAAAGTTTTCGTGAGAGAGTTTAAATTTGATTTGAAGAAGTTTGAAGAATTGAAAAGAGAAAGATTTTTTGAGGTAGATATTTTAAATATAATTACTCCGTTAATAAGAAGCACCGTAGCGCAAAATTCTCTAAGCTCTAATTTCTTGAAAGCGTTTTTAAAACAAAATACGATACTCCTAAAAGATATTCTTATTAAGCCAATTAAAAGAGGAAAACAGCCAGATTATACAGAAGACGGAATCAAGGTTATAAAAACCCTAAACATCCAAAAGGGTAAAATTACATTTGAAGAAGTGCAATTTGTATCAGAAAATTTCTTAAAAAATAATGAAGAAAAAGCGGGAATTTATCAAAATGATTTACTTTTAACTTCAACGGGAATGGGAAGAGGTAAGTTTGCCTTATGTAACGATGAAGAAACTTGTTTTGCAGACAGTCACGTTTCAATTATAAGGTTTAATCAGAAGAAAATTTCACCATATTTTTTAAATTATTATTGCCAATCTTTTTTTGGAAAAGAACAATTAAAATATATTGAAATGCAGATAAAGGGAACGCCAGAAATTTACGAAACCCAATTAAATTATTTTCGAATCCCAAATATTTCTTTGAAAGCCCAACAAAAAATAGTTGATGAAATCAAAACGGAACTTGATAAACAAGAAGAAATGAATCTAAAAATAGAAACCAAAAGAAATAAAATTGATGAAATTATTGAAAAAGCAATTGCCTAATTTATGAACACTTTCAAACAATCAGCAATTGAAGTATTGAAAAAGGCGAAAACGCCTTTGCACTATACTGAAATCACTCGGCTGGCTTTGGAGTCAGGTATTTTGGAAACTGAAGGCGCGAACCCGGAAAAAACAATGCGGCTTCAATTATTGTATCTCATAATCACTCTTCAGGAGAGTTAAAACCATCTCAAGAAGATATTGAAATTACAAAAAACTTAATACGTGCTGGTAAAATATTAGAAGGAAAAAGGGGTCAGGAGCCTTTTATAGGGGTCGATTGAGGTTTAGCCTCTCGGGGTTAAGCCCCGTTTTCAGCTGACCGAGAACGGTTCTTGGTCAACTTCTCGGTCATCTGTCAGTGGTTGATACCAGGTATCAACCAACTATATAGAATCAGTAGAAATTTAACCTCAATCAGGGTCAAACCCTGCATAGAATAATTAGGGTCAAACCCTGCAGGGATGGTTGGAATCAGGCTTCAACCAATTAAAAAGTCGAATAATTGATTGAGAAATAAAATTTTGTAAAGTAAAAAACTTCAATATATAATTAACAATTTTAACATAAAAAAATGCAAGCAAATCAAAAACAATTTTTAAGATTTTTAGAAGGAGCAGATACACATTTTGTTATTCCTGTTTATCAAAGAAATTATGATTGGACTAAAGAGCAGTGTGAGCAACTGTTCAATGATCTGATTGATATTTCAGAAAATAATTTTAGAACCCACTTTATAGGTTCTATAGTTTCTATTTATAATAACGATCAAGGTGGCAGGGAATATTTAATAATTGATGGACAGCAAAGGATTACAACATTATCGATTTTATTGCAGGCAATTTACAAGGTTTTAGATGAGGAAGTTCTTGAATCTGAAGACGACAGATTGAAGGAAAAGATAGAAGATTACTTAGTGAATAGGCATGTCGAGAATGATAAAAGAATAAGATTGAAACCGATAAAAGATGACGCAGAAGCATTTTCGAAATTGTTTGGAAATAAGAATAATTTTGTTGATGCTTCAAATATTACCATAAATTTTTGGTATTTTTATAAGAGAATTTTGGATGAAAAAATTTCCGTTGACGATTTATTTTTGGCGATAAAAAATTTAATAATCGTTGAAATAGAATTAAGAAATGGGGAAGACGATCCACAATTAATTTTTGAAAGCCTTAATTCTACAGGGCTTGATTTATCTGAAGCAGATAAAGTTAGAAATTTTATTTTAATGAAAGAGGACACAGAAAAACAGAATTATTTCTATGAGGAGTATTGGAATAAAATAGAAAAAAATACTAATTTCGATGTGAGTAATTTTATTAGAGACTATTTAACTTTAAAAGAAAGAATTACACCGAAAAAGAGCCGAGTTTATCTTAGTTTTAAAAAATTTGTTTTAGAACAAAAAATAAATATAGAAAATTTGTTAAAGGATTTGTCAAAATTTTCTGAATATTATAAAAAAATTATTGGCGCTAAGAGCGATAGACCAGAGAATGAAGCCAGTAGTATCATTTATAGGTTAAATAAATTAGAGACAGTAGTTTCTTATCCATTTTTATTAGAAATACTTAACGATAATAATAATGGGACTATAACCGATGATGAATTAGTCAATATTCTAAAGATTATTGAATCTTTTGTGTTGAGAAGATTTATATGTGATGTTCCGACTAACGCCTTGAATAAAATTTTTATGACATTAGGCAAAGAGATAAAAAAACACGAAGATTATGAGCAAAAGTATTTTGAAATTTTTAAATACATTTTAATAAAAAAGGATTCTAATCAAAGATTTCCAGACAACAAAGAATTTCAAGATAAAATAGTGTCAAAAGATATTTATAATGTTCAGAGTAAAAATAAAATTTATTTATTAGAACAACTTGAAAATTATAACAACAGAGAGAAGGTAAGAGTTGAAGAACTTGTCAATAATAATAAATTGACCATAGAACATGTTATGCCTCAAACATTAACTCCAGATTGGAAAAAAGAGTTGGGTGAAAATTGGATGAAAATTTACGAGAAATATTTGAACACATTAGGAAATATAACTTTAACTGCATATAATTCAGAATATAGCAATAAATCTTTTATTGAGAAAAAAGATATGGACAAAGGGTTTAGGGAAAGCAGATTATTTTTGAATAAGTATTTATCAATCATTGAAGAATGGAACGAAAAAAATATAAGAGACCGAGCCGAAAAATTAAGAGATAGAGCGTTAGAAATATGGGAATACCCTTCAACTGAATATAAGCCAAAAAAAGATATGGATAAAATTTTTGCTTTAGCAGACAACGAAATTGCTTTTACAGGAAAAGTAATTGTATCCTTTTCTTATGGGGAATATGAAGATTATAAAGTCAGAACATGGAAGGAATTTTACGAATTAATAGTTAAGGAATTATACGGGACAAATCCAAATATTTTTATAAGTTCGTTAAAAAATACCTCTATAGAGAATAGAACATCAAATGATAAAGACGATTTTTATTTGCCAATAAAACTTTCCGAGAAATTGTACCTAAAAGCAGACATGTCTACAGAATCTTTATTGTTTACTTTAAGAAAAATTATTGAGAAATTTGATGTAAATCCTGCTGAAATTACTTTTACTATCAAATAGGTCCAAAGACATAAATAATGGCGTCAACTTTTGATGACAAAAAACTTTTTGATGAGTTTGATGAATATATAAAAATGAACGGATATTCTAAAAAGTTTTATTCTAAAAAACATATATATTTAGATGTTGACGACTATAAATATTGGGTAATAGATAATATTCTAAATAAAGCAAAGATATAGAGAGAAAAACGAAGTCAATTCTATTTTTAGCGCTAACGATCTAAATTGTTAAAAGAGTCTCTAATTCTATTAAATCTTCCTTAATTTTGCTCCAATCAATGGTTCTGAATGCGTCCGCTAAGGAGAGCAAATTTCTGAAAATTCTTTGTTTATGAGGGTTTTTGGATTATAATAAGACAATTAGAACAAATTTATGAAACGAAAACCTAGGAAAATTATATGGATTTCAGGAAGATGTGGTTATGGGAAAACTGAACTCGCTAATTCCGTAGTTCGAGAGTTTAGAAAAAAAGATAAAAAGAACTGCAAAATGGACGGAAAAGATTTTGTGGATTTGTTGGTAAAAAACCTAATACTTCACGTTCCTATTGAGGATATAGTATCCCAATTCCAGAATTATGACTTATTAGTACTGGATGATATAGATTATGCCTTAATGGGTAAACCAAAAACCCAAGAACACATGAGGAAAGTCATAAATAAGATTATTAACAACAACAAAACAGAAGTAATTTTAATCAGTCAAAAAAGAGCTAGAAAAATAAGAAAATTAAAGTTTAATAGTGATGAATGTTATTATTTAAGACTAAAAGCTCCTTCTGAAGACTTTAAAAAAAATATAATCAAATCATGGTTAAAAAAAGAAGATTTTAATATCCCGATAAAAAAGACTGGAGAACTTATAAATAAATCTGATAATTTATTTCAGCTTAAAGGATTATTTAATAAAATAAAATTTTCAAGAAAAGTCAAAGTTATCTAAAGCATGAATCTAACCAATCAATCTCAATCAGGGTCAAACCCTGCATAGAATAATCAGGGTCAGACCCTGATTTTTTCTTGAAATCTGCCCAAATAGGAATATTATAGAAATAGAGTGCCGCACGCTTTATTTACAAAATAGGTTCTAGTATCGTCTGACCCGCAGCAGTCAGCTTTCGGTATCGAGAGAGACCGAGACGCGCAAGAATTAAGAAAGCTCCTGATTCCTCTTTAACTAGATCGCTTTTTCACTCACTAATGCTTTAAATGTCAGTATTAGTAAATTAATGAATTAAACATGGCAAACAGAAATCTTACAGATGCAAAACGAGCAAAGAACGACGAATTTTATACTCAGTACAGTGATATCCAAAAAGAGATCGGAGCATATTTAGAATACAACCCCGATGTATTCCGTGGGAAGATAGTGTATTGCAACTGTGACGATCCGTTCGAGAGTAATTTTTTTCGTTATTTCGTGCTCAATTTCAATAGACTTGGATTGAAACAGCTTATCACTACGAGTTATAAACCCTCCCCCGTAGCCAACACGCAACTGGGATTGTTTGGCGACGATAAAACTCTCACAAAATCAAAGGGCCGTCCCAAGATAAATGCCAACAAATTTATTATCAACGAAGTGCACGACGTAGACGGCGATGGCGAGTTCAACTTGAAGGACATTGCTCAACAGTTAAAGGTAAACAAACACAACGAATGGACGCCACTGGAGAAAGACGGCGATTTCAGAAGTCCCGAGTGCGTGGAGTTGCTGGAGCAAGCCGACATCGTGGCAACAAATCCGCCGTTCAGCTTGTTTCGCGTGTATATAAAACAACTTGTTGATTATGATAAAAAGTTTTTGATAATCGGCAACCTGAATGCGATTACCTATAAAGAAGTGTTCCCATTACTTAAAGAGAATAAAATTTGGTTGGGTAATAATTGTAAAGTGAATGGTGGTGCAATGTTTTTTGAGATACCGGAAAACATTGCTAATTTGGATCAGGTTCGTGAAATAAAAACAAACGAAAGTGGCAAGAAAGTTTATATTACACGCGTGCAAGGTGTTCGTTGGTTTACCAATCTTGACCATGGGCGTCGTCACCAACCGCTACCCCTCATGACTGAGTCCGAAGTGATAAAGTTTGTTACGAAAAAACCATTTGATAAATATGATAATTATGACGCGATAGAGGTATCATTGGTTAAAAATATACCGAGTGATTATAAAGGGGTGATGGGTGTGCCAGTTAGTTTTTTTGATAAATACAACCATGATCAATTCGAGATTTTAGGGTCAAATCGTGGCGTTGATCAAGATCCAAATAAAATTTATGGCAAAGGATCTTACCTGAATGGGAAAGAGGCTTTTAAGCGAATATTTATCAAACATAAGAAAAAATAATTTTGAGATTATGAAACAAAAAATTTTACACATTTCAATAAAAAATCTACATCTCTGGACAGAAAATCCAAGAGATCGGATTGATACTAAAAAAACAGATAGAGAAATCATCGATCGCATTATTCAGGATTCGGATAATAGATGGAACATAAAAAAATTAAAACAAAAGATGGGGGAGTATTATGATTATTCAGAACTACCAATAGTAGTTCAAAAGAATGGCAAATACATAGTTTACGATGGGAACAGAAGAGTTGCATTGCTAAAAATAATACAAGATGACGGTAAGTATTCCGAGTATGTGGGACAGTTATTTAGAGAACTTGAGCCAGAATTATTGAGGAAACAAACCACTCTTCCATGTAATGTTTGTGATGAAAATACTGCTATTAAAAGTGTTGAGAGAAAACATATTGATAATGGATCATGGGGAGAACTTGAAAAAGATTACTTTTTGTTAAATTTTAAAAAGGAACCAAAAAGTATTTTTGTGGCCATAAATGATCAGACAGGTATTATAATGGGAAATAAGATATTAAACAAAAGATTTATAAAAGAAGAAGTTTTAAATGAGAAAAACCTCAGAGATATTGGAATAGATTTTAAGAAAGATAAACTTTACAGCAAGTATTCAAGTGAGCAACTTGTTAAGATTTTTGAGGCAACACAGAATGCTTTAGAAAGAGCTGATATATCTACCAGAAATAACAGGGGAAAATTAAAAACGGTAATTAACAAAGATAAATCTATTGATAAAATATTAAAGAAACCAGAAAAAAATGATTTTGAAGAAATATCAATTAGTAAAAAGCAAGCTGAAAGGTTGACCAAACTACAGAAAACTCCAGCAACAAAAAAGAAGAATATTCTTTTTGGCAGAGTTCTACAATTAGAACAGGGAACAGTAAATGATTTGTATTTAGCAGTTGATAAGATTTATAAAAAAGGAATGGATGATGAGAATATTTTGTTAATTATAGGGATGTCCATGAGGTTGATATTGGATATTGCTGCTAGAATTTATTATAGAAAGCAAGGTAATACCTATAATGCAAATCAGGAAAATCCTTATTTGAACTTTGTCAAATTATTCCAAAAAGAACGTCCAGATAAAGAAGTTGTGAATTACTTAAGTATTACTTCAGATTTTTTGAATAAAAATTTTGAGTTTGAGGCACTTCTTGGTAAATATTCTCACGGTAATACAATTGTTTCAAAACAAGATGTATTAAAAATGTCATATGTTACAGCAGATATTTTAGAATTTTATTTTAAAAAATAAATTATGTTTTATTCACCATTAAGATATCCAGGCGGAAAAAATAAGCTAGCAAAATTTATTGCTCAAATTTGTGTTGACAATAATATTCATGGTCATTACGTAGAGCCATATGCTGGTGGTGCATCAGTGGCTTTGTATTTATTGTTAGAAGGAAAGATGGATAGCATTACTATAAATGATTATGATCGTTCCATTTATGCTTTTTGGTGCTCTGTTTTAAATCATACAAATAAATTGTGCGAGCTGATAGAGAATACAGACGTAAATATTGAGAACTGGTTGAAGATGAAAGAAATTCAAAAGAATAAGAAAAAAGCTGACATTTTAGAGTTAGGTTTTTCAACTTTTTTCCTAAACAGAACAAACCGCTCAGGAATTATAAACGCTGGAGTTATTGGGGGAATTAAACAAGATGGAAATTATAAAATGGATTGCCGTTTTAACAAAGAGGATCTTATTAAAAGAATAAGGCTTATAGCAACATATAGGAAAAATATAAAATTATATAAAAAAGATGCCTTAAGGTTAATTGAAAAAATTAAAAAAGAATCAATTAACAATAACACTATTTTTTATTTTGACCCCCCTTATTACTTAAAAGGTCCGGGTCTTTATAAAAATTCTTACAACAACGATGATCACAAAAAAGTATCTCAAGAAATTAAAAAAATAAAAACAATTCATTGGATAGTTTCTTATGATAATACTCCAAGAATTAAATATTTGTATAAATTTGTAAAAAATAGCTTTGAATTTAATTTAACTTACACGGCTTCTTGTGTTAAAAAAGGCAAAGAGATTTTGTTTTTTGATCCCAAACTTAAAAATATAAATTTTGATTTAATACTATGAAAACAACACTCAAAACTAGTATCACTGTCAAAGATATTTGCGAAGGGTTCGTCTATAACGAACTGGAAGGCAAAGGGTTATTTGGTTTGTCTGGCAAGCTCACTATTCAGCCGGAGTATCAGCGTAACTATATCTATGCCTCTGACGGCGGGAAAAGAGAGGTCGCTGTTATTGAATCACTACTCAAAGATTACCCAATAGGCTTAATTTATTTTAATAAAGTTTCTGAAAATAATCTGGAAGTTTTGGACGGGCAACAGCGCATCACAAGTGTTGGTCGTTTTGTAACTGATAAATTTGCCATTAAAGACAAAGACGGTATGGAACAATATTTTGGCGGTATGGCAAAAGACAAGAAAACCAAGATTTTGGGAACAAAGCTGCTCATTTATGAATGTAAAGGAACAGAAAGCCAGATAAAAGAATGGTTTAGAACAATCAATATTGCCGGTGTTCCACTTAATCCTCAAGAGTTATTGAATGCCGTGTATTCAGGACCATTTGTGACGCTCGGCAAGGAGGAGTTTAGCAACAGCCAAAACGCGAATATTCAGAAATGGAGTGCGTATGTATTGGGTAGTGCCAATAGGCAAGATTTTTTGGAATGTGCACTTGATTGGGTAAGTAAAAGTAATATCGGAGACTATATGAGTAGTCATCGTTTTGATAAAAATATTACCGAGCTGAAAAAGTATTTCAGTAGTGTAATTGATTGGGTTTCTAGTGTATTTACTGATGTAGAAAGTGAGATGCGTGGACTTCAGTGGGGTTGTTTATATGAGCAATACCATAAAAAAGCGTATGATCCCGCTAAGGTGTCGGCTAAGGTACATAAACTCTACGCTGACTCGTATGTCAAAAACCGTAAAGGTGTTTTTGAATATATTCTTGGTGATTCCGTGGATACAAAATTGCTCGAGGTTCGAGTCTTTGACGAAGCGACCAAGAAGGCAGTTTACACAACTCAGACTGCTAAAGCCGAAGCTAAAGGTGAATCAAATTGCCCGCACTGTGTTATTGGACATGATGCAAACAAGAGCAAGATTTGGAATTTGAGCGAAATGGATGCAGACCATGTTGCAGCTTGGAGCAAAGGAGGAAAGACTTCTGTCGAAAACTGCCAGATGTTGTGCAAGACCCACAATCGAGTAAAAGGTAACCGTTAAAGAATCGCATTTATAATAGGCGGTTGCGTCCCAGAATTGAGATTAGACTTTCACGAATATATGAAAGAAGGTATTATAAATACTCAAAATAAATGTCCAATTCCTACTACTCACGATAGACTTAAAACTGCATACGAATTGTGGCATAAGACTGCCTAAAAATAACAAAAAAATCCTTTAAGTGATATGTTCAAAGATTTTAAAAAATTAAAAAGATTGTTAAAACTTCAAGAAAAAACTGAATCGCAAATACGTCATGAAGGTTTTTCTCGTGAAAGTTTAAGAGATGCTATTAAAAAAAAGCAAGATGATGTAGCAATAACTATTAATGTATTAGGTTGGGTTTTGATGTTTATTATATTTATTCCTCTTGCACTTGCAAATCTTGGTATGTCTATAGATACAGCTTCTTTTATAAGTTATATTAGTGCGGTAATAATATTTATTTTTATTTTACCTAAGATAACGGGGCGTCATTATTAATTAAATTTAAGAAAAATAAGAGCATTTTAAAAGAAGAGATCGGTTTGTATAATATAAAAATTAGTAAATATTTACTATCTACTATATTAAGAATATGAAAAAGAAAATAATTTTAATTATAATTCTAATTTTAGTAGTAATTGGGGCGGGAATTTATTGGTATCAAAACCAGAAATATCAACAGAAAATGATTAAACTAGATGCTTGTGTAGAAAGTTGTCCCGCACCTGAAAGCAGTATAGCTAGAGCCTATTATCTGCCAGATCCACGTTGTGTGGCAAGCTGTAGAGAAAAATATGGAGTCATTTCAGAAAGATTTTTAGAATGGAAAAGAAATAATAAATAAATCTATGAAAGAAAAAATTAAAAAAATTCTATGGATTTCAGGAAGATGTGGTTATGGGAAAACTGAACTCGCTGATTCCATAGCCCAAGAGGGGCGAATGAGACACCCTTATGATTGGTTGATACCAGGTATCAACCGATTATAAAATCAGGGTCAAACCCTGCATAGAATAATCAGGGTCAAACCCTGATTTTTTC
>Ga0307992_1002363_pt1 | contig 10768 bp, 8 predicted proteins | sample EllFjometagen133_FD_203162 | JGI IMG/M metagenome (GOLD analysis project Ga0307992, IMG submission 203162) | Marine microbial communities from Ellis Fjord, Antarctic Ocean - #133 | ecosystem: Environmental > Aquatic > Marine > Unclassified | place: Southern Ocean | collected 2014-10-08
CTCGAAAATTATAATGGTGGGGGTTATAATATTCTATTTGTAGATGACCTGACTCTCATGTGGGGTAATTATTCTATTCAAAATATGGACTTCAGTACTTTGAGCTCACCGGTGGAGATTGGAGTACATAGTTTTGAAGATTATCAGGTGATGGATCTTCAAAACTCTGACGCCAATATTTTCGCTCTTTTGCTGGATAGAAGTGTCGCTTACCCCTATCGGTATTTCGTGGAAGCCTTAGACAAATCAACTTTCGCAAGACTAGGTCTCATGACGCTTCCTGCTGATTTGAGGACAATAGCAGTACATGAGAATATGATGTATGTAGCTGCCCATAGCTCTGACTCACTATGGATTTATAATGTTGAATCCTATGATAATCCCATACAACTGTTCGCAGGGAGGGTACACGCCCTGGATTATTGGCCCAAATACACTCTGGTAGCCCAGTTGAACTACCTGGGAGCAGGAAAGCTAGGTGTAAGCACAAATTGTGGTGTTCAAATATGGGATGTGACTGATCCTGCTGCGCCTATGAATACGGCTTCTTGGTCTGATGGATTGGATTACCATTCATTGATAGAGTCTGGGGGGAACACGTATATGGTCGGTGAAACCCGGTGGGAAAATGTATACCAGAATGGCATAACTAAGGTTTCTGTGGGAGTTGTAGATCGGGATGAAAGTTTTTCTGAAATACCTTTACGCTTTTATCTAAAGCAGAACTATCCCAATCCTTTTAACCCGGTGACTACCATAGATTTTGTATTGGAGCAATCAGCAGACGTATCTCTTACTATTTATGATATTAGGGGAAGAACTATTGCTAGCCTGGAACAAGGGTTTCTGCAGAGGGGCAAGTATCAACTGCAATGGGACGGAACTTCAGACGGAGGGCAACAGCTATCTACTGGTATATATTTCTGTCGTTTGGAAGCAGGAGATTTCTCTCAGACCATTAAAATGGTCTGCTTAAAATAGGTAATAAGTTGACGCTATACCAAAAGGGGCTGGTAAATCACTAGTCCCTTATTTATTGTTGAGAAACAAGTTTTGCTTATCTTGAAAGAAATTAGATGGAGAAAAAAATATGGGTGACCACAAAGATAAAGCGAAATCTTCAGATCGGCGGGCAGCAGACCGGCGACAAAAAGACGTGCCAGTTGAAGTTGACCGCAGGAAAGCCTTAGGTCGGCGTTTGGCTATAGATCGGCGGCAAATATCACGCTGATGCGTAAGATATTCTCTGCCCAATGCACTTTATACTTATTCACCATTATTTTGGGTCTCTTGATTTATGCTTGTGCGGATATGAATAAGTCAGCCGTCATGAGTGAAGCTGCTATTTTGGCATTCCACCAGCAGATCCTCACTATAGATACCCATGTCGATACACCTCTGCGCCTCAAATATGAAGGCATTGATCTGGGGCAGAAATACAACCCCCGCGAGGTGAATAGTAAACTTGATTATCCTCGCATGGATGAGGGCGGTCTCGATGCAGCCTTTTTTGCCGTCTGGACACCCCAGGGCGTGCGCAACGACTCTGGACATGCAGCCATTAAAGCCAAGGCCCTCGAGATCATTGAAAGTGTTGAAAACATGGTTGCAAAATATCCTGATCAGGGAGCCATGGCCTACACATCCACAGATGCAGCCACTCTGGCAGAACAAGGTAAACATGCTATTTATCTCGGCTTGGAAAATGGTTATCCTCTCGGCAGAGACATCGAAGACCTGGATTTCTTTTATGAAAAGGGCATTCGATATGTGACCCTGTGTCATACCTCCAATAATGATATCTGTGATTCATCCAACGATACCACAGAACATGGTGGACTAAGCTCCCTTGGTGTTCAGGTTGTAAAACGCATGAACGATCTAGGCATGATGGTGGATATTTCACATGTCAGTGATGCCACTGTAGAAGATGTCCTGGAACATTCAAGAGCGCCCGTGATTGCATCTCACTCATGTTCAAAAGCTATTTGTGACAATCCCAGAAATATCAATGATGACTTGCTCACACGCATAGCCAGGCAAGGGGGTGTTATTCAGATGTGCCTGTATAGCGGATATGTACTGCCGGAAGCACCCAATCCTGATAGGGACTCTGCCCATGCTGCTCTAAAAGCAAAGTGGGGGAATCCCTATAAGCTTAGGGGTGCCGAAAAATTGGTCTATCGTGCAGAGAGAAAAGCGTTGAATCGCAAGCATCCCCAAATCCTGCCTACGGTATCAGATGCTGTTGACCATATCGATCATATTGTCAAACTGGTTGGCATTGATCATGTGGGAATCGGAACGGATTTCGATGGGGGAGCAGGGCTGGCAGATTGCTTTGATGTGAGTGAATTGCCCAACATTACACTAGAATTATTTAAGCGTGGTTATAGCAAATCTGATATCCGCAAAATTTGGAGTGGCAATCTTCTCAGGGTTTTCAACAAAGTAGAGCAATCGGCCGCTACATAGTAATACGCTTTAATTTCTCCTGACATAAATGGGATTCAGTTCTGAATCCGTAAATGTTCTCACTAGAGGTCTAGGCCTGATAATGATTGACTTAGCTTAAATAAAGACTAATATGGTCATATATAAGTCAACCATCTTTTGTAAAAATCTAAGGGAGAAATCGATATGGATATTCAATTTGATAGACCTGTTGAGGCAATGGCAGCGATCACCTGGTTAATTTGTAGCGCTGATGATGTAGGCACCGTCGAAGAGAGAGATTTTCTGCATGCTCATGTCAGGAATACTCAGGATTTTTCCGGAATGTCCCGCGATGACTTCTGTAGCCTGCTGGCATCAACCCGAACCAAACTGTTTCAGAGTTTAGATAACAATGGCTTCTGTTTAGCCCCCCCAGCCGTTGACGCGGTAATCAACTCTGCGAGCGCTGTATTAAATAAGGATCAGAAATTTCAGGCATATGTTATGGCTGTAGAATTAGCTAAATCTGATGGTCTGGTTGATAAGGAAAAAGTGATATTGGAAAAACTTCGATCCCGTTTTCAAATCTCATTTGATATGACCAACGAGTAAATTTGATGATACAAAAAGGCTACCTCATCATTACCGATATAAGGGGATACACTATTTTCCTTACGGAATACGAGTGAGATCATGCCCATCATATTATTCAGACCCTTTTTGAATCACAGCTCGATGTCATTACTGCCCATCGGATGATGAAAAATGATGTGTATGAAAAGACGGGTATTCATTCTTATCTGCCCGTCACAGAGACCGCTTTGAAAAAACTTGAGTTGGAGGATGATTCTAAATTTGTGGATTACTCACAGACTTATGAGCATCTCGGTGAAGTTGCCATGAGTGTAGCACAACTCGGCTCAGCCAAGGGCACGCGCTTTCAACCTCAAAATTAGTTCTATAATTTCTCCTCATGATTTCTCATAAGGAGAAAAAATTAATGATTACAGATACGTTCGGGTGCCGTGGTAAAACCACCATCAACAGGATGGAATTTCCCTTTGTTCTCAAGGAAAAGTATGAGCTCGTCAGCACTCATACCCTGAGCAGAACAGGTGAAAAAGCGCGTCTCTTCTCCAAACTGACCGTGGATAGCTGAGCGGAGAGATTCTCTGGAATAAGATTCTCCTGAGTTAACCATCATATGCATCACTTCATGTCCATGTGTCGTATTCATTTTAGTCTCATTCATTATTTAGCACTCACCATGGTGAGCAGCATTATGGTGGGTTCCAGAGCTTCCAAAGCATGGTTGATACCAGCCGGCATGAGAATGATTTGACCGGCTTTAACCGCCTGGGTTGTCTCATCAATGGTAATGTCCATCTTGCCAGACAGAATCTGTACATAGGCATCCATGGGGCTGGAATGACCACTTAGAGCTTGACCTTCATCAAAGGCAAAAAGCGTCAGGTTCATTTCACGGGATTTTCTTAGTGTCTTGCTTACGATAGCTCCAGGATTTACCTGGATATCATTTATTAAATCTTGAATATGACCAGGCTGCAATCCCTGGTCTACATTTATTTTATTATTCACTTCTCTTCACTCCTGGTGATTGGTTCAAATTGAGCGACCGTTGTATTTGCCAGCATCTGTCTGGATGCTTCGCGGATGGGACCCCACTTGTCGTGGACAGGGCAGGGCGAATCTCCACTACAGGTCGGTAGTCCCAGAACACAGCTTTCGAAAATGCCATTCCCATCGATAATTAAAACAATATCGAGTAAAGATATGGAATCAGGATCCGCAGCCAGGGCAAAACCACCTGATTTGCCACGATTGGATTGGACAATGCCATCCTTGACCAAGCTCTGAAGCGTTTTCGAAATAAAATCTTTTGAAATATTTAGATCTGTGGCGATTTGCTCTGCAGAAATATTGCCCTGTTCCTGATTTTCGGCCAGATATAGTATCCCCTGGAGGGCGTATTCACATTTTCTAGAAAATAGGACTGTCATCATGATCTCTTACATGCATAATAATTAGCAAGAGCAGGTATTGCAATCATAAACGGAGTATATAGTCCGAATTAAAATTTGATAGATGAGTCAGGGAGCTACTCATGCAAACCAATAGCTCCCTTTTGAGGAATTATTTGAGCATGAGCATCTTGACTGTTCGGTAATCATGATCGGTTTGAATTCTACAAAAGTAGATTCCAGAAGGTGCTCGAGAACCGTATCTATCCATGCCATTCCACTCAAGTTCGTGCCAACCAGCTGCTTGCTGGGCAATTGAAATATTCTGCAATTCAACCCCTCGAACATCAAAGATTTGCAATTCAATAGAGGTTTGGGAGGGGAGTCCGTATCGTATGGATGTTGATGGATTAAATGGGTTGGGATAATTTTCCATGACCAGTCTTTCAATTGGAAGGGCTGGTTCAGCATCTATACTGACGGGCAGCACAAAATTGGTACCCCATTCCCATGTGGCATTTTCAATAATCCCACGGTGAGAATTGGCAGTGATATCATAAAGGCTATCACCATAAGCTTCATTCATTCTGAAGTATGCCATCAGTCCCACTTCATCTCCGTTGAGGTAGCCGGACATCTCTGAGATGAGGTCGGATTGTGGAACCGCAACATTCCAGATTCGCAACTCATCGAGACGACCATCAAAGGCCGAAGAACGCGTTAGGCTGTTCCCGATGTACAAATCCCAAACGCTGTGGTTCATAATCGGACCAGAGGGTTCCGTGTCAACTTCGGTCCTGTCAATGCCATTGATAAACAAATGGGCTTCAGAAGTGGTAGCATCATAAGTCATGGCGACATGTTGCCACTCATTTAAGTGGATTGAATTTGGGCTTGTACCGACCTTGCTCAATGTGCCATCCTGATGTTTGAGCATCAATCCCAGGCTGGAATCAGCAAACTGACTGCTCCCCTGTTTATTCAGGAAGAATCGTATGAACCCTTTGTCCACTATTCTTCCCTCACCGGCATCCTGGTTGCCCCATCCAGTGGGATAAATCCAGGCTTCCATGGTAAGAGCATCAGTCATATTAAGCAGCGGGCCGCTTTCAACTATAACCGCGTTATCGTTAGCGTTAAAATTTAGTGCACTCTCTCCATCGAAAATTGTAATGTCGTTTTCCATTAGGATACTGGCACTGGTCTCAGAATTCCCTATGGTGAGAGTTACAGAGTAAATTCCTGGTTCGCTATACGTCCAATACGCATATTGATCTTCTGAATCGACGATGCCATCGCTATTGAAATCCCATTGCCAGGATTCAATCCCCGGAGAAGCTCTGGAAATATCTAAAAAATCTACAGTTAGCGGTGCATGTCCCGAATTGGCTGAGGTGAGATAACCTGGCGACAGGTAGGGCAATTCGAAATATTCCACAATATTTACTAAGACCTCTTCCCGAGTGTTTCGCGAATCACCGTCTATCAGCTCTGCGAGTGAATAGGACATGTAGAAGGTCTTTTGGCCATATTCTCCAGATCCCTGTATGGCTACATTGCCATAAGTGGGTTCAATAAAGCCAATCATCCCACTGACTTTTGGTGTGAAATGATCAATATGCCAGTGGTTACTCTGAGTTGATGAGTTGAAGGATATATTTGCACCTACCGAATTGTCCTGTCCCAGGAGCTGACTTAGTACTTGTTCAGAAAAATCAATTGAAGTGTTTTCAATTGAGAAAAGATCCCTGGCAAGCTGTCTGTCCGGAAAGCTAAAAATTTCCATAACCCCCCAAAAAGTACCGCCTTCGATGTAGATGTTTCCACCGGAGGAGACATATTCAATAATTGTGTTCATTTGAGTGTCGTTTAGAAATGTGCCCCGGTCACCATTCTCACCAATATTACCGAGAGACATGAATACTGCATCAAATCCGATCAGACTGGATGGGAGCTTGTTTGTATAACGATTTGCTATACCGATTTTATCGAGTTTATCACTAATAAAGTGTCCACTATAGTCAGAGACCCCCAGGCTAGCAGCCTGCCCATCATAAACCAGTGTACCAGAGTTCAGGGAAATAAAATCCCTTAGAAGTAGTGTATCTGAATTGGTTCCATCTGAAACTACCAGAGAAACTGAATATGCTCCCTCTCCAATATATGTGTGTTGAGGATTTTGCTCTGTGGCATCTGTAATACCGTCATTATTAAAATCCCATTCCCAGCTTGTGATGGGACCTGGGTAGGCGAATGAGAAATCTTCAAAGTTGGTGACAATTGAGTCGATACCTGCAGTAATATCCGCGTCGAATAAGGCCATAACTGGATCTGGCAAATATCCTCGAGCGATAAAAATGGGGACGATATTGTCTAGGTTCATTCCATCGTAAGTATCCATATCAGCCTGAATAAATGCGAATGCCGCATCCACCTGATTTGAATTCCTATCTGTCATGGATATGCCTTCCCAACAGTCGGTATCAGAGGCTTGACGTCCGATGAGATCATAGATGGACATGAGGGATGAAGACCAGAGTTGGCCATCATAGTGTACTTCTCCGCCCAATCCTTCAGGATAGTGATTGGGAAAATTTGTAACTCTAAGAGAAGGAGCTCCATAGGGTTGAAGACCCCACTGGCTAAAGTAGTCGTACTGTTGATCTTCAGGAGTCAGAAGACCCAGACTCCTGGTATATGACTGAGCCCAGTAATCACTCAGGCCTTCGCTCAGGCCATCCACCTGAGAAAGCCCACCATGTGTAATCCAATCGTGGATGCCATGTCCTAATTCGTGCCAGATGATGGAGTGATCTTCTCCTGCATCCACATTATCATTCGGTGAGCCAAAAGCCACATATCCGGAACTACTTAAATAATGAGCATTCACCTCCCCATTCACACCGTGGGGATCAAATTGAACTCCGCCTTGATATTGGTGGGGCATGACATCAAAACCCAGGGAGTCGTTCAGATATGCCATGGATTTATTAATATGGTAGTAAATGTTGACTACCTCAAACTCTGGTTGATTTCGAGTGAAGCGAAAATCCAAAGTATCTTGTCCATACAGACCTGAAAATGGACCTTCTGCATCAATGATGGATGCATAAGGTCCGGATAAATAATACTCATCATTGGTCAGACTGAGTCCTTCAAGGTCCACTTGTTTTAAATAAGCGTTTAAGCTGTCAGAGTTTTGATCACCATTATCGCTGAATTGTGGCTGACCGTATAAAGTTCGTGCCGCAGTGATAGGGTCAGGATCATAAACCCATGCTGGTCCTGTCTCTCGATGATCATAATAACAGGCTTTATCCTCAACTCGAACAATCTCTCCAGAGAGTGCATCAATTAATATTTCCCAATCCCCGTACAATTTTGTACGAGGAACGAGGGTGACTTTTTGGACAACGATAGCTTCGAAAAAATCCTTTCTATAAATTATTGTTTCTACGTTTTCATAGGTATGTGGTGACTTAATACCTAAATGATTTTCTGCAATGAACAATGCCTCAGATCCAGACACACGGATTTCAGAATTAATAATTCCAAGGTTCTGATAGCCATTCATGACGAATACGACTTCATTATTGCGGTTCAGGCTGATCTTTATGCTGGCACTGTATACAGGATAACCTTCAAATTCTTGTATGAATTGAACGCGATACCCGGCAGGTGTCTCAGTCGTGTGAACAAATTTTAAGACACTTTTTTCTGAGGAGTGATGAAGCATTTCAGTATGATTCAGAAGATATTCTCTTGCCATTGACTCGGGATCAGAGCGTTCAACGTGGTAATTTGGGGAGTAGATAGCTCGAGGGATTTCAGAGATATTTTCAATCCGCATATTCGTCTCTACATGACTACCGGGGACGAAATCATTAATTATTTCTATCTCTTGGTGTACTCGGGATTTCTTCGTAAATGCGGAAACTGTTATAGTAAGCAGGAGGGTGCCAAATAGTAAGGCGCAAAATTTTTTCATTGTCAGATTTTCTCCATTGAATATGGTCACTTGCAGAATATTCATTCCCAAAATGCCGGATTTCAATACTCGATATCTATCAGAATCTTTTCGAAGGGTAATAATATTCCCCGTGCAATTATAACAAGTATTGTCATAAATACGAGCTAAATATAGTGTTTAGCTTTAGATAGGTATGAATATGTTTAAAGGAGTAGGTCTTAACTCAGGAAGTATTTTTGGAGGTACAGAAGTGCGGCCAGCGGTGCGGCAATAGACATAATTTTATTGGCCCAAGTTGATTCTTTCCACTTCCAATAAGATGAACTTCCGGATAGAGCAATCAAGGTCCACACGCCTGCCAGGTAGAGCTCATATATTTTTGGCCTGGAATCAGGTGATGGCCATCCAAAAATAAACAAGCCAATCACCCCAACTATCCCAATGGAAACCTGAATGATGTTGATGATATTCGTCCTCGAATTTTTCTTAGCTGAATCCATAATCCATCCCTGGTTTAGTTTATTACACAACCATGCTTTCTCCACCACTGTCCTTCACAAAAAGACAGGAGGTGTTTACTGCCTCAGCAAGTGTATGCATTGTATTCCCATCCAGTTCGTTGGAAATACCAAAAATATTAAGATCTGCTGCTGGTGCTTTCGGTAATACATCTTGAAAATTACCAACCAGAACCACTGCCTCAGTGGAAACAGGCAGTCTGGCACGATCAAAGAGCCTTTCCTGGGCAGCTCTGGCACGCTCCACATCCTCTTCATTAGTGACAGCTGTGATAAACCTGAGTTGACCGTTCCAGTTGCGGTTCAACTGAATGGCCATGAGAATCGCCAGATCCTTATTAGGGCTGGAGCGTCTCAACCAGACATTCAGGGTATTTTTATCTCCCAGTGCATTTTTGGCATGTTGAGAGTAAACAGCAATGCCCATTTTTTCCCGAACAGCCACAGCGATCATGTCTTCAAGCCTGGCATCCTTTGAGCGATCATTACTCATACTCAAAAACATGATGTTAGGTGGAAAGTACATACTTCGCATGACTTGAGCGGTGATGCTGATACCTTCCAGAAAATGACGGCATTCAATGAGAGAGTTGGTGACCAGCAAGTCTTCTGCTTTGAGCGGCTCAGCCAGCTCGACCAATTGCATCTCCTTGGCATCGTGTTCTTCTGAATCCACTTTCACCTCGGGACCTTTTCGGAAAATTCTGTTGCTCAAAGATCGGATGATGGAGTTGACACTATCCTCAGCAATTTTTACCGAGAATAAACGCAGGGTGCCAGAGGGGAATACAATATCCCTGAGAAATCCCATACGATGTTTCCAGGTCAATGGATTCTCTACAGGTACCATGATATTAGGTTTCCAGGTCTTGGGATGTGATCTCAATTTTTCAGATTGACGTGCCGACCATTCCGCCATGGCCATAAACATTCCAGAACGGACATCACCCCAGGGAGCTTGAAGTCCCCGTTTTACCTGGATCAGATAAGCCACAATGATCAGAATCCAGGCCACAGCTGCAAAAATGGGGTTGACCATAAACATGACCACGACAGCCCATAGAAATCCAATGATGGGAATACTGATATGCACTTTGAATAGAGGTCTGAAAGACGGAATACCTATACCGATTTGTAGAGCCACTGCAATATTAATCGTCGCATAAGTAATCAGGAAGAACATGGTAAGAAGGGGAGCAATGGTGTTGAGATCTCCCAGCAAGAGGCTCACCAGAATGGCAGCTGCAGTAAAAATAATGGAGAAAACAGGTTCTCCTGCCTTGCTGCGCCTGGCAAATAGTCGAAAGAAGGGAATGACCTTGTCCGAGCCCATGGCCATCAGTGTGCGGGGAGCACCAACAACCGAACCCAGAGCTGAAGAGAGGGTAGCCCCCAGGACGCCAGCAGCTACAGGCATTTTCCAACGGGAAATGTCCATCATGATGGTGTTATTGGCTATGAGAGTAGCTGAGTCTGTGAGATGATCGAGGTAATAAGCGACCACCACATAGATCACAAAGGAGACAGCAATGGCTGAGAGCATTCCCAGGGGTAATGACTTTTTAGAATCCTTTAAATCCCCCGACATGGCTGCCCCTGCTTCAATGCCTGTGACCGCTGGAAAAAAGATGGCAAATACGACCCAGAAGGAAGCCTGGGGAAAATCACCCCAGACAACGATTTGAGGAGTGGCGTCACCTGAGGCGGCGAAAAAAGAGACCAAAGATATAACGATAACAAACATGATCAGGTATTGGGTACGCATGGCAAACTGCGCGCCGAGCAAACTTACGCCCAATACCAGCACCAGCACAGAAATACCAATGATGATGGGATCATGGGCTGGGAATAGAGCAATCCAG
>Ga0307992_1002364_pt1 | contig 10767 bp, 9 predicted proteins | sample EllFjometagen133_FD_203162 | JGI IMG/M metagenome (GOLD analysis project Ga0307992, IMG submission 203162) | Marine microbial communities from Ellis Fjord, Antarctic Ocean - #133 | ecosystem: Environmental > Aquatic > Marine > Unclassified | place: Southern Ocean | collected 2014-10-08
TAAATGGTGTCAGTACTGTGTCCCCAGAAGTTGACCATAAAGCAATGCATCGCTCGATAACATCCAATTGAAGAGGGCAAATATGTTTTTGATCTTTCTTATCTCGGCCTTTTCGGAAAGGTAAAACATTCGATTGACGAATATCCATCCAAACAGGAGAAGCATAGCGTTGCCAAATCCAATGACTTCGTTTATTTGTAGATGGTTTACTCCACCCAATGTATTTGTTTAGTGTTTTCGGTATTTGAGTCTTACCATAATATTCTGTCAATCCTTCTGTATGTGAGATAGGTTTTAGATTATTTCCAGGCTTGCGAAAACACAGAAGGGAATCTGGAATGCCCACTCTACACATCGCAGAATCTTTTACGATTTGTTTATGCGCTAACCCTATTGCTTTTGTTCGTACCGCAGCTAATAACGGATCTTTCCAAATGCAAATTCGAGATTGGTATACAAATCCGTACTTTATAAATTTGCGGATGATAGTGCCTGGAAAATCTCGGATTCCAATGTTATGTCCTTCCCGCTTGAACATCGGTAATTCTATACAGTGCACAACAACTATTCGGCCATCCATCATTAATCGGAATAATTCAGCGATGAGATATTCAAAATGAACAAAGAATTGTTTGTAACTCTTGCTGTTACTCATGTCTTTTGGATTATTACTGTATGCATAAAGAGATGAAAATGGAGGGCTGAAAACGGACAGGCCTATACTATTGGATGGAAGTGCGGGAAGGACTTCACAGCAATCCCCTAAATACAATGCGTATTTGTCTGTTTGAATTTGATTTATTGCAGCCATGTTGGAACCTTTATACTAGAGTTTCTTATATTATCGTCAGTTTCTTCGTTTTGGTATTTGCTCATATTTTTTACGATTCCTTTATACATTGCAGATGATTTTTTCTCTTTCTCTTTCATATTCTCGACCACACGGGATTCTCGTTGGCTGGAAACAATATGGCATTTCACATCGCGCGTTTGTCCAAACCTCCAACATCTGCGAATGCACTGATAAAATTGTTCGTAACTATGGGATGGAAAATAAATAACATCCGAACAGTGTTGCCAATTCATTCCAAAACCACCAATTCGGGGCTTTGTGATCAGCACACGAATGTCGCCTGTCGAAAATTCTATGAGTTTTTTTTCTTTCGTTTCATCAGAATCTTTTCCTGCTACTTGTACCGCATCTGGAATCAACGATTCCAATAGATTCCCTTCATCATTTAAGTGGCACCATAATATACAGGGACGGTTTTTTGGAACCAGACTTGCAGCACGCTCACATCGAGCTTTCAGTGTAAGCCTGCGCTCCTGTCGTTGGTCGTTAAGCGTTATTGCTGGACATGAAAATAGTTTACCGGGTGGCACTTTAGATGGGATTACTGAATCTATCAATTTTAGATCGGGGAGAGCGAATTTTCCATCTAAAAAACCCATATCTGATGGTTTTCGCATGGCGCGGGCCCATGTTCCCACCCATTGCCAAAATTGATTTTTAGCATAACCTTTGATCGCCCATTGACTAGTTGTTTTGCCTTTATGTGAGAAAAACGTGCCTAACATACGATCGTATTTCATGTATCCTAAAGCTTCAGAAGACGTACCCAATTCCATACAATCATTTGGTGCTGGTGTAGCAGTGCATAATAATCGATATTGAATAGATGTACTAAATTCTGTGATGAATTTTCGCATTTTTCCTTCAAAGTTTTTCAGTATGCTAGATTCATCACAAACAATACCTCCAAAATCATGAGGATTGAATAAGTATAGTCTTTCATAATTCGTAACTGTTATAGGGTATTTGGGTATTCCCTTTTGGTTTCTATGAACCTCAATTCCAAATTTATTGCCTTCCCGTTGTGTTTGATAAGAAACAGCTAATGGTGTCACAACTAGTACAGGTTTAGATGTTTTTTTGAACACATTAACAGCCCACACCAAACTTTGTGGAGTTTTACCTAGTCCACAATCTTCAAATAGTGCTGACCTTCCTGTGTGCAATGCCCATGTAGTGAGTACTTGTTGGAAGTCGTATAGAAATTCAGGCATCCAGATGGGCTTAAAACCAAATGACTGATTTTTGAATTTTTTGGTGTCTATAAATTCTGAATATTTCACGGTTTGTATTTCTCCTTTTCAAACCAGCTTCGGCCCATGGGTGATACTTCTGCATCGACATCCATCGGAACGATAATCCAACTCCAATGTTTACGTAGATCGATAGTCATAACTTGATGAGCAATTTCAATGTAGTCTTTCAATTCTCGGTGTAAGACATCTCCAATTACACTGTCGTGAATTTGCCCAATCAGTTTTGTCTTCATTTTATATTTTCGCAGCAGTTTATTGATGCGGGTTATACACCACAACAAACAATGAAATGCAGATCCTTGAATTGGATAGTTGATAACCTTCTTGCGATCCATCGCGCCGGCAATACGGAAGCCTGTAAGTGTGTCAAAGAATCCACGATCCAAATAGTCTTCCCACCAATCCCATTTCCATTCTGTGTATACACGAAATCTATTTTCCCAAAAGTCTTTTTCAACCCTTTTTACGTGGCCTTCAAAACTGTGCGGCAAAGGGGTTTCCCCAGGAGTACAATGACCCAACTTTGTGATGCCATGACGACGGAGGTGTTTATATACATCCTCTCCTGTTTTCGTTTTCAGGTGTAGTTGGTTCACAACATTCCATAAGGATTTGGCACAATTGATATACCAATCTCCATAGAATTCAGGGAACACAAACTTGTTTTTTGCACAATGGCGTAATGCATCTGTGTATTCGTTGATAGTTAAGTGGTAGATTTGCATGCACATATCTCGATGCATGTCAGACTTTTTGTCTCTAATGTATCTGAGGAGTGTTGGATCATGATTATAGCACGCAGCGGTTTTTACTTCGATTCCGCTGAAGTCATGTTCTACAATATGTCGGTTCGGTTCGCGCGGAATAAATCCACGACGTATGAGTTTTTTGATAAATGGTTCGCGGACTGGTATGTTGTGTAAATTCGGATCAGTGGAAGAACTACGGAATGTTCTAACCGTATCTAAAGCAAAAAACGGATGAATGAAACCTTCTGAATCCACATGTCGTTGAATGCCTTTCAAATATGTACTACTAGCTTTCTTAAATTGTTCAAGTTTAGTGTATCGTCTAAGGAACAACAGATCGATATTTTCAAGTGCTGCTTTGTCAGCTTTGTAACGTCCTGTTTTAGTTCGTGTACCGTGTGTCCCCTCAAGTTCGTTGAAAACAACATCCCCCAATTGTTCACGGCTGCCGAAGTTCATTTTGACGCCATATTTTCGTTTCCAAATGCGGTAGACCTCATCCTTTTGCATCCGCACTGTAAGCTTTTGAATTTTTACGTTTAGTTGCTTTTGAGCGCGATTTATATAGTCTGTGTCAATACGAATTCCATTACATTCCATTTCTGCAAGTGTAATAGATCCTTGTTGAAACAGTTGATACCCACTATGTGTTATGGGTGTGCATTGCATGTCGGTGGATCTTTCCTTGTTTGATCAGTTCAGGTATTTGTATTATCGCCAGTTCATCTTCTACTTTTGAATCCATGCCACAATATAACATAACATCAGTAATGGGCAGTTCAAGGATTTTATTGAGTTTGTATGCAGGTGCACGGATGTACGGTTCAATATGATCATTGTAACTTGGCAATCCTAATCGCACAAACGATTGAAATTTTACGCCTGTGACTTGGGGTCTGTTATCTAGTATATGCGCACCGAGTACCACGTCATAGTACCAACCTTTTACATGCATCTTATGTTTGTGCAAAATCCAACGATGTTCAAATTTATTGTTGGCTGCTATTTTTCGGATATGTGGATTTCGGAGAATGGATAACATTTCGTCTATGGCGTCGCCAGCCCATGGGAACACTACTGTTTCTGGGCCCGTGCACACGCTACAGCAAACGATCTCCGCGCCAGGGGTATCTGGCTTCAGGCTAGACGTTTCCAAGTCCCAGGTGGTGTGATCTGGCTTAGATTGCTGAAGTTGATGCAGGTATCGACTTGCTTGTGACGGGGATGTAATGATTTCTATTCTTTTGCCATAGTCGGGTATTTTAACCCATGGTGGTTTTTTCAATTTGATAGCATCTTTGATGTGTTGTTTGAAAAGAAGTGTATATTGATTTCCCGGCTTGCGTAGTATATATGATGGATGATAGGTTGAACATATCCAGACGTTTTTGTCTTGTATGGGTATTTGCCATCCGGTCCATCGTGAGAATGCACCAATTTTATCTTTCCAAAAAATGGGCATTACCGACTCGACAGCACTGGCGCCTAACAATATGATGCATGCAGGCTTAAAACGTTTGATTTCTTTTACTATGTTAGGGCGACATGCTGCAATTTGAACACTTGTTGGTGTAGTATTTTCTGGAGGACGACAAATCACAGCGTTTGTTTTTCGGGCATCCTTATCTAAGTCCACACCATTACGTTTCAACGTTGCACGTAAGTATTGCCCTGCTTTTCCTATCAGTTGTGTATTCTTTTCATCCTCCAAACGGCCAGGAGCTTCGGCCACAATTAACAATCGTTTTTGGCCTTTACCTGTAGGGGGCATCTTGGGATGTATGCAGGTGCTATGCAATTTACACAAACCACAACGAGGTGTTGTGCTCATAGATTTGGATGTAGATATTTGCCTTGCATCAAAGAATCCCTTTTTCATTTCGTAAAATCCTTTGCGTATTCAACTTTGCACCCGAGTTCTTTAGCTCCTTTGCGGCAATAGTATTCACTGATTTCGATGGAAATGCAGTTGATGCCAAGACGTTGGCACACACGTGCTGTGGTAAAGCTATGACCGAACATATCAATCACAGTATCACCGGGCACGCAGCAAAGCCTTATTATTCGCTCCATTAGCTTTTGTGGGTGTTGAGTCACAGCCCACTTGACTCGTTCTTTCGCATTGCCAACTACACGTGGGAATTCCCATACAGCGTCGGGAACACGACCATTTGGATTAGCACGTGGGTCGTTGTGTTTTTGTCTCCATGACTCAACCCTGATAGCATCTGGATATAGTTTGGCTTCGGGTGTGCTGATCCGAATCATGGGCCGATATCCTCCCGTACTATCGTGTTTGTTATGCTGACCAAAAGTATACCGCCAGATGATTTCAAGCACCAAATTTCCTCCAAGTTCAAAAGATCCAACCGATGGCCATACACTGGAGTTGTGCTTGCAATTGAAGCTCAACCAAAAGATTTTACTGTTGTATACCCCGATTCCCATCATTCTTTCGAGCCATATTTTATACGCTCTTGGGTTCTTCCAATGGTCATCAAAGCCTTTGTATGGAGCCTTGATGTTGTCGGGAGGATCGGCGAACACCAGCTTGGCAAATTTCAGCGTAGGCAAAACCTCAAGACTGTCACCACAGATGATTCGATTCCGTGTGGATTGTGAAGCCTGCATTATTTATCCCCATCTTGGGGAGCTACACCTAGCGAAGCAACGAACTCAAATTGCCCGCTTTTGCATTTCAGCTTTTCTGGGGATACGATGCCGCTGTTGTGCTTGTGAGTCAGCGCTATTAGCTGTGTGGGGGAAATCAAAAAGGTCATTTTCTTTCCTGTATATGTTATCTTTTTGATTTCTTGAAATTCCGCACCTATGCCTGTGCCTCGAATCAAAGCTTTGTTGGTGGAGAGTGTGACAAATATGTCACTGTCCTCTGGGTTATCCGCACTAAAGATAGCAGCGCGGCGAGCAGCTTTCTCCAGTCCTTCCGGCAAGGTCATTTTCTTTCCACTGATTTCAAAAGCTTTGTCCGTGTTAGGGAAGCTTTCGGTATACCGACGACAACAAATGATCGGGCCTTTATCGCTACGGAAGTGAACCCAATCTTTCGTCTCTCCAAATTTAGTCACTCCGGCAGCTGCTAGATGTTTGACGGTATCTTTGCGGATGAGCATAGATTGTCGCACATCGGTTTTTGTGTTGAACTTAGCTATACGATCATTGTCGCTGGCTTCAAGTTTTTCTGGTGCAATGTGAATACAAGTCAAAACGAAATTGGATTCATCCCGGCCAGCACAATCAGCCACCAATAGCAAACCCTCCAAAAAATCAGAGGGTAGAGATTTCCAGTGCTTGGGGTTTTTGATGGAATCGATGGGCAAAGCGATTCGGGATGCCAATGAATACGTAGCTTGTTTGTGGTTTCCTTTAATGACGAGCTTGCCATTTTTAGATAGGCTAACACCCAGCTTTTCTTCAGGCATGCTTTGCAAAAGACTGAGCAGCTTTTTGGCAGACACTGCGCCTGTGAAGGGCAGAGAAGATTTGGCCCAACAAGCTATTTCATCATTGAACGTATAGACTTTTCCGTCTTTGAATGCAAAGCACGATGATTGCTCAACAATCTCACGTTCTGATAATCCAGGGACAACCGAACTTAGTTCTTTCAATAGTTGCTCACGTTTGATCGTGGACATTGTCATTTCTCCTGATCTTGTAAACTACTGTTGTGCAATACTATTATTTCACATCGGTTTTTTCAGTACGACTATATATTCGTGTATCCTCACTGACTTTCTGTTTTTTACGAAATTTCCCGCTCTCCCCACCGCGTGTCCCGATCCTCCCCAAAAAATAAGTTCATCATGTAACTGAAAACCAACTTCATTTGCTTTACGTATCAAATCACCATTGAAGTGAAGCAACTTATGCCCTTGCCTAAAATTGCCAACAACCCAAATCGATAAGGACCCAGGTTTAAGGGCTTGGTATGTGCGCAACAAAGATTTCTTTATGCCAGAAAGAAACAGTTTGTATGTATCGGTGTTAGAAATATCATTTGCCATATTGGAATACACTTCCATATTCCAATATGGCGGACAAGTGTAGCTAAAGTCAAATTTCGTAGTACCCAATACTTTGGCTTTTGCATCTTTACATTCTATGGTGAATGGGAGTTTCAATTTCTTCTGAACTTGTTTTATCCTATCAACTTCGCATTGTCGTATCTCGCGTCCGTAGTATGCGAAACCCATTGCAGCGGCAATAAATCCACGGGTGCCACCACCAGCGAATGGATCGTAAATGGATGCGCCTTTTGGGCAGTATGCCGATAGTATCATTAGGGCTAAATGCGGATTGAAGATGGACACGTTATCATTAACGCCAGAGCTGCGTTCACCATACCTTGGGCCTATTCTGTGATACCCAGCAGTTGATTTGTTTTTGTGTATCTTTTGATATTGTCGATATGTATTTCCATTTGTCCTTGCATTTTGGGATTTGTTACTATTCATATGATGTATTTTAGAGTCTATCTGTCTTGTTTGTCCAAAATCACCAATTATGCGTTTCAGTTTTCTGGTCAAACCCCAATTACACTTCCAGATAGATACTGGCACAAATCCTATCCGGTTTTTAACTGTCAAATCTTTTTTCTCGTTCCCAAAAATGTCTTTTTTAATTGGTATATTTTCGAGATTGTATTCAAGTAGTTTGGGTTTGGGCATGCTATCGTCCTTAAATTAAAAATCCAAAAAATGTTATGCTGGCATACTATAGTATCGCAGGGTGGAAAAGTGATTTTTGATGATAAAAATATAGAAGCCTATTCCTGTATATAATTACAAGAATAGGCTTCTATGGTTTTGCTATTTGTTTTGTGTGATTCTACGCTTTCGCATTCTTTGGCTTGAGACGAAGGGCGTAGCCTTCACTGGTTTTCTTCACCTTCTTTTTTTCGATGAGTGCGTTAAGATGGTTATAGTACGTCCCTCCTACAGCATCTTTGATTTCCTTCATCCGGATAGGCTTGCGCGATAGCATCGCGTTGACTTCGGCTTGTTTGGTGCCAATGCGGTTTCCAAACCGATCCAGTTTACTGCTACCCCCTGTCGGCTTAGCCTTGGCGGTTGTTGGCTTAGCCTTAGCCTTGGCGGTTGTCGTCTTGGCCTTGGCGGTTGTCGTCTTGGCCTTGGCGGTTGTCGTCTTGGCGGCCTTCGGGCCTTCACCTTCAACACGGATGTTGTCACCAGCAGCGATAATGGCATCTACCCACTCCTGCTCCTTTCCAGCCAGCGTACCGCCGAAGGCTTCCATATACTGGTTGGTCTTGCGCAGCCGCATGAGCAACTTTTCGTTGGTGAGTTTGTGGGGGGCTGTGAAGCCAAACGTCTTCATCAGACCGACTCCATCACGTCTCGGCACGGCCAAAGTTTTGGGAGTTGCTGCTGGGGTCTTGCGTGTTCTTTTGCCTGTCTTTTTCGTCGCCATGATTTTTGCCTTTCCAAACAAGGTTAGTGAAATTGTTTTGTTGCCATTCAATTGTCAAACCTACTGTTCATATATTACGATGATTATCGCAGGGGAACAAGAACAAAATGACACAAGATACAAAATTTCTTGACGATCCCTATTATTGGTCTAAAAACACAGGAAAAACTTCAATATTCCAAACCCAACAATTTCAGAAGCTAGACCGAATAGCCAGGTTTCCAATTTCTGGGCACCCGGCTACGTATACGCATTTACTAGGTAGATATGCGCCTTCACGCTTGACCACCCAATTCAAACGCATGATGCCGATTTTCTTTTCCTCCTCTGTTTGGTTCAGTCCTATAGAGCCTGTCACGTGAGCGCGTTTCCGCTTGTCTTCACTGAAGTGTTGGCGGTCAATAACATTGGCGAAGTAGGATGTGCTATCAGTTTGCGTAGCTGTAATAACGAGGCAGTGATAGATTTGGGAGATCTTGCGCAAGTCCTTCCACGTTTGGTTTATGCGATCACGACCTTCAATGCCACTATATGTCATATCCAAAATATCGGCGTAGTCAATCACCACAACGTCTACCGGCCACGCATCACGTTGCCATTCCTTTAGCATGGTATCGATATCACGCACGTGTAGGCTATCGTTGGGATGTATTGAGAGACGCAATAAATTGTGATCGCTTTTTGCTTTGTGTGACATGTAGGCTAAACCATCTTTATGTGCTTGTCGCCACCCGAGTCCCTGCTTAAACGTTCGCCGTATATATTCAATGCGGGGTTTGGTACTCGTACCACGATGTTGTACTCTCAATTTTACAGGATACCGTATCACACCTGGATATACTGGTGTGCGAGAAATACGGGAAGCCATACGCCGAACGATTTGATCTTGTGACATATCTCCAACTTCATAGTATGCTACACGTCGGCGTTGTAACACGGCTCGGAATACCATATCCATTAACCAAAAAGTTTTGCCCCGCTTTTCTGGGCCTTCAAACGAAATCAAACCGTCTCGCTCTAACTGCATACCAAAAAACCTACCCAAGTCGCCAGGATAACGAATCAATGGATCGTGAGAATGTGCGAAAGCCTGTTTCATTACGGCTGAGTCTGTAAACGGATCAATCCATTCACCCACACCAAGATTAATATGATTCCATTTGGTGATACTTTCAATGGCACCGTCAGGGTTGTTGTCCTCCAAATTATCTTCAATGTCATCACGTAATCGTTCAATGTGAATACTGTTAAACAATCGACCCGCTGCATCGAGCACGTATTCCGTATTGGTATTCATTTGTCCATTTTCAAATTCGTCGGACACTTCCTCCAAAAACGTTTCAGTACTTTCGATCAGTGAGTCATCTTGTGTTTTAGCAGCCCATCGCTCAAACAAATTACGAATGCGACGTTTTGGCGCGTGTTCGTATTTGTTGTAATATTTCACACACCAACCAGCAACTAAATTGGACCACTTAGATTTGAATGCATTAGATGCCCATTTGCTTGCAACACGACCACATACAACATCATCCATTACCATAGCTGCTAGAACCGTATGCTCATCAGCAGCATTACGCGATTTCCGTATTTTCACAGCGAAACCCTTTTATGCGATTTAATCACAGTGTATGATAGCCATTAGAGCCACGAGCAGCCTTTGTAGTGGGCGATCTACCACAAACCCACACTACGGTTACCCTATAGAGTTTCTAAGGGTTATATGGGCTGCTAGGCGTTTCTGTATTTGTATATGATAATTCAACTATTTCGCGCCGTCCTTTCTTGCGAATGGTTCGACTCTGTGATGTGATTGTTTGGGATGATCCTGTTTGGCGTTGTTTGTTGAATTGTTCACGGCTCATCGATTCAAACACACGCCATAACTCATCACAAAACCGTTTGGCGGAGTATAGTTTCGGTGTGTATGGTTCTAACACGTGAGTGGCATACCAATCAATTGCGCGTTGAATTTCTTTGATGGTGTATAGATTACGATTGAGAACGTGCGCAAACTCTTTGGCCCAACTACGAAAGTTTCGATGACCTTTGACTTTCTTTGGAAGACTGTTGATTTGTCTTTTAACTTTAAGTGGGATGGCGTTGTAGAACTTTATAGCTAGTTTGTATTGAGGCGTTCTTTTATAATCATTTGGTGATGTACGTAGTAACAGTCCTTGGTGTATGTGTGTTTTATTTTCAACCAGAGAAAATGAGATATATATTATCCCCCTTAGGGGGGATATATATCTCTTTGGGGGGTTATGTAGGGGGGGTGTTGGGCTTTTCTTTTTACCAGCGACAACAGCATGCACTATTGCAAAACCAGATTTCCTCTTTTTCCAGAGTACTAATTTCAAACAGATCAGATTTTGCATGGCGCTGTATAGTGCTTCCCGTTCAATGCCCAATAGCTTCACCATTGTTTTGCCAGTATATTTTGTGAGTGGTGTGTAAGTTT
>Ga0307992_1002366_pt1 | contig 10764 bp, 10 predicted proteins | sample EllFjometagen133_FD_203162 | JGI IMG/M metagenome (GOLD analysis project Ga0307992, IMG submission 203162) | Marine microbial communities from Ellis Fjord, Antarctic Ocean - #133 | ecosystem: Environmental > Aquatic > Marine > Unclassified | place: Southern Ocean | collected 2014-10-08
AAAAAAGATGGAAGTTCTTTAATAGAACAACCATCTAACATTAATGATTCAATTAATAAAGTCTTTTTTTTAAATAGTCCTTGACATAGGGTACACATTACATCTACTATGTCTCTTTTTATATTTTATATGCTTAATATATCTTAATTATTTCTTCATTAGATTTTTTGGTAATTTTTGGAAGTTTATAATTTTTTGATCCCTTACCACACACTAACACAAGGAAAGGTTTTTCGTTCTCAGGCCGTTTTAATATATCTTTTAAAAACTGATTTGGAGAAGGAGTATAAGTTAGAATATCTATCCCAAAGTCTGTTAGAGCAGATATTAGTATACCGGTCGCTATACCTATAGATATATCGGGGTAATATACATTAGTACGATTACCTTCATTATCAAATTGGAATGAATGCTTAAATATCACGATTAGATATGGAGCTTGTTCCAAAAATGGTTTTTCAGTATTTACACTTAGATGATTTAAATCAGATTGCCAAGTGTCGGAGATTTTTTTATAAAAACTACTCTCTACAAGTTCTGATTGTGCTCTGATTTGTTTTTTTATTTCAGGATCTTTAACAATACAGAAAGTCCAAGGTTGTTTATTAGCACCATTAGGAGCGTGTTTAGCAGCTTCGATTGCATCAATTAGGATTTGAATATCAAAAGTTTCAGTTTCAAATTCTCGATAAGAACGTCTTTGTTTTAACTTATTAACTAAATTAGACATATGCTACCTCCAGTATAGCTAATTATAACATATTGTGTGACTTAGTTAGTAGAGTAAATACTATTAACTACTTAGTTTTGAATTTATAAAGTAGTATATAACGCAAAAAAAATTATCGAATTGTTATACTAATTTAAATAGATATTGTATAATGCTAATTGGGAGATGATAATATGGACAAAAAAACCGAAGATAGAATTAAATCTTGCGCAGGAAATGATGGTTGTGCACCAGACTTAAATGATGGGAAAGCTATTGTTGATAAAGTAAGAATGGTAGCCGTTAGTGCTGGATTATTAGAGACGCCACATTTTGTTAAGTGTGAATGTGAAGAAGTATTTGAAATGATACATTTTGAGGAAAAATGTTCTAATTGTGGAATGGTATATGGTGTAACGCCATGTAGTAGCCATGATAAAAACAATATTAAAGCAGCTGGAATCAATTATTAATTCAATAAAATGATAAAACTACAAAATTTCTATTTTGTAGTTTTTTATTATCTTGTTTTATTTGAGTTATTTATTTGCTATACTGAGTGAGAGGTGATTTGATGTACGATAAAGTACTAGAAGCTAAGGAATATATAGAGAGTGTTGTTGAACTGAAACCTAAAACTGCTATTATCCTAGGCAGCGGATTAACTAGCATTATGGATGAACTAGAACAAAAGATAGAAATTGATTATAAGGATATTCCTAACTTTAAGATAAGTACTGTAAAGGGACATAAATCCTTACTTGTAAGTGGAATCTTAAATGGAGTTCCAGTCTTATTGATGAGTGGCAGGTTCCATTACTATGAGGGTTATTCTATGAAAGACATTACATTTCCTATCTATGTCTTTAAATTATTAGGAATTGAAAATCTTATCTTAACTAACTCTTGCGGAGGAATAAACACAGAAAAAGTTGAACCAGGAACAATAATGGTTGTTAACGATTTTATTAATCTAATGCCGTCTAACCCTTTGGTTGGAGAAAATGATGATAGATTCGGACCGCGTTTCCCTGATATGACAGAACCATATGATCTTAATCTGAGAAGTATTGCAAAAAACAAAGCAAAACAACTTGGAATTAAGTATGTAGAAGGTGTATATGCTGCATTTATGGGTCCTTATTATGAAACTAAAGCTGAAATTCGCATGGTTAAAACAATGGGTAGTGATGCGATAGGCATGAGTACGGTACCAGAAACTATAGTTAGTAATTACCTAGGAATTAAAACTTTAGCTTTTGCAACAATAACAAATATGGCTACTGGCATTCAAAAAATGAAACACTCTCACGATAATGTTGTTTCTGTTGCCAATAAAGCTAGTAAGAAATTAGCAAATTGGATAAAAGAAGTAGTTAAAGAACTATAGTATTTAAGAGTTAAAAACTAACTAAACAAATTGTTTTGTGAAATTATAAATTAGCTTGAAAAAAAGCATATATTTTAGAGGTATTTTGTGTGTAGATATTGCACATTTAATATCTCTATTTTTTGATTGCGAAAACAAATAATTTATTTGGTGCTTCAAAGCAAGTAAATATCAAGGGTTTTCAACATTCAAAAGGTGAATATATAGGTGCGTAAAAGGCGTTATATAAGAAAATATCTAACCAAAAAAGTTTTTTATACAAATAAATTCCTTCAATTTATAGCAAGCGTTTACATAAAATAATATAAAAAAATGTTAGTCTTGTGCAACAATTATATATTATCTTAGCACTACAAATAGCGCTATATTTAGATGAAAAATACATTTTCTTTTATGGTAAATTAAATTATGTTTTGATATGCAGTAGTTATATTTGTAAACTAATAGTTGTTATAAAAATGATTAACTATAGTAATTCTAAATTTAATAAATTAATAGTAGACCTTGTATAGGGTATATGTTATAATTACTGTTGGAGTAAAACCATATTATTTAACCTAAATTAAGTAATTAAAAATATACCTAAAAAAACACTAAAAAAAGTTAAGAAAATCTATTGTTTTATTTAACTAATCTAAACTGCATATTTCATTCGATATTTAAATTATAGTATTGCTTGAAATAATAAAGTTTATATGTATAATATACAATGGCGTTTTAAATAAAATTAAAGGAGTTCAACATGGCAAAAAAAGTATTAATAGTAGGTGGAGTTGCTGGCGGGGCATCTGTTGCCGCTAGAGTAAGAAGACTTGACGAACACGCAGAAGTAACAATGTTTGAAAGAGGACCTCATGTATCTTTCTCGAATTGTGCATTACCGTTCTTTCTAAGCAGAACAGTTGCTGAAAGCGATAGTTTAGTTTTAATGTGTCCAGATCAATTTGCAAAACAATACAATATTAACGCTAAAGTTAATAGTGAAGTTGTTGAAATCAAATCAGAAGAACACAAAGTAGTTGTAAAAGACGTTTTGACAGGTAAAACTTACGAGCAAGAATACGACAAGTTATTCTTATCTCCAGGTGCAAATCCTATCATGCCTCGTTCTATCAAAGGCATCGATGCAAAACATGTTTTTCCAGTAAGAAACGTTCCAGATATCGTGAAAATTGACAATTATATTAAAGAAAACAATGTAAAAGACGTTGCTGTTATCGGTGGTGGATTTATCGGTGTTGAAGTTATGGAAAACTTACATATGGCAGGTCTACATGTAACCTTAGTTGAAGCAGCTAATCAAATCATGATACCATTCGACAAAGATATGGCACAATTACTTCACAAAGAAATTCTTGACAATGGAGTAGACCTAATTGTAAGTGATGGGTTAAGTGAAATCAAAGAAGACAGAGTAGTTACTTCAAGCGGTAGAGAAATAAAAGCTCAAATCGTTATCATGGCTATTGGTGTAAGACCTGAAGTTAGCTTAGCAGTTGCTGCTGGTGTTAAACTAGGCGTTACTGGTGGTATCAAAGTTGATGCAAACTATCGCACAAACATAAAAGACGTTTATGCTGTTGGAGATGCAATAGAAACTTACTGTACACAACTTCAAAAACCTACAAGACTTACTTTAGCTGGACCAGCTCAAAGACAAGCAAGAGGTGCTGCTGATGATATGTATGGAAGAACTGTACATAATAAAGGTGTTATTGGATCAAGTTGTGTCAAAGTATTTGAAATAAATGCTGCTAATACAGGATTAAATGAAAAACAATGTCAAACAGGAAGCATTCAATACGATTACGTATACATAATTCCAAATGATATCGTAGGACTTATTCCTGGTTCTAATCAAATACACGTAAAACTATTATTTGAAGTTCCTACAGGAAGAATCGTAGGATGTCAAGCAATAGGTAAAGGTAATGTTGATAAGAGAGTTGACGTTATTGCTGCATTAATCACAAAAAGAGGAACATTAGATGACCTAAAAGAATTAGAGTTATGTTATTCTCCAATGTTCTCAACTGCAAAAGACCCACTTAACCACGCTGCTTTAGTTGCTTTAAACATATTAAATGGTGAGTTTAAACAAATTAAAGTATCAGAAGTAAGAGGTATCGTTGAAAACGGTGGATACGTTATCGATGTTAGAGAACCTAATGAATGGGAAACAGGACATATTAAAACTGCCCATAACATCCCAATGAGTGAATTCAGACAAAGATTAAACGAAATTCCTCATGACAGACCAGTATATTTACATTGTAGATCTGCTCAAAGATCATATAATGTAACACGTGCCTTAGGTCAATTAGGATTTGACAATGTATATAACATCTCAGGTTCATACTTAGGAATATGCTGTAATCAATATTTCGAAGATGTAACATTAAAAAGAGATAAGATTGTAACAAATTACAATTTTATATAAAAAATTTTCGTGGAGGAAAGATGAAAACTATGAGTAAAAGAAGTAAAATTGAGGCAATAATCGGATTTGCTTTAATCGCATTAGTATTAGTATTAGGGTTTGCAGGGGCATTCTCAGGAACAGTATTCGTTAAATGTTTAATCGGTCTTGGATTTGGTTATACATTAACAAGAGGAGATTTTGGATTTGCAGGTTTATCAAACAGAGCTTGTAGAACAGGATCTACAAAATTAATTAGATCATTAATGATCATGTTCGTAGTATCAGCAATGATAGTTGGAGCATTCATCGTTGGTGGAAGCAATCCTAGTTTATGGGTTAACCCAATTTCTTGGGGATTATTATTCGGTGGTGTTTTATTCGGTATAGGTATGGCATTCTCAAGTTGCTGTGCAACTGGAGTTTTACAAGATGTACCTCTTGGATTTAGCCGCGCATTAATCACTTTATTATTCTTTGGTGTTGGTGTATTCTTAGGCTTCCCGTTAATGTCTTCTGGATTTGTAAGAAATTCTATATTCACTTCAGGTGGAGCTTACAATGGTGTATGGATGGTTGATTGGTTCAGTGCAAACGGAACTAACATGGCTGTTGGTGTTGTAGGAGCTTTACTAGTTACTATCTTATTAGCTGCTTTAGTTGGAACATTAGCTAAATGGTATGAAAAGAAAGTTGCTAAAAACTTCCCTACTCCAGAAATCAAAGCTGTTGAAGAAGTTGAACCAACAATTTGGAACAAATTCTTTGTAAAAAAATGGTCAATGACTCAAACTGCAATAACTATAGCAGTATTATTCGGAATGTTATATGCAGTAACTAATACAGGTTGGGGAGCTTCAACAGTTTATGGAAACTGGTTTGGAACTATCCTACACAGATGGTTTGGAGTTTCTTTAGATTCTCTAGCTAACTTTACTGGATGGACTATAGAAAAAGCTACATCTTCTTTCAATACATCATTATTTAAATCAGCTGGATACATGCAAAACATTGGTATCATCGTTGGTGCGTTTGTAGGATTATTATTATCTGGCAAATTCACAACTGCATTCAAAGCTGGATTAAAAATTAAACCTTTGGAAATCGCATTATTCGTTGCTGGTGGTTTATTACTAGGGTTCGGTACTAGATTATCACTTGGTTGTAACGTTGGAGCATTATATACTCCAATCGCTAACTTCTCATTAGCAGGATGGTTATATTTCTTCTTCCTATTTGCTGGAGGATATATTGGTAATATGATTAGAAAAGCATTCTATAAAAAAGTAGATTGTCCAAAAAACTAATAATATTTATTAAATAATTTAATAATTTAGTAAACCTTCAAACATAGATTTGGAGGTTTGCTTTTTTAAACGAAAAAATGATGGTATTTTATTAATACATAAGATATAATAATTAAAGAGTAATTATGAACATTTGGAAGGAGATAACTATGAAATTTAAAAAGTTAATAGTCTGGTTAGTTATAATTTTGTTTTGGTTTTTATTAACAATTCCAGCACTAGATTTAGTTAACCCAACCCTAGTTCCATCTCCGTACAAAGTAGTATTAGCGTTTATTGATATTATTAAAAATGGATACAATCACATACCTTTTTACCAACATTTAACCGCTAGTTTTGGTAGATTATTCCTATCAATCTTCCTAGCTGTAGTAATTGCTGTTCCACTTGGATTAGTAAGTGGTTACGTAAAAAAAATTGAAACAGTTGTTTCAACGGTTGTTGAATTTGTTAGACCATTACCACCACTTGCTTACTATATGTTATTAGTACTATGGTTAGGTATTGGTAATACATCAAAGATTGTACTCCTGTTTATCGCTGCGTTCGCTCCGGTTTACATAAGTTGTGTTCAAGCAGTAAAATTGGTAAGACAAGATTACATTTTATCAGTAAAAACTTTGGGAGCTAAAAAATTTCAAGTATTTACTCAGGTAGTATTTCCTGCAGCGCTTCCTAATATTTTCACAGGTATCAGAACGGCTACAGGAGTTGCTTATACAACTCTAGTAAGTGCCGAGATGATTGCCGCTGTATCCGGAATCGGTTGGATGATACTTGATGCATCAAATTATTTAAAATCAGATGTCATATTTGTTGGAATTATCATTATTGGAGTATCTGCGATATTGTTAGACAAGTTCCTTCAGTTTGTTGAAAATAAAGTAGTTTTTTGGAAAGGAAAAGCATAATGAAAAAAATACAAATCATATTGTTACTATTAATCACAGTTATGTTAGTTAGCTGTGGCGGGAATAAAAAAGAGGTTAATCTAGGATTGCTTAGAGTCCCTAATGATGCTATGTTGGCCAAACAAATGGGATTATTTGAAGAAAAATACAATGCATTAGGATATGAAGTAAATTATTACTATTTTGATTCTGGTGTTGATGCTAATAAAGGAATTGTATCAGGAGATATCGATTTCGCAACAATGGGTAATATCAATGGACTTGTTGCTCTGGGAAGTAACCTTGATGCAGAACTTGTTTGGATACATGAAACCCTAGGTGCTGTGGAAGCGCTGGTTGTTAAAGATAGTGCAAATATTACAACTGTTGAAGATCTAGCCGGAAAAACAATCGCTACAACTTTTGCTTCAACTGCCCATTATGTTTTACTTAATGTGCTAAAAGAAGCTGGAATCGAAGATGATGTTCAATTATTGAATATGAAGACACCAGAACTAGTTGCTGCTTGGAATCGAGGCGATATCGATGCAGCATACACTTGGCAGCCATCATTAGGTCTTTTATTGTTAGATGGTACGGTTCTAGTATCTAGTGAAGATATGATTGCTAAAGGTTATATGACAGCGAACATTGAATTAGCTAGAAAATCTTTTGCCGATGAAAATCCTGAATTAGTTGAAACATATATAGAATGTATGATGGAAGCCTATGAGTATTTCAAATCACACAAAACTGAAGCAATCAATTTACTATCAATTGAACTTGAATTAACAGTAGAAGATATTACTGTTCAAGTTGATGGTTCAATTTGGACTAGTCTAGCAGAAATGAAAAATGAAACATATATAAATGGTTATATTGATACAATGTACTCACAAACATTTTTTTTGATAGATCAAGACTTTTTAAGCCGCAGTATTACCAGAGAAGAAGTAGCTGCTTTTATAAATAACTCATATTCATTGGAAGTGGATAATGAAAAAACTAATTGAAATAGAAAATATTAATATTGATTATGACATGGATGAAGAAACGTTAGCGGCGATTAACGATGTATCTTTAGAAATCTATGAAAATGAATTTGTTTGTATTCTGGGACCATCTGGTTGTGGAAAGAGCACTTTGTTAAAAGCTATAGCTGGATTTATAACGCCAACTAGGGGAAAAATAACCATGAATGGTAAAGAGATAACTGGTCCTGACAGAGCTAGAGGTGTTGTATTTCAAGAACCTAATCTGTTTCCATGGTATACAGTAAAACAAAATGTTTCAATTGGACCTAAACTAGCTAAATTAACCAAAAAAGAAATTGAGAGTACCTGCGATAAATATCTATCTCAAGTTGAATTGCTTGAGTACAAGGATTCAAAAGTATTTGAATTGTCAGGTGGTCAAATGCAAAGAGTGGCTATTGCTAGAACTCTTGCAAATCATCCTGATGTAATTCTAATGGATGAACCTTTTGGAGCTTTAGATAGTTTCACAAGAAAAAAAATGCAAACAATGATTCGTAATCTATGGAAAAAGAACAATTCTACGATTTTTTTTGTTACCCATGATATTGAGGAAGCTTTACTATTAGGTACTAAAATCTATGTTATGCGAAGCGGAGAAAAGAACATCATAAAAAGCTATGATATTGATTACTCTAATAGATTACATAAAAACTCTAAGGAATTAGTAATTGAAGAAGAACATTTTATCAAATTAAAAGAAGAAATTCTTGGTTTACTAGAAGATTAAATAAGACAAATATTAAGTTAAAGGTTTATCCCAAAACACAGGGATAAACCTTTTTTTATGAAACTTCATTGAAAGCTGAACATAACTATATTTTTGATTAATAAATGTGTAATCAAATAATTATATGTGTAATAATATTACATAAAATCATGTTATTTCTTGATTTTACCTTGACAAAACGGTATAAAACCCTTACAATAAAAGAAGATACACGTAAATGCGTGTGAAAGAAAATTACATAGATTTGTGAAGGTATATAAAAATGGTAAAGAATAAAGATGTTGCTATTAAAGCAGGTGTTTCTGTCGCTACCGTGTCAAGAGTCATGAATCAAATTGGTTATGTTAAGGAAGAAACCAAAAATTTGGTTTTAAAAGCTTTTCATGAGCTAGCAGATGAAGACGCAATATTAGGCCAATCAGCGACCAATAGAAAAACAAATATTATCGGTGTTATTATTCCAGATATTTCTAATCCCTTTTTTGGAGAAGTAATAAAGGGTATATCAACAATAGCTGATAAATATTCATCTAGTTTGTTGGTTTGCAACACCGAGGAACAGATGGAAAAAGAATTAAAATATTTGGAACTGTTTAAGACTCAGCACGTTATGGGCTTAATCATTACACCAAAAACTGATCAAGTAGAATATAATTCTAAATATTTATATCAACTTGAAGTTTTAGGAGTGCCAATTGTGTTGCTTGATAGAGGAATAAATTTATCTCATTTTAATTCTGTATTTATAGATAGTGTTACTGGTGCTTATAACGCAGTTAGTGCACTATTAAATGAAGGACATAAAAATATCGCAATCATTTCTGGCCCAATGTCATCAAAACCGGGTAGAGAGCGATTCTATGGCTATGAAAATGCTTTAAGAGTTTATAATATGGAAGTTGACAAAGAAAATGTGTTCTTTGGGGACTTTAAGCGAAAAACTGGATATGATATTACAAAAAATATACTAAAACTCAAAAATAAGCCAACAGCGATTTTCGCTGCTAACAATATGATGGCTCAAGGATGTGTTAAAGCACTAATTGAGGAAGGGTTATCTATACCTGAAGATATGGCATTTATAAGTTTTGATGATGTTGATATGTTTGAAATAATGAATCTTAACATTTCCACAGTATCAAGACCAACAACGAAAATGGGTGAAGTGGCTGCAGAGATGTTGTTTGACTTAATTGAAAATAAAGAAGTAAAATCTTCATCAATCAAAGAAGTTTTACTCGAAACAAAATTAGTTCTAAGAGGTTCTGAAAAATTAGTTAAAAAGTAAGGAGTTCACACATATATGGATAAAAGAGAAATAGAAAGAATAGTTAGAAAAGAGATAGTAACTGGAGTATTCCAAATACAGGATTTTCTTGTGGTTGGAAACTGGAAAATGAATAAAACTAAAAAAGAAGTTATCACTTTTCTCGATGATATTGTTAATCATGATTTCGGCGAAAAAAATACCGTGGTTATAGCGCCACCTTCTGCGTATTTATACTTATTTGAAGAAAAGTTACGCTATAGCAAAATTTTATATGGCACGCAAAACTTTTATCCTAAAGATAACGGTGCGTTCACTGGTGAATTTTCAATTGAAATGATGCGTGATTTTGGATGTAAATATGCAATTATTGGTCATTCTGAGCGAAGGACTATATTCTATGAGTGCGATGATTTTGCTTCAAAAAAGATTCTCTCATGTATACAAAATCAAATTAAGCCTATTCTATGCGTTGGAGAAAATCTAGAACAAAGAAAACATGAGGATTTTAAACAATTCCTTGTTAATCAAATAAAAACTGCATTTTCTCGAATTGATAAGTCTGATATTTCAAAAGTAATTATTGCCTATGAACCAATTTGGGCAATTGGTACTGGAGAAACAGCGACTCCTGATCAAGTGGAAGAAATACATATGTTCCTCAGAAACTTTTTAGTTAATGAATATGGTAATGATATCGGTAAAGAAATTCCGTTGTTATATGGTGGAAGTGTTAAACCAGCTAATGTAAAAGAATTAGCACTTGCACAAAGCGTAAATGGGTTCTTAATCGGAGGAGCTAGTTTAAGCGCACAAACTTTCATAGAAATAAGCGATCTTCTTAATGGTAAATAACACAATTAACACCAAAGAAACTAAATTTTGTCTTTGAGTAATCTGATTTAATTATAAAATAAGTAAAATGTCAAAATGGAAATAAAACAATGAGGAGGACTAAAATGAGTTCGACAGATTTAATAGAAAAATTAAGAGCAGAGATGGAAGAAAAATATGGATC
>Ga0307992_1002367_pt1 | contig 10763 bp, 22 predicted proteins | sample EllFjometagen133_FD_203162 | JGI IMG/M metagenome (GOLD analysis project Ga0307992, IMG submission 203162) | Marine microbial communities from Ellis Fjord, Antarctic Ocean - #133 | ecosystem: Environmental > Aquatic > Marine > Unclassified | place: Southern Ocean | collected 2014-10-08
TGGCCAGGGGTGAGCTGGTCGTCGTGGGCGACCAGCTCGACGCCTGCCTCGATGGCCTCCGGGGACAGCGCCCGCTTGTAGGCCAAGGGCTCATCAGCCTGGTCAGCCTGGGGGGCACAGCCGTACACGTCGCCACCGCCCGCCGACATGGCGAAGTGGGGGCCGGGCATGATCTGGCAGCCGTAGCCGAGACCGGAGAGACCGGAGCGGAGGAACTGGATGACCTCATCGGGCAGGTTGGCATCCTTGATGGCGTCCACGGACTTGACGTTGCAACCGTGAGCCAGGAACGCGGCCAGCTCCTCGCTGATCTCCTTGCCAGCGTTGCCGCCCCAGGAGCCCTTGAGGTACAGGACGGGTTCGTTACTCGGGAGGGTTACGCACAGGGCTCCACGGGTGTACTTCTTCGCACGATTCATGTCGAACATGGTTTTCTCCTTTAGTTCTCTCTCGGCCCACTTCGTTGGGCGGTTAGTCGTCGTGTACGGGGCAACCCTCTTCCAAGTCCCCGCTATCATCATCAGGGCAGGTGCAGCCCTCAAGTTTATCCAGCTTGTGTACCGTTTCTGCCAGCCCCATAGCGTAGCGGTGAGGGCCGATGAAACCGTTCTCAGAGGAGAATCCACCGGCCCAGTCCCGAGCATGAGACAGGAGTTCCTGGGTCGCCTGGTAGTAGCTCTGAAGGAAATTGAGGTCGTCTTCGCTCGCTACCCCGTCGGTTCCTTGGTGGTAGGCGTCACCGATGATCAGGCGCAGCCGATGAAGTGAGGCATCCACCTTCGGGGCCAGAGGAGCAGCGTCCTTAGCTTCTTCATCGTCCTCGGTTGCCCAGAAATCCGTGATGTACAGGTCTCTCCCGTCCAGCCTCCCCAATAAACCCTTTAGAAGCATCACACCGGGTTCCATGGCGGGTGTGAAGCGTTCCAGGATATCGGGAGCCTTCCTGATTTCCTGCCACTCGGCCCAGGTGATTTTCAGAGGTTTCATCTCTGCCATCTCAGACACATCTCCCTACCAAGATTCCCAAGGCAAAGGCTGCCACTACGAAGGTAATCCAGCCATTTTGGCACGTCACCCAAATCCAAAATCTCATCCTATCCTCACTTCGTCGGGTGGCGGAAAGATGTCCGCAAGTCAAAACCCTTCTTCACGATCTGGTCCTTGTCCGCGATCTGGGTCATGTGCGGCTCCGGGTGGGCCATGCTCCCCAGGAACATCATGATCTCCTGGTAGGTGGTGAAGGCGTCCATCCTCTTCTGCCACCCCAGACCCTTCAAGCTCACCGTGTTGACGAACAAGGCCGTCCGGTGCTGCGGGTTGTCGTAGCTGTACCGTACCCGCCGGATGAAGAACAGCGGGGTGTGGTACTCGGTGAAGATGTTCTCCACCTCGGGGAGGGGCTTCTGGTGGAAGAACTCCGTCGCCCGCTTCAAGTCCTGTTTGATGGCCTTCTTCCGGTAATCCTTGGCGTACCTCTTGTACTCCTTGGCACGACGACGCTGCCAGTCCTCCACGGTCCAGATCAGGTTCTTAGGCTTGGGGTCGGAGTTGCCAATCCACGGATCCTTCTCATCCGGGTGCTCCATGATGAAGTAAACCTTGCCGCAGAATCCCAGCACGAACCAGCGGGCACCCGACCAGGGCGGCATGTTGTCCAACCTCTCGGACTCGGTGACATCCCCCATCAGCTTGCAGGGCTGATTATCCATCCCGAAGACAGGCTCCTCGGGAGCCTTGTCCTTGGCGAAGGGGCTGGTCCGCAGCCACTTCATGTCGGTGTCCTGGAAGGTGCCCTGGACCCCATCGTAGAAGTCCCTGAATTTGGATATGATCCTCATGGTCAATCCTTGTGCAGCCTGTCTACCATTTCCACAGCCCAGCCCCACCCTCGGTGCGTGGGTTCAAACCGGGCAACGGGGGAGATACACCCCTTGTGGTCGCAAAAATGAGGGTCGAGCTTATCGGCCTCCAGGATTCTCTTCTTGGAAACCCCCTTGAAGACCAGCACTTTTTTGCCCTCATAGTTGGTGCATCCAGGGTACTCGACCAACACCGCCGCGTACCGGTTCCGCTTCTTGCCCCGTTCATAGATGGTCCCGATGGAGAACCTTCGGGGGTCAGGGTTCTGAGGCTCCGGTTCCGATGTCGGAGCTGGAGCCTCCGTGGGGGGGTCTTTCGCCACGATACCGCTCGGCCCACTGCAAGTAGAGGTGGAACCGTGGCCGGGAGCACCGATGCACTTGGACATCTTGGCGTCGTCCCCGGAGCAGGATGATCGGTGGCGGTGTAAACCCATGCAAAGTCTCCCTTAAAAGGTGGCCACCCAGGGCACTGGTTGGGGTACGGGGGTAGTTGCCTTCACCTCAGCCCCAGGTGACCGTGAATCTACCCGCCGACCTTCTCCGATACGCCGTAAGAGAGCTGCGGGGTGACGAAGCCGTCGATGATCTCGATGCCCAGCGGCCCGGCGAAGAAGGTCATGGCGAAGACCTCGCTGTAGTAGTGCCAGGTGAAGGGCACTGCCGAGACCTGAGAGGGCACGGAGTTGTGCTCAATGCCGGGCATCATCCACTTGTACTCCGCCTCCCAGTTGTAGGTCTCATCCTTCTTGGGGACCACACCCTTGTCGGTCTGGACGTAGTTGACGAAGGTGGAGAGCCAGCCGTTGAACTTGTCCGACCCACTGCCGCTGTCGAACTTGTAAGCCGACTTCCAGAAGTCCAGGTCCACCGGGTCGCCGTGTGCCTGCTCCGCCAGCGTGTTGAGCACCGGGATCAGGTGGGTGAAGTACGCCTCCAGATGCTCCTTAAACAACGGGGCCAGAGCAAGTGCTCCTTCGGCCAGCTTGAGGTAGTCCTCGGCCTGACCCAGCAGGCGGATGCGAGGCAGGCCACAGCGGGTCCAGACGTGATAGTCGTAGAAGGGGCTGGCAGCATCCATCAGGCCCACGATACAGGCGGTCTCGGTCTCCGGGGTGGAGGTGGACAGCTTGGGCAGCATGGTGCCCGTCAGGTCACCGGGGATGAGCTTGCCCAGTTCTCCCCGGATCAGTTCCAGGGCCACGGTCCAGTCGTTGTCGAAGCTGCCCTTGAGCAGAGTGTCGTCGCGGACGTGGATGTCGGTCTTGCCCTTAGCCGCCTCGGTGAAAATCTCCCGGTAGCTGTCGGGGTTGAGCCGCACCGTGGTCGCCACCTCGTGCATGATGAGGAACCACAGCACCTCGGGGCTCAAGGCCAGGGGGTAATGCTCCGCAAAGCACTGGTGGACGGACTGGAAGAACAGGCTCGACGGGTTGAGTTTGTCATACTGACCGCTCCAGAGGTTGACCAGCTCCTTGCGACCCGTGAACTCCACCTTGTGGCCGGGCAGGATGAGGTCAGTGTACCTCGCCATGGGCATCCTCCCCTCGTGTGCGGTCTCCGCCCGGATCGGCTTACCTCGGCGGGTTTTCAGGTGGTCTTCCAGGTTGATGTCCAGGCAGGTCGGGGGGTTGATGTCGCTCATCTGTCTTGTCCTTTCAGTGGTGGAGAGCTGTCGCGGCTTAGCCGTTCAGGCGTTTCCAGGCCATGTCAAACATATCGTACTGTACCCCGTCGAACAGGTAGACCGTCACTTCCAGGTCGTCGTAACGGGGGTCTTGACCGAGGGTGGCGTGCAACTGCTCGGCAAAGGTGCCGATGTCGCAGCCGAAGACACCACATGAGATAGCGGGGAAGGCGATCTGCTTGACGCCGAACTTCTCGGCCTTGTCGAAGCAGTTCTCCAGGGTCTTGCCCAGGGCGACAATCGCAGAGGCGTCGTCCAGCATTTTGCGCTCACCGGGGAAGGCGGGGTCACGGCCCTTGGGGAAAATGGGACCGACCGTGTGGATGACGTACTTGGCCTGAAGCCGGAACCCTGGTGTAACCAGAGCCTCCCCTGTCAGGATGCGTTTGTGCTGGTGAAAGGGCCACCGCTCGGGGAACCGGAAGCACCACTCTCGCAGCTCGGGACCAGCCGCCTTGTGGATGGCTCCGTCCACGCCCCCGCCGCCCAAGAGGGTGACGTTGGCCGCGTTGACGATGGCATCCCCGGTGAAGTGGCAGATATCGCCTGTGATGTACTTGACGGTCATGTTTTATCCTTTTTTGGGAGCCTTGGCTCCGTACCACCAGGGCCAGCGCCCGAATATCCAGGGCTCATCCCCGCCAAGTTCCCGGTGAGCTGACCCCGTTAGCTTCCCCGTCAGGTACAAATCGGCATGGGTGTAATCTCGGGAATCCCGCATCACCCGGTCAATCTCGGGCAGCGTGGCATCCTTCAATTCTTTGTCGTGCATTCCGGGGTCGGAGAGCCGGAGATAGAAAGTCGCATCAGCCATGTTTAATCCTTTTCTTCTCTGTCTACTCGCCAGGATCCGTGGCTAAGCGCAATCAGTCCACCAGCTCCGCAACGAAGTCCTTGGTGAAGTCCCAGATTCGACCCACGACTACCGCGTCCTTGGGAATGGGGAGCACCTTGCCGTAATGAGCGTGCCGGTCCGGTAGCTTGTCCCCGTACCAGAGCCCGCCGAAGGCGTAAAGGCCCGGCTTGTCCACGTCGATGTCGGTGTTGTCGAGGATCCACTGAGATATCAGCAAGACGACCCAGTGCCGGTTGTACCCCTTGAACCACACGATGTCGGCGTGCTGGATACCCCTCGTGTGCCGTTCATCCTCAACGCAGGAATTGCAGACCCAACCGTGGAGCTTGGTACTCTCCCACCCTACGTCCGTCAGAGCCTTGACCGACCCTTTCTTGGGGACGGTGGCGGTGTCTCCGCAGGTGGAGCACCGGATCTGTACCATGTTGGTTACTTGGGGGTGGGGATTCTTGCGGCCCATAAGTCAGCACTCCTCAGAGGGAGGTTTTACAGGCCAGCCACCCCTGGGCTTCATGCGTTCCAAACGAGCTGCCAGGGCAGGGATGCTCTCGGCTCTCACCCACGTTTGAGTAAGCTGGGTCCAGTTCAGCTCTTTATCCTGCATCCACTCGCTCAGGACAACATGCCCTTCCGGGTGGACTTCCAGGAGTTGCTGGAAAAGGCCATGATGGGGTGCATCAATTTCCGACAGCACCAGGATCTCCCCACTCCCAGAGTAAGCCATCATCTTGGCATGTGCGAAATTGTACCTCTTTTGGTTGTTCGTTTTTTCAGCCATGTCTCGTCTACTGTCCCAGGTGTTCAACTAAGCAGCTTTATCGGTCAGCTCCAGGCGTGGTGGGCCGGTCCAGGCCGACCATCTCCTTGATGGAATCCTTCCACTTGACCCGGGGGTTGTCCTTGAGCAGGTTGTACAGCTCCATCACGGCGGGCTTGTTCCACTGCCCCTCCAGGAACTTGCCACGAGAGACCATGTCCTTCGGGGCCTGGTTGGTGGCGAGCCGCTGCTCAACGTGGTTCATCCGTCCGATCCAGATGGCGTCCGTGACCCACGGGGCCAGGGTCTCCACCAGTCGAGGGTACTCCAGGGGGCTGTCCAGGGCGGGCTCACAGGACACGGAGGTCTGGAAGCCCATGGAGTGGGCCAGGATGAGAGAGGCGACCCTCTCCTCGTAGCTGGTGGTGCCGGGCTCCCAGAACCGGAGAGTGTCGTTGTCCATGCTGCCGATGGTGAAGCGGAACATGACCCGCTTCTGCATCACCCGCAGGTGTTCCCGAACTCTGACCCCGTCCCCGAGAGCGTAATCATTCAGCAGGGTAGAGCAGATGGCCTGGATACACTTGAAGTGCGGCTTGGTCACGATGAGCAAGCTGTCGGCCTGCTCCAGCATCACGGGCAACACATCCAACACCCGGTCGATATTCTGCGGGGTGATGTCGTGCTGGGTCGGGAACATGATCCGCTTGGGGTTCTTGACCCCCGTGATTTTCAACCCTGTCCCCGCGTTGGGGTTCGGTTTCTTGACCCTGGCATAGCAGTAGTGGCATCCGTGCTCGCAGTTGTGCTCGCACTCCCGCAGGTTGCCGGACCCATCGGCCCATTCCTTGGTTCCTGAAACTGGTTTCTTGGTCATGTCGATCACTGTTCCTCAAATCGAAAACCGCAGCGAACACAGAAGCCGTCTCCAGCATCCTGGCACCCGGTCTGGTAAGTCTCGATGTCAGCCGAGTCCAAAAGCGTTCCTTCACACTGTTCCGGGACACCCTCTCGGTCGGTGCCGTCGTCGTTGTAGAAAAACCGAACCCGGCGAGCCAGCTCCAACAGGGCTTCAAAAGCCGTGGAGGCCCCGCAGTCCAGGCGCACATCGTGGCTCCCCATCCACTTGTTGTACTCACTCCAGCCCTCTTCCGGGACGGGGTGGTTTTCATCGGTGGACAGGTCGAACCAGCCGCCCCCTTCGATCCAGACCCGGAAGGCTGTGTTGCGGGTCTGGTCATCCTCGATGGTCTCGGTGGTGGGGTCCACGTAGACGAACATCATGTGGATGCAGTCGGCCATGTCCCCCCAGCAGGGGCCATCCGGGTCAGGGTGTGACCACAGGGGGTGTTCCTGAACCCACAGGATCTCAGCCTTGCAGGCAGCCGGTTCCGTGGGGATTGCAGGCATGTCTCGATGGTTCATTAGGGTTTTTCCTCCAGGAACTCGGTGAACAGGCGGGCGTCACTGTCCAGGCTGAACATGGCCACGGGAAGCTCATCTATAACCTCACCCCCGATCTTTACCTGGCGGCAGAGGAACATGGCACTCCCACAACCATCACGAATGCCCCAATGCTTCAGGAGCACTTTGTCCTGTTTGTTGATGACCTTGTAGGTGATGGTCGATTCTATGTCTTTGGGCATTGCGCCCTCCTTAGAAGCCGGGGAGGCTCGTTTTGTAGTACCGCCACCCCACCCTCTCTTCGATGGTTATTTCTCGCTCGATTTCCTTCTTACGGGGCACCACGGGACAGTTCATCACCATCAATGAATCCCAGGGCACAACAGGCTTCCCAACACCCCTCTTTCCTCATCCGCCGCTCGTAGCTGGACATCTCGGGTTCGATTGGGGTCTTCCCTTTGAGCTTCTTTTTCTTGGTTTTCTTTTTCTTGGGGCCTTTGTCCATCGTGCCTCTCTCTCTCTCTCTCTCTTTATGCGAAGGGGTCAGTCTCCATCAGCTCGATGAGCCGCTTCTCCAGTGGGGAAGCGTTTTTGCCCTGGAGAAGGGTGAGCTTGTAAGCCGGGATGAGGTCTCGTTTCAGTCCGGCAGACAGGCTCTTACGCTTGAACAGGTTGAGCGCACTCAGCGTCCCCAAGAGGGCCGTGTCTTGTTCACCCTTCACCTGCTTCGCGGCGGCTTCCCGAAACCGCCCCAGGGCCATTGTGACGGCACCCAGCACCTCCACCGCGAACAGGGGGTCAGCGGCGACCTTCGCGGTGATACGGTTGAGCAGGTCTTCTTGGTCTTGACTCATCTTCATGGGCAAATCCCTTCTCTCCAGGAGTAGGTGTTGGGGCCGTTTTTTCCGGCCTTGGCGTCCCTAACGAACTCCTTGTACTCCTCGGACTCGCCCTGGGCCGTGTAGGTGTATGGCTTGCCGTTGGCGTCCGTGGCCTCGCCCGGAACCTCGGGGCAACCGGTCAGCGCCCTGACCATCTGGTCGATGACCCACACCTTGTGGTGTTCTTCGTCAATACCACCGTAGCGGACGGCATAGTCGAGAGCCGCCTGGATGCGTGCGTCCTCGATTTTCTCCAGCTCGGCAATGCGGGCCTTGAGGGTGCGGATCTCGACCTTGGGGGAGCAGGATGAGCAGTGACTCCCCGGATCGTAATCGTCCTCGATGGTGCAGCCGCACTCGGAACAGGGGTACGCACCGTACTCCCCTCCCTTGAGCTTGAGGAACCCTTCACGCTCTTGATCGGAGGCCAGGGCACAGAATTCGGAGCACCCGTCCATGATGTATCGCCCCCCGTCCATGACCTCGGAGTAAATGGGGTGCTTACACACGAGGCACTCGGTCCCGATAATGGCGGTCCGGGCGCAGTCATGGTGGTGGGGCTTCTTCGGGGTCGCCTTGAAGCCCTTGAAGCTCGCACAGGTGCAGGGGGTGTCTTGGATGTAGGGCAGTTTCATTTGTTCCTCCAGAGGTACTCAAGCACATACATCTTGGAAGCGACCTTCTTGAGAGAATCCACCGCCAACTCAGACCCAGGCACCCCACGCAAGGCCCTCAGCTCCTCTCTGAGCACCTCGACCAGCTTTTGGACATGGAAGGGGCAGTCTGCAAGAGGGCGGAGCCTGAAGGGCTCCTCATAGGGGCTTGTCGGTCGTCGTGGCGGTTCCATCCCTTAACCTACTCGGAAGGGAGGTCAGCTAAGCAAATCAATAGAAGGGGCTGCCCCCGTCCTCCCCGTCATAGTCCTGGCGGTCTTTCTCATCCCGCGCCCGCTTGCGGTTATCTTCCTGGATCCGACGGTCTACAATTTCCTTGAGCATGTGGGCTTGGTCAGCCCCTTTGCCCACCGCCCTGGAGTGGCAGTGGCGGCAGTCCCCGTCGTTATAGACCTCCACGTCCGGCCCGCATTTGGGGCACCAGGTTTTCCTTTCGGCCATTGTGTCTCCTCGCCCCTTTACCGGTACGGATGTCGGAAATCCGGGACGAAGTTTGTATGTACCGCCACGCCGCCCCCATTGCTCCCACTGCGGGTACAGATGACACGATAGATTGTCCCGCCGGGAATCGTCATCTTGTCCGTTCTCGTGCCGACGACGGCACCCGAATGAGGGTGGGGGACGGTGATTTCAACTCCGCTCACATATTCCCAGGTAGGCTCCAGTTCGTCCGGCACTCTGTCCTCTTTCATTTAGCTGCACTCTCGGCCAGGATCCGGGCCTGCCTTCCGGGTAGCGTCTTTAGCGCCTGGATGACGAGCTTGGCGGCGTAGCCTTCCAGGATAACCGGCTCGACGCCGCCGAACTCATTGGACGAGTTCCAGTCGTTGGGGTCCGTGAATCCACGCGAAACCCTCACCACATTATTCCACCAGCTCTCACTGGACACTTTGAAAATCAGGAGTTTGACATCTACATGGCTCCGGTTGTCCGAGCCAACCTCCAGGGTCCAACGATGCTGGCGGACTTTCCAATCGTCGGGTCGCTCGACCACGGCTCGGATGATCGTGTCTGCAAAACGCCGATTGACGCCGTCGAGGTCGGTGGCATTGGGTTCCTTCTCGGCCTCGGATTGTTCCTTGGTCTTGGCACCAAGCTCCGCCAGCTCCTTCTGCTTTTTAAGCTCTATCGCCAGGGCATCGGCCCGCGCCAGGGATGCGGCATGATTGTCGGTGTAGGGCATCATTTCTCTCGGATATGTCGAAGCAAGGTGTCCTTGATGTTTTTGATGCTTATGCCGACCCACATCGGGACACGGCCCATCATCCTTTCAAATTCGGCCCACATCTGGAGCTGGAACAGCTCCACAAGGGCAACTGGCACGTCCGGGGTCTCGGTGGCCGGGGGGGCCGGGGTCTCGATACCGGTGAGGTTAGTCCAGTAGCAGTCATCCTTGTGCTCTATCCGCCCGATGGCGTTTGTTATCTTCTTGGCGGTGTCCATGTAGTCGGCCCGGTCAAAGAACGCGCCCGCGTGGCAGATGGGGCACGCCACGTTGGGGGCCATGCTCCAACCAACATCCGGGTTGGGGTCTTCGGGGATATACCCTGGCTGCAAGCACCGCTCGATGATTTCCTGGAGCCTGTAAATCTCAGTCATGGCCGAGACAAGATCAGCCATCACCTTGGCTTTCAAACCATCATCGTCAACCTTCATGATCGCTGTCCTTATCGGGGCCTTTGTCCTTCTTCTCAGTACCCCATTCGCAGGCATCCTTCCCCCGCCGGTCGTCCTCCAGAGCCCTGTCGTAGGCGTGGGAGTCAGTGGCCGGGACACCGGCAAAGCAGCGCCCATCCTTCTCCAGATGGTCGCACTGGTCACACTTACCTACCAAGTCCGGCACATCCCAAGGGTATCCGCAGGCACATTGCCCTGGACCAGGGGGGGTTGTAGGACGTTTGCCGTCGCACTTCGGACATTGCGTGAGGCAAGCGGTGTCTTTTGTTCCAGGGCACTTACGATTTATGCAGCGACCCGCCGGAGTCAATCTCCTGTCGCAGTAGGGGCAATGGAATGGATCAGCCACCGGGCAGCTCCTTTTTGGTCCAAAGAACAAGCTGGTATGCCGTAAGCTGCCCGAGGATGACGCCGCCCACGAACCCAACAAACCAATCGGGAGCTGGACCAATTAGGATATCAAACACTGCTCTGCTCCTTTTTGGTGGTCTTGAGCAGGGCCTCAAGCTCTCGGACCCGCACCCGCGCATCATCCCGCTCTTTTTCCAACACCAACACCCATTGACGTGTGGTTGCCAAATCATTCAGTGCGGCATCCCGCTCTGCCGCAACCTTGTCAATAAATGAGAGAGCCATGTCTAGCTCTGTTTCGTTATCAGTCATCGTCCTGCTCCTTTTTGGTGGGATCAGGTTCAACAAACAGCGTGCATCCGCAGCGACCCTTGCGAATCTTTCGCGGGTGATATCCTGGCCCTTTATCCTTCTTAACGGGTGCGGCACCAGAGATGCACATGCCTTTGGGAAGTGTTGTCCAACCTCGATCACTCTGCGGCGGCTCGCCCTTGCGAGAGGGTTGGTCCAAGTGACTATCCCGAGGATGCCCACAGCGAGCGCAGATATCTTCGGGAGTTCGGTACTTATCTGACCAATGTGGCATCACTCACGCTCCTCTTTGCTGCAATCGGTGG
>Ga0307992_1002368_pt1 | contig 10757 bp, 17 predicted proteins | sample EllFjometagen133_FD_203162 | JGI IMG/M metagenome (GOLD analysis project Ga0307992, IMG submission 203162) | Marine microbial communities from Ellis Fjord, Antarctic Ocean - #133 | ecosystem: Environmental > Aquatic > Marine > Unclassified | place: Southern Ocean | collected 2014-10-08
AAGTCTTGAATAACCTCTTTTGTAGCTTTTTGAATTATATTAAGCAATTCTACTGATTTAGAATTTAATACTTGTTCTTTTTTAAGTTCATCAAGTTTGTCGGTAGAAGAATTATATTGTGTTTCTAATAAATCAACTTTTCCTTTTAAAGACGCAACATTTTCTTCTAACGTTTTTATGGAATTCTCTATACCAATTAAATTCATTGTAGTTCTGTTTCGATTCTTTTTATTTCAGCTTGTAGTTTACTTTCTTTTGATTTAATAACATTTTCTAAATCTTTTTCTTCAATATTTAATTCTTTTAATTCATCTAAAATCTTATTCTTTTCTTCTTTTAAACTCTTTTCTCTTTCTTGTAATCTAATTAATTCATCCTTGTTGTTTTGACATTTATCTTGTAATGTTTTGATTTCTCTTATATAATCACTCATTTATATTCTCCATTTTATTCAACAAATAATCAATAATAATTTTATCGACCTTTTGTTCTTTCCCTATTTTAGTTATCGTTTCTCCTAAATTCATACTTTGAAGATTTGTATTTTTTAAACTATCCAGAAACTCTTTAATATCTTTTTTACTTGCTTTAAGCTCTTCATATTTTGACAAATCAAAAATTTCGTTTGCTTTTTTAGCTGATTTTAATTTTATAATTTCATAGTCTCTTTTATCAGTGTCAATTAATAATACAGATGGTTCTACTTTATTTTCATCTATATTGTCCCGTCCCAAGCAACCAATATTTAAAAATGTTGTGTTATTTATAACTTTTTTATACGGTTTATGAATATGGGCAATTAACACCAAGTTCGAATTTGTTTTAATTTGTTCTGGTGTAACATGACTTACACCTTCAAAAAATTTATTTTCCGTTATTGTGGCGTGTGTTATAGCTATCTTCCACACTGTGTCTTTACCTTCAATCATAAGACCATTATTTCTAATATCGTCTTCTATTCCATAATAATAATCAAATCCTTTTATTATAATATTTTCTTTTGTATCATCTAAATAAAAATGTTTATCTAATGATTTAAACCATTTACTTCTTTTTTGTAAATGAGATAATCCAGTGTTATTAATATGCCCTATGTTCATACAATGATTGCCAAACAAAGAATAAACATGTATCTTTGCTTTATCGATTCTATCTGCCAACGAATCTAGAACACTGTAGGATGGATTGTAAGACTCAAATAGGTCTCCACCATCTAGAATAGCAGAGCATTTATTATCTTTTGCAATTTTGATAACTTCATCTATCTTTTTCAAACAATCATCAAAATAATTGCCTAGTCTATTTCTACTATTTTTACCTTTTAAATGTGCGTCTTGAAAATATAGAAGTTTCATTGTTCATCATCCTTATATAATAGCCAATCATATACAATTGCATCTAATGTTCGCTTTGATTCCTTATGACACATTAATAAATATAAAGCAATATCAATAGAATCAACTTGTAAGAATAATCTATATATTCTTTTAGATGAAACCAAATTAAAGAAAACATGAACCTTTATAGCGATTCCCATTAATTCTTCTAAAGTAAAGGCTTTTAATATGTGTCTTATATTCATTTATTGTTTGCCTTTTGTTTTTGCATGTGCTTACTCATGGAATCGAACCATCTTGTTATCTCTTCTCTGGCTTGCCGTCCAAAATATGATTGGACAAATCCTTGATACAACACAAAAGTAAACACGTTTAATATAGACGTACCTAATATAGTGAACAATATCTGTTTCATTTTAATTCCCCTTTAAACTTCTCAAATGTTTCTTTAAATCTTTTAATAATTATCTTGTTGTTTTTCTGTTTAGATAAAGGAACATAACTGTCTTTTGCGTTGTCTGTTGACAAATAGGCTTGAACTTCATCATCTAAAAACTTTGTGCAATATCCCATATTTAATAATTTTTTCTTTAACTTTTTTATCATCACACAATTTCTTGTTTCTTTAATTAGTTTGTTCATCGCAACTCTATATTCTGAAAGCAAATAATAAAACCCATGTGCAGTCTCATGGTCAATATCTAAATCGTTGTGTGTGGCAATCAAATAATAGTTGCTTTGATTTTTTGATGATATTCTAAGCACTCTTTTAAATAACTTATATTCTTTTTTTGATAAATCGTTGTGTTCATTAAACACTCTAAAGAATAAATTTACTATGTGCCCTGGAACATTAAATCCTGACCATTTTGTATAGTAATCAAACACACCATACTCTTTAACATATCTATCTTCGTAACACTCTCTTGTAAAATATTTATTTCTTATTGTGTTAAAAGGACTTTCATAAAACTCCTGTAATCTCATAAAAGTTGACGTTTCTACATACTGTGTATCAAATTTCACATGAAACAATCCTTTATATAATTCTTTTACTTTCATTTCTTATCCTTGCCGCATAAAGGACATGTCGGATTTTTATCCCATGTCTCTTGTAGTTTAATCTTGTTGTCTTCAATCTCTTTTATTTTCGTGTTGATTTCTTGCACAGTGCTGTTGTGTTTTTGTGTAACAGAACATAGTTTATTGTATAAAACAACAACGTCATTTTGTTCAATAAGATTATTGAAATCAAAACTTTTAATATGTTTTTTAGATGTTTTTATTTTTTCTAACCCAGCATTAACTTCTTCTAGTTTACTCATCAAAACAATGATTTTATTTAGTTCATCTGACTCGCCTTGTAATTCAACAAGTTTTTTATCACTAACAGTTCCTATTGCTTTAATTTTTGTTTTAAGCGATTCTCTTGCTGTGTTGTTATTTTCTAGTTGTTCGTTTAACGCTTTTAAATGTTTATAAATTTCTAAATCGACCTTAATATTGTTATATATTTCTTTTACACTGCTAGACTTCTTTTTTAATGTGCTATAATGCAAAGAACATTCACATAATTGTTCTTCTTGTTTATTCAAAAGTTCTTCTGTGTCGCTTAATTCTCGACCAAAACGTCTACTATCACTATTCAATTTTTTAAATAAACTATCTAAAATTTCGTTGCCAGTTAATTTATTGAACAGCTTTGCTTTGATTGTGTCTGAATATTCTGAATCTAATAAGAAGTTTAATTGGTCTTGACTAGAAAAGTTTAAATTCAGATGTTCATTCTCTATGTCTATTGTGTTAATTTCAAACGCTATAGCGACTTCTTCTGGTGTGTCTTTTCCAAAATTATCAAACGTCTTATCTTCTGTTCCTTTTTTAGATAAAATATATCTGTTTACAGAGTTGCTTCGTATTCGTTCAACATAAAAACCGTTATTTAAACAAACCTTAACAGATGTTTGCTTTGTTCCTTCTTTTCTATAGTCTAATTCAGATATGTTTGAAAAATTAAAAATCCACTGTAAAGCTCTAAAAACACCGCTCTTTCCGGTGTCTGTTAATCCTGTGATAACATTTATATCAGCATTAAAATCTAATGACAGATTAGCATGTTTCTGAAAATTAACAATTTTTATGGATTTTACTTTCATTTATTTTTCTTTGTTTTGTTTCTTATTTTCGATAGACATTCTTCTTTTTGCACTTGTTCGCTGTGCTCTGTCTTTGTCGGATTTTTTAATATAATATTGTCGGTCTCTTAATTCTTTTATTAGGCCTGACTTTATACATATTTTTTTAAAAAGCTTAACTGCTTTTTCAAACGCTTCTGGCGATGAATCAGTTGGTCTTATTTCTGGCATAATTTAAATTGCTCTCCTTTTTCTTCGTTTTTTTATTATAATATCTGGGTTACTTGTCCAATTTTTTACATTATCAAGTTCATCTTTTGATAAATTATATGGATAACATTTCTTATGCCGATATAATTCAAGACCATTTAAATTCTTTCCAATCGCATAAAATGGTTTGTTCTTAATTATTTTTTTACATATATAGCAAATATCTTCTGAAGTGGTTTTTATTCGCTTTGTCATTAGACAACTCTCGAAATATTTACTTTTTTCTTTGCTTTTGATAAAGATTTAGCGTTATAGCTTTCTAGTTCTTTATCGATGTTATAACCAACAACACCGTCTGTGTTATGTAAATCTATTTTAATAGAGTCTCTTGTTCCATTAGTATAAAACACATGAATATTCTGACTCGCTCTAGAATCAAGCTGTAAAGCACTATCAGAGTATGCGTTTGCACCAACAATAGAACCGCCTCTAGCGTATGATTCACCTATTCTTGCAGAATGTAAATGACCAAATAAAACAAAGTCTACCTTTACATCTTTTGCTGTATATTTTCCTTTTATTTTTTGAATTGATTGTTCTACAGAATTAGCTTTTAACTGATTACCATGAATCAAAAGTATATTTTGACCTGCAACTTCTACAACTTGTTCTACAGAATTTCCGCTTAAAAATCTAACCTTTGAATCTCTAAACAAAAGTTTTAATATATGATAAATCGTATAATCATAATTATCAGATGCAACACTTTCTTCCCACCCAATATCTTTTCCAACACGACTTTCATTTCCAATAACACTTGCAACGGTAACATTATAATCTTCTGCAACATCTAAAATAACCTGTTCTAAAATTGTTACAGCTAAAAACGTTGCCTTACTTCTGTTTGTTGCTTCTGCTAAAAGTTCATCAATTCTTCTATCAGAATTCATCAAATCGCCTGTCATTGCAATTAAAACATTGCTTATATTGTGAACCTTAAAATATCGCTTTGCTTGAGAAATAAATAAAGCAAGTCGTTCAGATGCAACATTAAAATCATATTGGTTCATAGCCAAATTTACAAGCTCGTTAAAATGAGCATCAGTAATATGAATTACTCCTGTTGTTTTTGCTTTTCTTGATTTACATCTTGTCTTTCCAACAATGAAATCAGGAAGTTTATGACCACTAAAAACAGATAACAATTCTTTTGAGTATTCAACTATTGCATTTTCTGTTCTAGCATGTTCTCTAAAAGTTTTATTTGCAACTTTGTTTAAATCTTTGACTCTTTGAACCTGTTTAACAAGTTTAACATTCATTTTCACAACATCATCATCGCTTGCTCTAAGCTCTGCTAAACGTTTTTGAATAGTCCTGACACCACACTTAAAATATTTTGCAATTTCTATTTGTGTTGAGCCAGATTCCATCAATTCTATTAATCTGTCTGTGTCTATATTTATTCTCATCTGGTACCTTTCGTTTTGTTCATATTCCAATATGTGTGTGTTTTATTAATTTTATTTTCGTTTAATTTTTCCATTTACTCTCCAATATTTACTTTCTAAAACACATAACGCAATGATAGTTCCTAAAAAACTATAAAAGAAATAATTAAATCCAACACAAAATCCTAAAATAACCACAAAAAATAAAACACTTGCTGTGGTTAATCCCTCAACTTGACCTTTTTGTTTAAAAATTAGTCCCATCCCTATAAAACCGACACCTTGAATTGCACCCTGTAATAATCTCATAATATCAAAATTAAAAACAGTTGACATTTCAAGTGAAAGAATTGCTACGAGACATGAACCCATACAAATTAATGCCATTGTTCTCGACCCACCACTCTTATCATGATTTTTACGCTCTTTACCTAACGTATACCCAACTATGGCAGCAATTATTAATCTAAGCATTGTGTTCCTTTATTTTAGAGTATCACCAGAAAATGCAATACCAGTTTTCTCATCAATAAAATAATAATAAGATTCCTTATATACTCCCGTGCCAGAGCAAGCTTTGCATTTCTTTTTATTTATTTTACCTTTGCCATCACAACCATAACATTTGAATTCAATTATTTTTCTCTCTACACTCATAAATTTATTCCGTTTCTATATAAAAACATTCTTATGTTTCCAGTGTTAATACAAAGCATTTTTGCTGTTTCGACTTGATATGGATAATTTATATAGTTGCCAGCAAAAATTACTGCGACTAAATCACCGTTTTCATTAAACACTCCAGAACCACTACAACCACCGGCCCCAGGAAGATTCATAACATAACTATCTTCTCTGTTATAACCTGCCATTGTTCCTTCTGTGTAAATATAATTATATCCTAAATACATTCCGACACTATAAACTTTATCAGAATGTTTTACTCTGCTCATGCTTGTAACAGCCTGTTTATTTTCAATCAGTCCCTTTACCCTTATTAAAGATAAGTCAACAACAAAGCTATTTGAACAAACCTCTGCTTTTATTTTATTTGAATATTCATCAATAACATAAATTCCGTCTCTACTTTTCATAGGAGCAACATGTTTATTTGTTAAAATATAAGTATAATCATCTGTTATCTTAACAATAGAACCTGTTCCTATAAATGAGCCTCTTTCTGCTTTTTGTGTAATTCTAACAGTTACACTTTTCAAATAGTCATAAGATGCACCTTTTTCAGCAACATTAGTTACTTTTAATTTTGGAACAATTGATTTTGTAATCGCAGGTGTAGTTACAATAAACAACATAACACCAATACAACACGCAATTAAAGCCAAGTATAGAGAAAGCTTTAGTGATTGAAACCATGTATTCATAATCTTTACCTCTTTCGTTTCGTAATTAAACAGTTTAATACATATTCGTTTTTATCATCACAAGGAATAGTCAAAATAAGTTCCCCTTTTCGTTTAACTTTTCTTGCTTTTTGATAGACTGTCTCAATAAGCATTTGTGTTATTCGAAACGATGATAGACCGGCTTTAGCTGCTTTTAATACAATACAATTCATTTTTTACCTACAATAATATCTTTCTTATTTCCAGTTGGCCTTTTATAAACTTTAGGTTTTTGTGGAAGATTTTTAAATATTTTACGAAGAAAAACACGAATATCCACAAGTAGTCTCATTTGAGTAACTAATGCTTCTTTCATGACATTTTCATCAGAAGATTCACCACTTAACAAATCATCTATTGTTTTAAGTGCTGTTTCATCAGACACATAAACAACATTTTTCTTTTTTCCAATATTATCGAAACACTTAGGAATATCCATTTTATCTCGCTTTCTTTCTTAAAGTATAGCACATTAAAGTGCTATTTGTCAAGTTTTTCTTCATCTTTTATGAACGGATGTAATTCGTTGAGAACTTTAGTCAAGTCAAGGTCATCTGCTGTTAATTTGGCATCTAATGCTTCTTTAACAGTACAATACTTCATTCCTTTGCCAGCATTGCCTATTTTCTTATTTTTAATCAGCTCTATAACACCTGCTTGTCCATTAAAATATCCAACACTGATTTGTGCTTGTATTTGAGATTCAAGTTTATATGTTTCAACAGAATTAACTTTATACTCTCTGGCCATAAGTTTCATTACTTCAGAGTGACCAAGATATTCATCTAGTGTTTGTTTAATGAATTCACTAGAAAACTTTGCTGATTTAGTTTCTAGTATTCTTGGTTTTAGAACTTCTCTATATATCTTGATTGCTAAATGCGTTGCGTTTGCTTTCATAATAGGCAATCCAACAAGCTTAATTTTTGTTTCGTTATCTTTGCTATAAATATAAAGATAATTCTTTTTCATACCCTTTCGTGTTTTTACTAATCTATTTCCATTTTTGATGTTTTTTCCATCGTCATCTTGAACTGGCTGTTCTGAAAATGGCCACATAATATAATCTAATTTATTTTCAATATCTATTTTAAATGTATCAACTGAGAATGGAACATTGTCGTTTATTTCATGAACAATTGTTGCCAAACACATTTTGACATACTGTTTTGTGTTATTGCTTTCATCGTTTGTCACACAGAATAAACTATCTGTATCTCCGGCAATTATTTCAAATCCAAAATCTGTCATTCTTTGTTCTGTGTATTTATGAATTTGTTGACCTAGCCAACAGCAATCCCAGCCTGCATTTGGTGTGTGTACTTGTTCAAAAATACTACTTCTAACAATTCCATATAATGAATTAAGAAAAATCTTCAAAGCATAAATCATTGAACTGTTTGGTTCTTCTTCTTTTAATGTTATTCTTTCTTTCAGTCTTGCTTTTACACTTTTAGATAAAGGATGAAAAGTTGAGACATCATAATGTCCTTTAACTTTAAACAATTTATTACCATGCCATGTGTTCTTAGATTCTGGCTGTTCATTAAATAGATTAAACATACAAAAAATATGAGGATATAGAGAAGCAAAGTCAACATACCATACACTTCTTTTTTCTTCATATTTTGGTTCAATAACTCTACCACCCATTTCTTCTTTTCTCGACGCTGTTTCTCCATATGTTGGTTTAACGTTGATAGAAGAACAAGCCGCTTTATATGTCAAAGAAGATATTGAGCTTCTAATCCAAGATAAATCAGCTATGCTTTGTTCTGGTATAAGTTTAGTGAATGGCATCCAGAAATTCCAAAGTTTATCAAACATTTGCTTAGTTGCCATAACGTCGTTGTGTAAATATTTAATTATTTCTTTTGTTTCAGATTCTGACCAATCATTTTTTGCAAAGATTGTATAGTCTATTTCGCCCTTTTGACAATCTAGTTGCATTACTTCGGCTATATGTTTTAATGAAGTGTTTTTAAAAGCATACTTCATAAGAGGCCCTCTGTTTTTAAAGGCATATCCTTTTCTATTTATTTTATTGTTAGGGCCCAAGATTTGCATACAGTCAACATTTAAATATCTTATATTAAGATTAGTATATCCATTATTCACAATAATAGGATAATCAAACTCTTCGCTATTAAAACCAACAAGAATTTTATGACTGTCTAATAACTTTTTTGCTTTTTCTGGTTCTTGACAACAGTTGATATAATAAGATTGCTTTGTTTTATAAGAGTATGCACCGAACCACTTAACAACCGCTTTATCCACATATTCATCGAAATTAGTTCTAATGTTTATTTCAGAACCGAATGAATCAAACGCAGAAGTCTCAATATCAAAAACCAAAATATCAGTTTTTAAATTTTTAAGGAATGTACTATTTTCCAATTTTTACCACCCAGTTTTCTTTTCGGAGTTGTTAGTGTCACCAGTATAATCTAAACCTTTGTTTGCTTTTTCTACAGTTTGCCTTTTTAATAAACTTTGTACTGTAACAACAGCGTTTTGTGCAGAATAAACATATCTTGTAAAATCAGAAGCATATCGTCTTAATTCAGATGTCTTTGCTCTTGCGTATGCTTTACAATGATTATGGTCTTGCACTTTTAATGTTTCAAAGTTTTTTTCTTCTTCTAAGATATGATTGTTTTCATATTCAATAACCATCGCTTCTAGACACCCAGCAACAGGATTAAGTTTAGTTTGACACCCATTTAACTGTTGTTGTGCATATTTTAAATCATATTCAGAAAGTAAATCTCCGCTTACACAGTTTTCTGCCCAATTATCAATTAAAATAAAATACTTTTTTGCAAACTTATATAGTTCTACAATATTATCATCGTCGTATAGTTTTTTAACTTCTGCACTTAGCATTTGTTTCTCCTTATTTTGGCACTATTGCAATCAATTTACTTGATTCAAAGTTGGCTTTTTTAGCAATCGCATTAACTTCTTTTAATGTAATAGATTTTAAATTATCTTCATATGAATTTAAGTAATTATCATAGTTTGCTAAATCTAAAGAACAACCAATTAGAATTCTTGCGATATGTGATTTATTATCTAAATTAAGCTTGTGTTGACCTAACATTTTTCCTTTAGCATATTCAAATTCTTCTTGAGTGACTTTTTTTGTTAGTTGTTCTAACATAAGGTCTCTTGCAAACTGAACCTTGTCTGGTTTTAAACCTGCAAATCCAAAATACTGTGTTGTTCCACAGCTATGTTTTTGAGTATAAAATTTAGTTGTATAAACTAAATTATGTTCCTCACGAATAACTTCAAAAAATCTGCCACAAAAACCATTCATTACAGCAGAGAAAACATCTAATGACATTTCTTCTCTAATGTTATTAATATTGAATAGTCCAGCAACTGTCATATTAGCCTGATTTATTCCTGTTTGTGTTTCTAAATGGTCAGTTGTTGTGTATGCTTTTATTTCTTGTTCAAATTTTCTGTTAGTAAATCCAATGCTATTTCTTTCTTCAAGAACATCACCAACATCAATTTTTAAATTGTTTTTATAATTATCATTGTAATGTTTAACTAAATCATCTCTTGTGATGTTTGTTACACTCTCTCTAGTTCCAATAATAGGAATATGTAACCCAGAACCAGATTGAATTATTTGTCCTTGTGCAACCTCAAAAACATTGGCTTGAGGATTATCATGATACATTTCTAATTCTTGTAAAACAACCTGTTTTTCTTTTTCTAATTCGTCAGCCGGAAATATAGAGTTATTAATCATATCATCAATAACATTTCTTCCGATATCAATATGTTCGTTGTCAACTATAACATAAAAAAAGGTATGTTCTTCAGATGTCCATGCATTAAATGTTGCACCGTGTTGGTCAACAGCCTTTTTAATTTCTGTCATATTTCTATTTTTTGTTCCCTTAAATAGCATATGCTCTAGAAAATGAGAAATGCCTTTAATGTTATCTGGTTCATTTCGTGAACCAACAGGAATAACTGTGCCTATCAATGTTGAATTGCCGTCTACTTTTATTTTTACTCTCATTTTACATCCTTTTTAGAGGGTCTGCCTCTTCGTTTTTTTGGTTTATCTTCAATAACTTCTTCAACGACTTTTTCTTCTTCAACGATATCTTCTATGATTTCTTCTTCGACTTTTATTAAACCAAGTTGCTTTGCTTCTTCTGGTTTTTTCTCAATTAGATAAGCTTCAATTTCTTC
>Ga0307992_1002369_pt1 | contig 10757 bp, 9 predicted proteins | sample EllFjometagen133_FD_203162 | JGI IMG/M metagenome (GOLD analysis project Ga0307992, IMG submission 203162) | Marine microbial communities from Ellis Fjord, Antarctic Ocean - #133 | ecosystem: Environmental > Aquatic > Marine > Unclassified | place: Southern Ocean | collected 2014-10-08
ATGAGTTCAGAGAGCAGGATTCCCACTTCAATGGTTTTACCCAGCCCCACAGCGTCTGCTATCAGGATACTTGGATGGAGAGCTGAAAGTGCTTGGACGACCGGCTGGAATTGAAAGTCAAGGGGGTCAAAAGCCCCACCTTGTCCACGGTAGATTTTTTCATCTGTTGGAGGGGTTCTCCTCAATAAGGTATCTAAGTATAATTTTGAGCGTCGGTATCGTGGGGTGTCATCCTGAACGAGCTGTGTATCTTCAGGTTTAAGTTCCTGTATGTCATCCAAAGTAGATAGAAAGATAGCATGGTGGTTCTTGACCAGTTCAGAGAGACCAACAACGGATAAGGCTACGCCGCCTGTGCTGATTGGTTTATTGCCTTTAACAAGCCATTCTTCATCGCGAATGACAACACGAGCTCCAGGTGGAAACGTAGCAGTTGCAACCATATTGATTTTATTCTTCTATTTTATTCTGGGGGTGACCAATTCTATCAAGCACATGATTCATAACTGTGATATCATCATCAAAACCAAAGATTGATTCAAAGTCATGCTCCTCGTCATCAGATTCAATAAAGTACCTGATCGCAGCGCAAGCATAATGCCGATCCTCGGGTGATAGCGTGGGCATTAATCCAAGGAGATATTCAGAGGCTGTTGCCAATTTCTCGGCGGATTTAATGTCAATGAACTCATTCGTGTAAAGAGCTTTCTGAGCTTCCTTCAAGTATGCTTTCACTGATTCAGAGAGTTTATCATATTCTGGACAATCTGGATCTTCAACTATTTTATAAAAAGTATCAGGTAGATGATCTGTAAATTCTATTTCTTCGGTCATTCTCTTCCCTTCGCTTGAGCTAAGCATACCCTCGAACTGTTATCCACTTGAACGTTCGGTACTTCTTACCATTCTCCTTTAAGGCACCAATTGAAGCAACATTTGTATTAACTATTCCTTCCAGTACTTCTTCAAATTCCCAGTCTGACATTGATTTCCGATTTAAGCTGGAGACAATTGCTTGCTTCCAGTGTAGCTTCGACTCTGCTTCAGGTATTTTCACGGATTCTCCAGGAAAAACTATATCGTCCATGTCATCGATCTCTATTGCCATGTAACACACATATATATTCGCATATTCTTCACCAAGGTTTTCAAGTCCTATCCCCCAACCCATTTTCCACTCTAACTCTTCTTTATCGGTAAAATCCATCACCTCATAGTCATAAACTTCTACTCCAGTCTGCTCTTCTGCTTGCCGAACAACTCCCCTCACCATTCTATAAATATCATAATATTTGTAGAGTGGCGCAGGGTTTTCAACGTTTAGACGTTGCCAGATGATACTTTCGATAAGATAAATAGTCCCTTTACCAAGCATTTCTCTATCAACAGCCGAATCTATATTTGAATCTTGACCCATCAGCGATTTTTTATACTCCTCCCTTTGCGAAATGAGTTCATTGGAAATAGAAGAAGGATCGTACAATACCATCCATGCATATCCGATGTGTTTTGGTAGATTCATATCGAGATAGGTTAAATAAGCATCTGGATGGACATTCCCGGAAGTAGACTTTAATTGATCAGGTAATTTATCGATCTGGTATTGTAGAACCAATCCAGTTTGTGTTTGATTTTTTATATGGTTCTTCATCGCTTGAGCAGAAAGGTGAAATGCAATTAAATAGCTGTCAATAGTTTCATTTCTAAGCCCCATAAGAAAATGTACTTTCCCCATTCCATAGTAGGTCATAACTTCATTTGGTGAATATTCCAGCGCTTGATTGTATGTCCTTATTGCTTCCTCGAACTCCCCTGCTCGCTTAAAGGCTACTGCTTGATCCCAAAAACCTTGTAAAACATCTCTATCCATCAATCTTCCCCCACTGCAAAACCTTGCTAATCGTGCCTTCCATATCATCCCTAATCTGATATACCCAAAATCGCATTACATCCCACCCAAGCTCTATCAGTCGCTGATTCCTAAGTTGATCACGCCGACACAGTTCCCCATCCCAGTTGCGATGGTAACGTTCCCCATCCACCTCTATGTTGAGACGACGACCCCCAGGTATTAACGCAAAATCGAGAATGTATTTTTCGACATGGTATTGTGGGATTGGACGCAGGCCGGCATCATATAGTGCTTCATAGAGAATATGCTCCCACTCTGAGACTTGATGAGGGTTTGAGATTGAAGGATAATGAGGACCGAGATCTTCTCTTTCTTGAGCTACATGATCTAGTTGTGCCTCATTGGCTAATTCTTGTGTATAGGCTGCAAAACGCTCTAGATAATCCACTCCACAATTAATTGCATACCCCAAATCACCAACAACTAGAAGCTCTGCCCTTGCCCTTGTAATGGCCACATTGAAGAGGTTTGGTGTTCTTCTTAAAAATCCCAACGCCCCTTGGGAAATCCCATTTGCGACAACGGGGCTAAAGATCATAATATCTCGCTCATCGCCTTGAAATTTATGAACAGTATCTACTAGGAAATCGTGACTGGCTAGGCTCGCAGCAAGTTGAGCATCTTGGCTAACAATATCTCTTATGCGATTTGCATGTGCACGAAATGGACTGACAACTCCGATTGTCCCTTGATAACCCTGGTTCATCAAATTTCTTATTTCAGATAGAACCTGCTCTGCTTCCGGATTGTTCAGTGCACCGCCTCCACCAGGGCGCATAGCCTGTCCATTGACATCAATCCATCTTACCCCGGGTTGGTCAGTTTGCAATCGCTTCAGGTTTTCGTAGCGGGTAGCCACTCGTAGTCGTCCATCGTAGAACTCATTGTTTGAGAATTGGATGATGTCAGAATGAGAGCGATGATGATCCCGCAGTACGATCACATCTTCGCTTCTACAAAGGCTGGCCGCCAAATCGAATAAGGACGTTGTAGAGTAGGACCAGCCTGGGTAGTCATCAAATAGCTGGTGCTTGCTCAGAAGCTGCTGATCCTGATGTCGGGACAAAGTGCTGATGTGCCGTAATTGGTTTGGATCACCTATTACCACAACATTTTTGGCCCTGTAAAGCAATGGCAATGCTGAAGCGATATCACACTGACTTGCCTCATCGATGATAAGCAGATCGAAGAAATTGGACTCAAATGGAATTCTTCCACGCACTGAGAGAGACGTGATTGCCCATGATGTCAGCACTGATCGGACTTTAGGAAACAGTTGGTAATATTTGCGAAAAACATCTCGCCCGATTCGTGTGTTCTCTTGGTCAGCGTTGACCATCATTTGCATAATGGAGCTATACTCTCCTAACGTTTTTCTTTGGTCATCACTCAGCCGAGATGGTTGTAATTTGAGCCATGCCTGCCAGAGTCGTTCAGAAGCCTCTGCCAATTCATGAAGCAGGTTGTATCTCGTAGAGCTCAGCTCCTCTAAAGTAGTACCATTTGAGAGTCTATATAGCCCATCAAGATACTGACGGACTTCCTTGAACTTCATTACCTTTGAATCAAGTTCATCGTGAATGTCGCACCACTCTATAATTGTGATATCACTAACGTCGCTATCAGGAAGAACAATATCAACTTCCTTGAATATTTCGTTATACTGATTCCTGTAATTTGTCAAAGATTCAAAACGTTGATCACAATAAAAACTCCAGAACAACTTAGCAAAGAAGCCCTGTTGAAATTTATCAGCATCAACAACTTTCATTTGCAAGGGCTCAATCTGTTTTGCTAAAGATTCAATATCCAGGGTGGAGACTTTAGCGAATAGATCCTCACCTAGCATATTTCGTATTTCCTCTACCTCTTGTTCAAGATGGTCGACCTCATTTCTTAGTTGAATGATAGCATTCAACTCTTCATCGATACACTTGTAACTTGACTGAATATCAAGCAAGACTTTTTCTGACTCATTATATTCATTCGCATCTTCTGGAGTGGATTGAGATGCCAATAGTGAGACTAAATAAGACGATAAATTGGATGCATACTCATTACGGCCCAACCTGAGTAGTATAGGTCTATCCCCCAGAGCATTTGCCCTAAGCTCAACAACGTCCACGGCTTTGTTGTTCTTGCTTGCAAACAGAACTGTTTTTCCGTGCCAGGCTGCATTCACAATGAGAGATGTTACCACTTGGGATTTTCCTGTCCCAGGTGGCCCTGTCACCACTGTTAAAGGTTGATGGAGTGATCGCTTGACTGCTTCGCGTTGTTCTGTATTCAATGGAAGAACCTCAAGTAGGGGTTTATCATCCATGTTGGAAGTCGATGGAGCGATGCTACCCTGCAACCAGGTACCAACACTCGTGTTCTGGTAGGCAGGTTTTTCTAGATCCTCAAGCTGTTTGAGCTCTGTTTCTAAGCCTCTGGTGAATGGTGATCGTTCAGCAGCAACGACGATGGCATGGTTGTATATTCCCTGCTGCTGGATTGTCCTCAGTAACGGCTCTGTAGAAAGTGAATTTAGGTCAGGTGTTTCCTCCCAATCCCATTCATCACGTATCTGACGTAACCGGGCGAATAGTTCATCCAACTCTGGCAGATCCGCCTCGCCAATATTTAATCCCAAGTCCTCTGATAATTGTATGGCTTCTTCCATAAGTGCCGCAGGTCCGGCAGTACTTAGAGACGACAATGCCTTGAAATTGATAAATGGCATTTCATCACTGAGTATCAATTCTTCGCGTGGATTGCCCCCTCCCTCAATGGGAATCAAAAACAATGGCTCAGCAATGAATCCTTCCCAATTATTCCTTCCCCTAATGTGCTTCAGTCGAGTTGGGTAGCCCAGGAAGAGGGATTGTTTATTTCTATCTCTACGAACTTTGTTAAGAAGATTCTTAGCATCCTCTGTATCGGGGATATCCAAATCCTCTCCCAACTCAGGAATGTGATTTAGCTCAAAATAATCTAGGTCGTAACGCGAATCCGCAAAAACGCTAACGCCACCTAGGTCATCATGGCTCAAACAATCAAGATAATACCGAGCAAGACGCCCTAGAGCTGTTGCAGGTATCTCATTTATTGTCATCCTTCCTCGTTGCTGTGCGTCCTGTAGCTTTGCTTTTGGCCACCAAAGATAACGCCTGTCTTGGCGAACTCTATTTTTAAGCGACGAATACAGTAGATGGTTTACCTCTGTTTTATCAACACCTAGCTTTCGGGCAATCTCAATTGCTCTAATTCCATTTGGTGAATTAACAATTACTCTCATGATGAGATCTTCTTGCTTGAGGGGCAGAGTGACCAACGTTTTATCCTCTTCTACAAAAACCTTTTTATTGTCGCCGATTCCTTGATCGAGAAGCCACTTATAACCACCCTCTGAAAACTCAGTAGTGATATCCACTCCAGCTTCTGCAAGTGCATCAATTAGTTGATCTTCTTCACCCCTGCAGAAAAAGTCAATTCTTTTGTCATGATCATTCACATAACACCCCGTAAAATATTTCTTTCAGAATCAGGCTAATCTTTGGCGGAATTTAAAATTAATAAATACAATGCTTCATTCTTTGAGTCTAGCTTCACCAGATCTAACCCAATCATCGATTTCAGCTTTATCAAATTTTAGAAGGCGCCCGACCTTATGTGCTGGCATGTGCTTTTTTGCCACCCACTTGTAGGCAGTATCTTTTTTAATACCGAGGTGAAATGCAATTTCTTCGACGGACAACCAGCGATCTTGGTCTATCGTATTCCTATCCATGATAAAACCCCCGTTTGTGAGGAGAAAATATAGGCTTGGGATATTGGTATGCAATAGGATTGGGTGGGATAGTCACCACCTTTAATTTTATCGCCTTTGCGCCTTTCATACTTTTCCATCTAACCAATATTGAAATAAAGAAAAAATCAAGCAGAATTGACTCGTTACTATTCCGCCGACACTAGTTCTCTTTCAAATAGCTCATTGTCTATCCACGATAAATAGCTGTCGATATCAATATTTCTATTATCCATGAGATCGATCCAATTGCTGTACTCGTGCACATTCCTGTTTGATGGTCGTAATTCTTTAACAGCTTTACGAATGCGGTAGTTATTGTAAAAAGATACCTGATATATCTTCACAAATATCGCAGTAGATATTTTCGCTTCACTCAACAAGCACTTCCAATTACTTATTTTATTTACGGTGTTAAATACAGTTCTAGGTAATATGATTATGTTGGGCTTTAAAATCCTTAAATCTTCTTGGATGTATTCGAGACTATAGCTTATTTTGGTTGTATCACTCGCATAATCCTGATTGTTTTTGCTAGCCACAGAGAATTTTCCTGGATTTGCTACCGAAATTTGTTCAACAAATTCATACGGTTTGATTCCAAAACCCTCATTATGCCCAAGCTTGGAAAGGATGTGTCTAGTAATGAGTAATTGGGTGCCATTATTAAAAGGCTCAATATGAACATGTGGGAAATTGCCAGGATGTTCATCATAAAAATATCTTGATCGGATGAATTGTCCTTTAGTACCTATATAATGAATTTTTGAGTCTAATGGCTGAAAATCATCGTTGTAGGCATAAGTCAAATTTTCTGCACTGGCATAACTTAGTACCTTGGGGTTTTTGTCATGATACATATTTCCAATGAATGGAATGGCAGGTGGTATTTCGAACATTTCTGGCGGCAGACCACGTAGTGAAAATACCTGTTCATATTTCTGCAGTATAGCTTCTGAACATTTATTTAGCTTCACGACACTTTCTTGCTTTCGGACCTATTTTAACTTCATACAGATTACCAAGATGTCATCTCTTTAGAAATCCTGATACTATCAACAAAAATCGATTCTCACTTGTTTAACGAAAACTCCCAGCTCAATCCTCTATTCGAAATAAATTCCCCAACTCTCTAGTTGAATTGAAATACCGGTGACTTTGTGTGATTGCACCTCTTCGTGGATAGTTTTTGCCTACAGTGATTCCATTTCTTTCAAATTCATGAGATTCATCTTCATTTAAATCTCTAAAAATAATGATTGCCACCTTATCACTCACATCTCTATCAGTTTTGCTCTTCCATTCATTCAGATCTTTTAAAAATGGTAAGACTAAATCTCTATCATGCTTAGGGATTGGAACTCCCTCGTCTAGGAGCTTACTACCTTGTACATTCAGATTTGAATAAATTTTCTCCACCGCACTTATAAAATTGACTCGTTTCTGGTGTACAACACAATAATAGGAGAATTGATGATCCCACCCAGTTCCAACCCCCGCAATTCCATGTTTGATTGCCATCTCAGAGGCAAAGGCTCCTGAAACAACCATAATTCTATTCTTCGGTCGCAGATTTATAAGGTTCCGAGAAACGATATCAAGCAGAAAGTACTCTAATATGTTTTCATTGATCATCCCGATATAAAAGGGGGGATAATCTGGTTGTATTCTTTGACGACCCTCAGGAGATCGCCCTTTCATTAATCGCTCCTGAGCACTCTTTGAAAGAAGGGGAAGCAAACATTCCAGAAGGTCTAACCAGGTTATGAGGATAATATTGTCATATTTTTCTTCTAAACTTTTGTCCTTAATTGTTTTGGATATACTAACAATTAGCTTTGTACTATCTCTTGAGTAATCAATGAGTTGTTGAGCATCCTCATATCCAAGTTTGGTCTCGAATACTACTCCAGTGATGTTGGTTTCAGGCAGTGATAAAGGTACATAGACATCCGCTCTGCCATTTGCGCGAGGAGTGCCCTTAAATACATGTGCTTCAGTTTCAACTCCGAATTTTATGTCAACACCGGAGGGTGTTTTTATACACTCTAGCAAGAGAGCTTCTAATAGAGACGAAACTACTCCATATGGCATAGTTGAGAGCAAACGAGCTAAACTTCTCGAGAGTTCTAGTTCCCGCACGCTTTGATGATATTGCTTTTTAGACATAATTCTTCCTTCACTCTCAATTATTAATTTTCCACCACTCCCCATCCCCATGCATCTCAACATTGGGATACAACTCAGCATAGCGTTCTGGCTGAAAGGTGTGAATGGGTACTACTTTCCCTGGATTCAGAGCTTCAACAAAACGTTTGAGATCCACCGGACTAGCATGTCCTGAGGTGTGGAGGTGTTGTTTTTTTATCCCGTGTTTCGGCAGCCATTTCTTTACGACATCATATTCACCTCGGTCCCAGTAGCCCTCCCACTGGGAGTAGATGTAGCTCGCCCCTTTCAAACATTCCCCCCTCTCCAAGTCTGGAATATATAGGGGTCGAAACAGTAGACTATACTTCTGTGGTGTCCTCTTAATATGTCTTTCAAAGATTCTCTGGTTGGAATGATGGGTCAATTCATCGAACCATTTATTGCGTTTAATTTGCCAGGTTTGTGATTCCGGTACAAAAAGTACAATATCTCGCCAACTGGATTGAGGAATTTTGGTGTTGCCTGTTGCTTCCAATATGCTTGCAGAATAGAGATCTATCGCCAGTTTTCGACCGGTCTTTTTGGACGCCCGCATGATGGATACCACGCGATCAATATTCTGAGCCGAGGTGTGGACCATAGCCAGGCCTTCGGTTGCTGCAAAAGCCTCCTGGAATTCAAGTTCAAGCTCCTGCTCAGTTTTGAATTGCTGATCATCTCCAATGCGACCCAGGGAGGAACCTTCCAGGAGAAGGACATCAATATCTCTGGGTGGATTGGCGATCATTTGTTCAAAAAGACTTGATTTGCGTCCGTGAGCCCTGAAATCCCCGCTGTAATAGAGACGTTTGCCGTCCGCTTCAATTAGGAGTGCATAGGCATCATAGGCGGAGTGGTCTACTAAATAGGGAGTGATGGTGAAGGGTCCAATTTCGAAGGGGACTTCGGACTTGTAATCCCAACCTTTTTCAGGGGCTGGCCATTTACGAGGCATGAATGGTGCTGCAGCTTTGAGAATGCGACGGCCTGCGGGTCCCATTCCTACTGGGATATCTGGTGAGATATGAGCCAATAGACCAAAATGATCCACATGGGGATGGGAGATGAGGATTCCCAGGAATGTTGGATCCTGGCCATCCAGCCCTTTTATTTCAGGGAGATATTTGACATCATTCTTTTCCGCATCCAGGGGTAAGCCCAGGTCCAGAAGGAGTCGTTGTCCTTGGCTCTCCAACTCGACACAGGAGCCGCCAATTTCTTTAGCTCCTCGGCGGATATTACATATCATTAGTAAACTGCTTTACTTTAAGCTTCGGATAAGACTGTTTTAGAGCTTTTATGTGTTTCTTTGCAATGCCTGAATAGCCCCCCACAAGGATGATACCTTCAACAGGATTTACAATTTCGATACTATCATAGCCAGGGACTGTTATCAGACCCAATGCTTTCTTCTGTATATAATGCTCCTCATAACAGCGTTTATAATCCTCAAAATATTCTTGTATATGTTCGACATAAACATCTAACTGATCGGCAACTTTGCCCTTCAACTCCGTATTGCTGCCAAGTTTCACTTCGCAGACTAAAAACTTATAGCGGTGCCCATCCGCCTGCCTCAATGCTAGTAGATCCAGGCGTTTTCGTCCCAGTTTGGAGTCTGTGATCTGTCTGTCAATGAAAAGGATTCCCTCCTTATCCAGATTGTCTGTGATCAAGGATTGTTCAAAATCGATCTCTTCACCGTTGTGTTCCTGTTTGATTCTGGAGGCAAATTGTGTGAGATGCTTACGCTGAAAGAAGGGGTGCAATTGTTTGGCTGTAAGGGTCAAGCTGATGTAGTCACCACTCACCCTTTTAGATGTGTAGTATCTGACATCATCGGCCGAAGTATCCACAAAGAATTTGGAATTAATGCTGGTCTTGTATTGGTCGTCATTTTTCGGCTCAATTTTGGCGAGGCTATTCCCTTTGTAATAGATATTGAAATAGTTGTCACGGATCGCCATATCATATTCACCATAAGAGGTTTGCACCAGTTTGACCAGAAACCTAAAATCTCGGGTAACTCTCCTAAGGTTGTCTTGTGTAAAATATCTATTTATTGGCATTTCCTTAATTTCCCTGCATGCTATTTTTCAATATTATCACTATTCAAATGTGAAAAACCGGTTTTGTTTTTTGTCTGATTTGTCAACCATAAAATTATACCGCCACACCAGTGTTTTGAATACGGCTTCTGATCCCCCGCTCACAACAGAATATACCGGTAGAGCGGGGATGTCTGAATTCTGAGGAAAAAACAGTAGCACCACGTTGCAGACTTTTCTGGCACCGTTATTTGGATATAGTTGCCTAAAGATCATTTTTATGTTTGAACTCAGGTTTCTATCAGATTTAGGGATCGCCCAAGTCCCAATTGAAGAGGACACATTCTTATCCAGATAGTCCTCAAACTGATTTTTGTATTTATTGCGAAGATCATTGAGTTTCTGGAATATTACGTGGCGTCGTGTTTGAGGCGCCCGAAGAGTAATTTCCTTTATATTGCCTCTCTTGACTTCAGTGGAATAAGTCCACTTGCTCTCAATGAGGTAAATGAATTCATTTGTGCCTACAATGGCATCAAATTCCCCAAAGCCTTTTTCACCTCGACCAAAGCTTGGTCGGTACAAAAAGACAACATCATTTAGTTTACTCTTGTCACCCATCTCTCTTAGAAAGACTGGCATCCTATTGTTCAGCATTTCATAGGTAAGAGCATCCTCACCATATCCAATGATCTTCAATTTCTGACTCCTCTTAAAACTGACTTCCAATGTTCGTATATCATCACCATGGCCAACGTGTCCAGCTCGCAATACTGGAGCAGGGCTTTTCTCAAGGCTTCCCGCTCGGCATCTGACA
>Ga0307992_1002372_pt1 | contig 10755 bp, 8 predicted proteins | sample EllFjometagen133_FD_203162 | JGI IMG/M metagenome (GOLD analysis project Ga0307992, IMG submission 203162) | Marine microbial communities from Ellis Fjord, Antarctic Ocean - #133 | ecosystem: Environmental > Aquatic > Marine > Unclassified | place: Southern Ocean | collected 2014-10-08
GGCTATAAAGGCGAATATATTGTCGATATAGCCAAAGAAGTGATAGGTAAATTTCAAGATAAGTACAAAGGAAGAGATGATAAAGAAAGTCGAGAATTTTTTAGGGAGTTTACTTTAAAAAAGATTTTATCAGGAATTAAAAAAGATTTAAAGGATTTTGGAGTAGAGTTTGATGTGTGGTTTAGTGAAAGATCACTTTATAAGCAGAATAAACTTCAAGAAGTAATAGAATTACTCAAGCAGAAAAATTTTCTTTATGAAAAAGAAGGTGCGCTCTGGTTAAAATCCACTGAATTCGGTGACGAAAAAGACAGAGTAGTCATTAGGGAAAATAATATTCCCACTTACCTTGCTTCTGATATTGTTTATCATCAAAATAAATATCAACGTGGATTTGACAAAGTAATAGATATTTGGGGTGCTGACCACCATGGTTATATTAAAAGGATGAAAGCAGCAGCACAAGCTTTGGGTTATCCTGAAGATTTTTTGGATGTACTCATCGTGCAATTCGTAACCTTAATAAAAGATGGCAAAGAAGTGGGCATGTCTACTCGAGGAGGAGAATTTGTTACCCTAAGAGATTTAATACGAGAGGTAGGCAAAGATGTGGCTCGTTATTTCTTTTTAATGAGGAGTTATGATAGTCATACGGAGTTTAACTTAGATGTGGCTAAATCTCAATCCATGGAAAATCCCGTATATTATATTCAGTATGCTTATGCGCGGATATGTAGTATAATAAAAAAAGCTGAACAGGAAGGAATAAAAATTAATAAATACAAAAAAGTTGATATTCGCTTATTGGATAAAGAGGAAGAGATTAAATTGATTAAAAAGCTATCTTCTTTAAAAGAAGTGGTTAAAAAGAGTGCTTTAACCTGGGAACCTCATCTCTTAACGACTTATCTTTATGATTTAGCTTCTTCCTTCCATAAGTATTATACTGTGCATCGGGTGATTACCGAAGATATGGAATTGACTAAAGCTCGCTTAACATTAATTGATTGCACCAGGGTAGTATTGCTTAATGCTCTTAATATTTTAGGGATTTCAACTCCGGAGAGCATGTAGGATAGTCGTTAGTGAATAGTGAATAGTGTATAACGAAAAACGAAAAGTGCAAAACGTAAAACCATAGTTCAAAATTCAAATATTGTATATTGAATTTCATACATCTTATCTTGCAAGTTATATAACGAAAATGAAAAACTAATAGGCAAAAACATAAATAAAAATTTAATATCGAGAAAAATATTTTAAGTTTTGAAGTATAGTTTTTTGCTTTTAGCTTTGTATTTATTATGGTAAAGAATGGTAAAGATATGATGCATTATATTTATTTAATTTAAGACATCTGTTATACTAACGACTAACGACTAAATAGGAGGCGTTGGGATTAATTGGATAAGACGAGATTTGTAATAATTACCGGTCTGTCCGGAGCAGGAAAAAGCATAGCGGTCAATTGCTTTGAAGATTCTGGTTTTTTCTGTGTAGATAATATTCCTTCCCAACTGATCCTCAAATTTGCTGAAATTTGCTTAAAATCAAAAGGGAAACTATCAAAAATTGCTTTAGTAGTAGATATAAGAGGAGGGATTTTTTTTAAAGATTTATATGAATCGCTTGATTATTTAAAAGAATTGGGGATTAATCGAGAGATATTATTTTTAGAAGCAAATGATGAGATGTTAATGCACCGATTTAGTGGGACCAGGAGAAAACACCCTCTAAATATTTCAAACAATATTCTGAAAAACATACAAGCAGAGAGAGAACAACTGAAAGAATTAAGGTCACAAGCTAATCTAATAATAGATACTTCTAATTTAACTCCCAAACAGTTAAGTAATGAAATTATCAGGAATTTTATAAAAGGAAAAGAACAAGAGATTCAGATAACCTTAATTTCTTTTGGATATAAATATGGCATTCCTACAGATGTGGATGTTGTCTTTGATGTTAGGTTTCTTCCTAACCCCTTCTATATAGATAAATTAAAAAGTTTACCTGGGACCAATAAAAAAATTGAAAAATATGTAACTGAATTTCCAGTAACCCAACATTTTATGGAAGTTTATTTTGGTTTATTAAATTATTTAATCCCTTACTATCTTAAGGAGGGTAAAACATATCTATCTATTGCTTTCGGATGTACCGGAGGCAGGCATAGGTCGGTAGCTTTAATAAATAATTTAGCAAATTATTTAAAAGGGAAAAAATATAAGTTATTTGTTAAACACAGAGATATAAATAAAGACGAAATAAAGATTAAAAATAATTTATGAGATTTGACTAAAAACTCAAAGCGAAAAGAGCAGAGTTATAGAATGTTATTTTCTTACCGAGTAAAAAATGAATTAGCCAGGATAATTCCTAAGAGTATATCTAAAGAGAAGGGCGAATTACTGGCATTTATAAAATTAAAAGGAAGCATAGTTAAATCGGGTCAGGAAAAAAATATAGTTATTATCTTAGAAGATTCTGCTACCACAAGGACTGCTTATAATTTAATTAAAAGGGTTTTTAAAATTTATCCCTCAGTTAGAAAAGAAAAATTATCGAATACAAAAAAACATTATAAAGTTACAATTCCTTTTTTAAAAGAAACTGAGAGAATTTTGAAAGAATTGAATTTAAACTGGGGAATTAAATTTATACACAATAAGCAGCATATTGGAGAAGGAAGATCAAATTTAGATAAAAATATTTCCAAAGATTCATATTTAAGAGGGGCTTTTTTAGTAAATGGATTTGTAAATGATCCGGAAAAGATGTATCACCTGGAAATTTCCACAAGTGATGAAGAGGAGGCAAATTTTATTTATACTCTCTCTAATTATTATGGTTTGAACTCTCGGGTAAGTTTTTGGAAAAAGAGGTGGGTGGTATATTTAAAGAGAGGGGACAGTATATTTGAATTTTTAAGATTAATCGGGCTTCAGAACGCTTTGTTGTATTTTCAGGATATAAGGGCCAGAAAAGATCTGTTAAATACTGTAAATAGATTAATTAATTGCGAAACAGCAAATTTAGATAAAGTAGTTCTTTCTGCTGCTAAACAATTACACGATATTGATATAATAGAAAAAAAAATGAGTTTGCAGCATATTTCACCGAAATTATTATTGGTAGCCGAAGCACGTAAAAATTTACCTTATGCCAGTTTACAGGAATTAGTTGAGGAAGTAGATTTTAAAATTACTAAATCGGGGATTTACCATCGGTTAAAGAAGATTTCTCAGATTGCGGAAAGTTTATAAACCATAAAAATTTAATATTTAAAAACTTTTTCACTCTTCAGTAATTGGCATTCTAACTGTGAGGCTAAAAGTGAAAATCTCCTTGATTGATATATAAGTAGTTAGTGTAAACTTTAGTGGGGTAGTTAGAAAGAAGAATACTACTTTTTTGTATTTTTTCTTTCACTTTTTTAACTCGATACTCAATACTATATACTTGATACTATTTTTATAAAATAAATATAAATTTGGTATATTAAAAACTTTTTGGTAAAATAAAATAACTATATTAATGAGGAGGAATTAAAATGGCAAATGTAATTTTAAAGAGCCTTACTAAAAAATTTAAAGAGGTAACTGCTGTAGATGATATAAGTATAGAGATAAAAGATAAGGAATTTGCAGTCCTGGTCGGTCCGTCTGGCTGTGGGAAGACTACAACCTTGCGGGCAATTGCTGGTTTAGAAGAAGCAACCTCAGGGGAGATATATATTGGTGATAAATTGGTAAATGATGTTCAACCCAAAGACAGAGATATAGCTATGGTATTCCAGAATTATGCTCTTTATCCTCATATGGATGTTTACAATAATATGGCTTTTGGTTTGAAATTAAGAAAGTTTCCCAAAAAAGAAATTGATCAAAGAGTAGAAGAAGCCGCAGAAATATTAGGAATAGAAAATTTGTTAAAACGAAAACCTAAACAGTTGTCCGGTGGACAAAGACAGCGGGTAGCAGTAGGAAGGGCTATTGTAAGAAAACCAAAAGTGTTTTTATTTGATGAACCTCTTTCGAATTTGGATGCTAAATTAAGAGTGGCAATGAGAGCAGAAATCAGCAAACTTCACCGTAGATTGGAAGCTACCATAATCTACGTAACCCATGATCAGGTAGAAGCCATGACCATGGCAGATAGAATGTTTATAATGAATGACGGTCTCTTGCAACAAGCAGGTGCACCTTTGGAAGTTTACAAAAAACCCAAAAACAAATTTGTGGCCGGCTTTATCGGTTCTCCGGCAATGAATTTTATAGATTCTAAAGTTGTAAAGGAGAATGGAGATTATTTTATCGATGCAGAAAGTTTTAAAGTAAAAGCTCCCCAGGCTTTTTATTCCAAAATAGCAGATTATGCCGGGAAGGAAGTAATTTTTGGAGTTAGACCCGAGGACCTTTATGACAAACAATTCTTTTCTAATGCTGGACCTTCTAATACTATAAAGACTAAAGTAGAAGTAATCGAACCCCTGGGGGCAGAGATCTTTATTTACCTTACCTGTGGAAAGTATTCTATGGTTGGAAAAATGGATGCACGTACCCAAATAGAAGTCGAACAAAATATGGAAGTGGCATTAGATATGGAAAAGACTCATATTTTTGATCCTAAGAGTTTGTTGGTTATAGTTTAGATGAATTTTTATTTAAGTTTTAGTATCGTGGAGTTTGCGAGATGAAACCTGAATTATTATTAACACAAAAACAAAAATTAATTCTTACTCCTCAATTATATCAAGCAATTAATATATTACAATTAAATTTAGTTGAACTAAAAGATTTAATCGATGAAGAATTAGTAGACAATCCCTTATTAGAAGTTATACAAGAAACAGATTCAATAATAGAAAAAGTAAACCAAGAGGAAAAAACCTTAACTCAAACCGAAGAATCTAATGAAAGAAGAGAAGAGAACAACTTTGATGATTGGTTAAGTTATCTTAAAGAAAAAGATTATCGCCCCTTTCCTAATAGACTTGTAGCGGAGAAAGAAAATAAATATGAAAATTTTATTTATTACAAAGAATCATTAGAAGATTATTTACTGGTTCAATTAGGTACAGCGGTAAGTAATGATATTGATTACAAAATTGGTGAATATTTAATAGGCAACATAGACGATAACGGTTATTTAACTGTTGGTTTAGATGATGTTTCTTTTGATTTAAATATAAAAAGAGATAAAATAAAAAAGATATTATTTTTGATTCAAAGTTTTGATCCGCCTGGAGTGGGAGCAAGAAGTTTAGAAGAATGTTTGTTGCTCCAAGCAAAATATTTGAGCATTAATGATGCTCGAATAGAGAAGATAATAAAAAACCATTTGCAGGATTTAGCTCGGAAATCCTACTCGAAAATTGCTAAGGATTTACAAATATCAGTTTCTGACATTCAATGTTTAGCCGATGTAATCAAAAAATCTTTTGATCCTAAACCTGGTAGAGGAATAGGAGACCTTAAGGAGGTTAAATATATACTCCCCGATCTGATAATAATGAGGAAAATAGGAGGAGGATACAGAGTAATTTTAAATGATCGCTATTTGCCTCAAATAGGGCTAAATCATTGCTATAAAACGATTTTAGAAGCAGGCAATAATATTTCTCCTTACGGCAAAGGGAAACCACTTAAAAAGGGAAGCGTTTCTGAACATAAAGCTAAAGATACTAAAAAATATGTTGAAGAAAAATTAAATTCTGCTAAGTGGTTGATTAAAGGTATTGAGCAGAGAAAAAAAACTATATATCGTATTGCCGAAGCTTTAATAGAATACCAGAAGGATTTTTTAGATAAAGGTATTTTTTTTATAAAAACCCTGACTTTAAGGGAGTTAGCAGATAGATTAGACATTCATGAATCTACTGTATCCAGGGCGATTCATAATAAGATTGTGCAAACTCCCCGGGGACTCCTTAAGATGAAATTTTTATTTTCTAAAGGAGTGGGCAAGGGGAGTGGAAAAACTGTTTCTACTGATAAAGTAAAAAAATTAATAAAAGAATATATCGATAATGAGAATTGTTTAAAACCATGGAGTGACCGGAAGTTGGCAGATTTATTAAGCGAAAAAGGCGGGGTAAATATTTCCCGGCGAACATTGGCTAAATACCGGGAGATATTGAAAATACCGCCTTCCAATCTGCGTAAAAGGTTTAGTGTATAGTTATTTGATTACCTGGTTATTTGGTTAATAAATCAATATCAAACAAGTTAACTAACTAACTAAAAAAATATAAAACAAAAAATAAGGAGGAAGAAATGATGACAATAAAAGTAGGAATTAACGGATTCGGGAGAATTGGAAGGAATGTTTTCAGAGCTGGGTTAAAAGACAAAGAAATAGACTTTGTAGCAGTAAATGATATAACTGATGCTAAAACATTAGCACATTTATTAAAATATGATTCTGTTCATGGCAAATTACCAGAAGTAAAATTAGAAAATGATACTATTTTAGTTGGAGAGAGAAGATTAAAAGTATTGAGCGAAAGGGATCCCTCTAATCTTCCCTGGAAAGATTTAGGGGCAGAAGTTGTTATTGAATCTACGGGAATTTTTAGAGATAGAGAAGGAGCTTCAAAACATTTAAGCGCCGGAGCTAAAAAAGTAGTTATATCTGCACCTGCCAAAGGAGAAGATATTACTATTGTAATGGGAGTGAATGAGAATAAGTATAATTATAAAAAACACCATATAATATCTAATGCTTCTTGTACTACAAATTGCTTAGCACCGGCAACCAAGGTTTTAAATGATACATTTGGGATTGAAAAAGGAACTATGACTACTATCCATTCTTATACCGCAGATCAAAAATTAATGGACTTACCTCATAAAGATTTAAGAAGAGCAAGAGCAGCTGCTTTATCTATAATTCCAACTACTACTGGTGCTGCCAAGGCAGTAACCTTAGTAATACCTGAATTAAAAGGAAAATTAAATGGTATGGCTTTTAGAGTTCCTACACCCAATGTTTCTGTAGTAGATTTATCAGTAGTATTAAAAAAGAAAGTTAGTGCGGAGGAGATTAATCAAGCTTTTAAAGAGGCCTCTCAAGGCAATCTAAAAGGAATTTTAGATTACTCAGAAGAACCCCTGGTTTCTAAAGATTTTAATGGTAATGCCTACTCTTCTATTATCGATGGGTTATCTACTTTAGTGGTTGATGGCAATTTAGCTAAAATTATTGCCTGGTACGATAATGAATGGGCTTATTCCTGCAGAATCTTAGATCTTATAAAATATATTTGGAAATAGATGGGGGTTAAAATAATGCGTATTCCAGTAATTGCTGGCAATTGGAAGATGAATAAAAATATTGTAGAATCAGTAGCTTTAGTTAAAGAACTAAAGGATTTTGTTCGTGGAATTAAGGGAGTAGATATTGTAGTTTGTCCACCCTTTACTTCTCTTTTAGTGGTAAAAGAGATAATTAATGGAACAAACATTCATTTAGGAGCTCAGAACATGCATTGGGAAACAAAAGGGGCATTTACTGGAGAAATATCTCCTTTGATGATTAAAAATGTGGGTTGTGAATATGTTGTATTGGGGCATTCCGAGAGGAGGCAATATTTTAAGGAAACTTCTGAAGAAGTTGCTAGAAAGACTGAAACTGCGATTTCAGTTAGTCTAACCCCTATTGTGTGTGTAGGCGAAAATTTAGAGGAAAAGGAAAGTGGCAAAACTGAGAGTATGATAAAACAGGAAATTAAGGCTCTATTTCCCAAAATAGATTCTACCTTAGCAGGGAAAATAATTGTAGCCTATGAACCTATATGGGCTATCGGTACAGGTAAGTCTAGTAGCTCGCAGGATGCCAATCTAATAATTAAATTTATTAGGGAGCTATTTTCCTCCGAATACGGGAGTAAAATAGCTGAGCGAATAAGAATCTTGTATGGAGGGAGCGTAAATCCTAAAAATATAGATGAGTTTATGAATGAATCTGATATTGATGGAGCTTTAGTGGGGGGAGCAAGTTTACATACCTTAAGTTTCTCTCAAATAGCAAAGGCAGCTAAAATATTGTAAAGTTAACCTGAGCTTTCTTCTTTTATTTTTTTAACTATCTAACCAGATGAGCAATAAGTGAAGTAATGTGTAACCTGTAATAAGCACTATTTTTATAATTTGAGAAATTTAATCTTGTTATATTACTTGTTAGTGTATTTAGTACGAGATACTAAGTTAGTCTAAATTTTATTGGGGGATACTTTAAGAAAGAAAAGAATAATTATTGCTTTTGTTTTTCCATTCTTTTTTTCTTTGGTTTTTCTTAGCTCGATACTCGATACTTTCTTTAGATATCTTGAACTTAACATATAATTGTGTTAGAATAAAAAACTAGAATTATTGATATAATTATATTGTATGGATAATTTTCTTTTTCTGTAAACCCTGCTTATCGGGGTACAGTCTATTGTAGATGAATAGTTGTGTTTAAGAGTTATAATTGTTTATCTTGTATTTTGATTTTTTACTAACGACTATTCACTAACGACTAATTTAATCTAATTTTTACGAGAGGAGTTAAAGATGCCAGTAGCTTTAATGGTGGTTCAAATTGTTATTAGTATAGCTTTGATCCTGGTTGTGATACTTCAGGCTAGAAAGTCAAGTAGAGCTTCAGGTATATTTGGTGGAGGGACAACTGCTGATTATGGTGGGAAAAAAGGAAAAGAAGCATTTTTAATGAAGCTTACTACTGTCATAGCAGTGCTTTTTATGTTATCTTCACTTTTACTTAGCTTAATTAAATAGAAGGAAAATTTTTAAAAGTATGGATAAACCCATTAGTTCGGTTAATGAGATAGAAAATTATTCTATTAAATCAAATAGAAAATTTTTTTCAGCTACCCATGAAGAAATAGAGAAAGGGTTAACTACTGATATATATTTTGTAAGAGCTCAAGAGATATTGAGATATCTTCAATTAGAGAACACTATAGTAACTGCAGAAATATTCCCCCGCGAGGACGGTGTATTCGCAGGAATCCAGGAAGTATATAATCTTTTAAAAGACAAGAAGGTAAAATTATGGTCTTTAGAAGAAGGAGAGAGGTTTAAATTTAAGGACACAGTAGTAAGAATTGAAGGTCCGTACTCCGAATTTGGTGTTTTCGAAACAGTTATTTTGGGTATTTTAGCTAGTAGTTCAGCATGGGCTACCGCTGCGCATAAATGTAAAGATGCTGCCGGGGCAAAGAAAGTTGTCTGCTTTGGCTCTCGGCACATTCACCCGTCTGTAGCTCCTGTTATGGAAAGATCTGCACTGATAGGCGGTATGGATGGAGCAAGTTGTATATTGGGAGCAAAACTATCCGGGAAAAAACCTCAAGGAACTATACCTCACACTGTAATGATTATTACGGGAGATACCACAAAAGCAGCCCAAGCTTACAACATTTGTATGCCCAAAGATGTACCTCGAATTATTCTTATAGACACTTTTAAAGATGAAGCGGAAGAATCCATAAGAGTAGCTAGTGTTTTAAAAAAAGATTTACTAGGGGTAAGATTAGATACTCCAAGCGAGAGAGGCGGAGTAACTCCTGATTTAGTAAAAGAGGTAAGAGCAAGACTTGATCAAGCTGGGTTCCCTTATGTAAAAATATTTGTCTCAGGAGGACTTACTCCGGAAAGGATAAGTATATTAAACAAAGAAGCGGTTGATGCTTTTGGGGTAGGTAGTTATGTAAGCGATACCAGCCCTATTGATATGACTTTAGATATAAAAGAAGTTGAAGGGAAACCGGTTGCCAAAAGAGGAAGAATCCCGGGAAGAATAGAAAATTTAAAATTAAAACGAGTTAAATAAAAGATAAATGGATAGCGGAGGGGAAAGGTAAATGGAGGATTCACTGTTACAAGTTAAAAACTTAAAGACCTATTTTTATACTGATGATGGTGTAGTTAAAGCAGTTGATGGTGTTGATTTTACGATAAGAAAAGGGGAAACACTAGGTATGGTAGGTGAGTCAGGCTGCGGGAAAAGTGTTACCGCCCTTTCCGTATTAAGATTAATTCAGGAACCACCGGGGAAGATTGTTAGTGGGGAAATATGGTTTAAAGGTAAAGAATTATTAAGTAAAAAACCCGAAGAAATGAGAAAGATTAGAGGGAACGATATTTCCATGATATTCCAAGAACCGATGACCTCCTTAAACCCTGTATACACTATTGGTGAACAGATTTCAGAGGCCATAGTGCTACATCAAAAATTAGATAAGAGAAAAGCCTTAAAGAAAACAGTAGAGATGTTAAGATTAGTAAGCATACCTTCTCCTGAAACCAGAGTTTATGAATATCCTCACGAATTAAGTGGAGGGCAGAGACAGAGAGTAATGATTGCCATGGCTTTATCTTGTAATCCGGATTTATTAATTGCAGACGAACCAACAACCGCCTTAGATGTTACCATCCAGGCTCAAATTTTAGAACTGATAAAAAAATTAAAAGATGAAATTGGCATGTCAGTTTTAATGATTACTCATGATTTAGGAGTAATTGCTGAAGTATCAGATGATGTAGTAGTTGTATATGCTGGTAAAGCAGTAGAATATGCAGATGTGAAGACCATCTTTAAAAATTCGCGGCATCCTTATTCTATGGCTCTCCTAAACTCTATTCCTCGTCTTACAGATAAACAGGGGAAAAAACTGGAAGTTATTCAGGGTGGGATTCCTGATCCTTTAGCTTTGCCTTCCGGATGCAAGTTTCATCCTCGTTGTAA
>Ga0307992_1002373_pt1 | contig 10752 bp, 9 predicted proteins | sample EllFjometagen133_FD_203162 | JGI IMG/M metagenome (GOLD analysis project Ga0307992, IMG submission 203162) | Marine microbial communities from Ellis Fjord, Antarctic Ocean - #133 | ecosystem: Environmental > Aquatic > Marine > Unclassified | place: Southern Ocean | collected 2014-10-08
TTATGTCAATCTCGGTTATCGACCGGGAAATGAAGCTATTATCAAAGGTATCACAAAAAGTTTTGCAGCAAACTTCTCGATCGATTCGAAAGGAACTTCCATTTCTCAGATCCCGATCATGAATGACATTCAAACTGCTCGTGATGTTGATTTTATCTTTTCACTATCTGCCGGATACCCCGGAGCAATTGAATGGGTTCTCTATGCAGGTGATCCTCTTCAAATTCCTGTTTCCAGTGGAAACACTTCCATACAGGTAAATCAATTATTGCCTTATGTGAAGTCAGGACAGATGAGAGGTATTATTGCCGGTATGCCGGGTGCTGCCGAATATGAGTCTATGGTCATCCTTAAGATCGAAGAAAATATTGGTATCATTACCGATGACGCTCGCGAATTATTACCGGAATTTAAAGAAAGACGAAATGCGACGAAATTTATGGATGCGCAATCTATTGCTCACCTTGTGATCGTTCTTTTCATTGTTCTTGGTAATATTTCATTTTTTGTTAAACGTCGTAAACAAAGAAAATACTAGGAGGTAACCCATGTATATAGGAATTTTTGGTGCATGGATCGCCGTCTTCTTGACATTATCCATCTTGAGTTATCTTTATGAAGACAATGTCTTCTATAAATTTGCCGAACATATCTTTGTTGGCGTTTCAGCCGCTCACTGGGCAACCATTGCATTCTGGAATCAGCTTCAACCTAATCTTTTTGGCCGACTTTGGCCACAGGCGGAGGTTGCTGCACTTGATGGTTTCCAGAAATTCTGGTATGGGATCTATCACGGATTACATGTTATATTTGGTAAAATATTCCCGGAAGCAACCATCAATGGTGTTCTCTATCGGGGTATTGGTGATCAACCACAGAACTTAAGCTATCTAATTGCATTTACACTCGGCATTTTCATGCTTTTCCGTCTTATCCCTAAGATCGGTTGGTTAAGCAGATGGTCACTTGCTTATGTTATTGGTATGGCAGCCGGACTTCGTTTGTACGGCTATATGAGTTCTGATGTTATCGGTCAGATCCATGCTACTATGTTACCATTATGGACCGGCAATGTCGGCAGCAGTATTAATAACATCATCCTGATTGTTGGTGTATTGACCGGTTTGTTCTACTTCTTCTTCTCTGTAGAACATAAAGGTGCGCTTAAAGTCGTATCCAGGATCGGTATATATTTCCTGATGGTCTATTTCGGCGCCTCCTTTGGATTCGCGGTAATGGGTCGTATATCCCTTCTGATCGGTCGTTTTAACGATTTGATCCTCTACTCGGGAAAGGAATATGGCTTCGCAACGCCCATCCTTGTCGTCGTCATGATCGCTGTACTTATACTGACAACTCGAAAGAAGAAATCAGAAGAAGTGTAATACTTAAATGATATAGATTAAACGCCTCGAATTTTCGGGGCATTTTTCTATTTAAAACATTTTGATAATAATTCCTCTTATTGTAAAATTCAGCTCAAGATATAAATGGAATAAAAATGAAAACCATAAGCTTTAATATTCGCACTCTGTCCAGAAATTCATTTATGGATATAAGTGACCAACTACAAAGTATATTGCGTGAGAAAGGCTGTAAGAGCGGAATTATGACCGTTTTTACACCCCATACGACTGCCGGGATCACCATCAACGAAAATGCTGACCCGGATGTGCAACATGACCTAAAATACAAACTGAACGAAATGATACCTAAAGACGAAGCTGCCTACCGGCATAATGAGGGTAATAGTGATAGTCATTTGAAATCTTCACTATTTGCCCCTTCCCTATCACTCATATATGAAAACGGAAGTTTATTACTCGGTATTTGGCAAGCGGTATATTTCGCCGAATTTGATGGACCTCGGACACGAAAAGTTCATGTAAAAATAATTGAAGATAATAATTCATAAAGAGGATACTATGAAAAAAACCTTACTGTTATTGACCATCTTAAGCATATTTTGTTTACCCCTTCTTGCGGAAGATGCCGATGATTCTCCCTGGAATATTTATACTGAACTTGATATGTATCTTGGATTTAAAATGGGAATTAAATATGAAATAAATGACCATCTGGATTTTATTTCTGCTTTTGGCGTCAATGTTATCGCCTCGACACAATATTGTTACAGTACATTTTTATCATATCATACTATGTCAGATTATAACAAATTTAAAATAGATGTGAATTTTGGTATTATGCAGGGTCTTTTCGACAATACCTCAAGTGAATATGATGATTATGTATATATAAATCCGGGTGTTACTATGCATATTTCCTATCCGATCACTAAAAAGATACGCATTGGTTTACAAGGCGGCATGGTATTGATGATCGGATTTGATCAGAACATTTGGGGAAGCAGTCTTGAGCCCTATACGGGATTGACTTTCATCTTTTCGGAATAAGTATCATTTTAAAAGCAGCATTTTTTCGCTTTGGCGATAATTTCCTGCTTCCATCGTATAGATATATATCCCACTTGCTAATCCTGCTGCATTAAATTGAAGCGAATAAGTTCCTGCTTGATGGAATTCTTTGATCAAGGTAAAAACGTGTTTCCCGGATAATTCATAAACATTTATTTCAACATGTTCTTCTTGTGGAAGTGTATATATGATCCGTGTCACAGGATTAAAAGGATTGGGATAATTTTTTTGCAAAGAAAATTCTTTAGGGATATCAACGATGTCCAGTTCAGTATCGATATATACCGTCAGTGTATCACTAAAACTATAAACATCATGTTCATCAATCGCAGCTACTGTCCAGAAATATTCACATTGATTGTGAAATCTGCGTTCGTCACAGGTAGTTCCCGTTGTGATCAGTGAATAAGTTACTGTCCCGCCTGTATACCAGTATAAAAGCTTATAATGGACTTCGTCGCCGGGATCTGGATCTTGAACCGTTGACCATTCAAGATGAGGGTAACGAGTTGTTTGATAGCTATTGTGTGCCGGGGATATTTGAATAGGTGCTGGAGGCGCTTCATTTACTGTATTGATACCCAGATGCCGCAATTCTTCCAAAGATCGTCTAGAAGCCATCGCAGGGTCAACAGCATCAACATACCAAAGATATCTTCCGTTCTCTTGTAGGTCTTGAGTTACTTGGAAATTGGTTTCAATACCTGTATATAGACATTCCATGCTATCAATGTTTGTCCCGATATAAAGTTTATACAGCAACTCATCACCGGGATCTCTATCAAAAGAGCTTTCCCATGAAAAAAGCGGCCTTAGCGTATCTTTTACAGAATTCTCATCTGGGGAAAGTAGATTGAAGGATTCTGGTAATGAATTTACGGTATTGATATGAAAAGCCCACACTCTTGATAGCTTATCACCTGAAATATGTTTTGCTTTGATTTGCCAAAATATGGTCTTGTTTTCAGGAAGGGCTTGGGACAGTTCCAGCCAATTGTTTGGTGTGACAATTGAATCTATGAAAATTGGAGTATCGTTATAATATATGACATACTCTAAGGCATCAGGTACATTTTGCCATGTAAGAATGGGCTTGTTATTATGTACGATTTCCATGCTATCTGGAAATAAAAGCTCAAAATCATTAGTATTGTTATCCAAAATGTGAATATAATTTTCATGTATTTTACTTATACTGACTCTATCAACCGTTGCAGTGACAGAAACTGTATAATAACCTAAATTCTCATAAGAATGTTTAAGTGAATCGCCAGTTCCCGTCATGCCATCACCAAAATCCCATGTATATTCGTACTCACCTTGAGCTAAATTTGAAACCACAGCAAAATTAATATCATAATTAGGATAACCTTCGGTGTAATCAGTAATAAAATCCAATTCTGTCTGAACTGTCGGTTCCCACATCATAGCATCAAAAACGATCTTTTCACCCGAGACTCCTGTTGAATCTCCCAGATAAACATAATTTGTCCCGTCAGTTTTCATCATAAACTTACCTAAAGAAACCCAGCTATCCGGATATGCAGATTGATCAATAACAATTGATTTATCGCCAGCGGCATGGACAACGCGATAAACTGCAGACGTAGCAGTTGCATTTGCGGGTATATAAGTTGATATCCTGTAATATCCATCCTTTGTCATTTGAGGTGTCCAGCTTACAAAACAAATATCACTTTCACTGGCTTCAGAATATGTCCACCAATGATGTCCGCCATAACCACTTTTTGTACTGCGATAATAACGCATAGGAACAGTATTTCCAGATGCCTTAATGTAGAAGCCATCATTGAACTGTTTATCATCCACAATGGAATCTACAAGAGCAGGCACCATATAGGATGTTACAATACACCATGGCATGACTGTAGATCCTGAATTTGCATAATTTAGGGAGGCATGCCCATGATTGTAACCGGGCCAGTCATATTGCACAGTTTTGCCGTAATAATTCGGCCAGCTGGACATATTCCTATTCCCGTAAGGATCATTTGCATAAACAGTCCGCTGAGCGTTATCTGTGCGACCCAATCCTACGATCAAGTGACCCGAACCTGAGAGATAATTACATATTGAATAAGGTTGTTCTTTATCAAGTTCGGCAGCTACTGTTGACCATGAAACATTCCACTTTTGATTCCCCGAAATACCGTGCAAACTATAATAATTTTTCATGCGGGAATTTGGACTTCCTCCTGTCCACATATACCCCATTCCGCCGTAACAGGTATAAGTTGAAGAACTATTGGTGTATGAGAGATTAAAATAGGAATCATTGTAATAATAACGTTCATGGACATAAGCACCATAATTATTTGTATTCCCAGCTCCTGAAACATAAGGCCATTTAGGTAATAATCCATAATAGGCCATGACCATTGCCGCAGTTGTTGGAGCACAGGAACTATAACCATAGGTGCCTGGGGTATCATACACCTGATGAATATAGGGTACATCAAGATATGTGCCGACCGCAGGAGTTTCCTGAGCAAACGTAACAGCTGAACTTGGGAAGGATATATTAATCGGGCTCCTTTTGCGCAAGGAGCTATTGTCCAAACTTGCTACTTTTCCATCATTTGTCAGATAAGCTACTTTACCGTCGGTACGATAGAATGAGTTTGATTCATTCAAATCATCGGTATTTGTTGTAAATAAAATATCATGTTGCACATTAGAAACTACAATATCCGTATTGGATAATTCTCCACTATCGCTCAAATGAAATTCAGTATAAGAAAATTCATCAGAATTCTCTGACCAGATCAAATTTGAACCCAAACCAATATCTAAAGTCAACTTTTCTTCACGATCATATACTTTTAGTGATCCATCAAGACTATTATAAGCAATATAGCGACTATCGGCAGACCAAGAGGGGAAAACATTTCCATATTGTCCCTCAGTGATGCGGTCCCGTGTATCATTTTGGAGGTTCAGTATCCATAATTGGTCGTTATCGTCATTAAACACCAGCGAATTTCCATCTGGAGATATGGGGGCAATATTTGCATAAAAGCCAAGATCAAACTCGCTGGTAGTATTTCCATCTTTCACGTAAAGAGTATTATCTACAGTGTATGCAATTTTTCCGTTTTTAGAAAATGAAACTTGTCCCGCACAATAAACGGGGTCATGCAGCAATGTCATGTTATTTGAATTAATATCTAATATCGCAGGAGCTTCTTTGCCTCCTGCATTTTCTCGATATTTAAAGCCTAAGAGAGTTTGGTCTGAAGATAAAGTAAAAGAATAGCCAACACCCGGAGCGTTAATTATTGTTTTTACAGTGTTTCCATCGGTATAATATATCTTTGAGTTCATTGAATCTGTATAAAAATAGCCATCATCAACGGGAACAATATGTTGTACGGCGATTAAAACACTCATTGAAAACAAGGTGATGAAGAAAGAACGAATGATGATATTTGTGCGCATTTATACTCCGGCAAGCGTTAATAATTGATAAGATAATACTATATTTACCTTGCAATGTAAAGCCTTGAATTCTTTAAAATTTATCAATAGATTATGCAAAATCATGGAAACCTTAATGAAACGAATAATAATTTTTCTGATCTCAAGCTCTATACTCTTTGCGCAAACCTTTGTTCCTAATATCAGTGTCGAAGGAAACAACCTGAATTCGCAGGAAGAACGTATCATTGGTGAACTAAGAAACACCATTGAACAGTATATTGCATCCAATAGTTTTAGCAATGAAGTATATGATCTGATTGTTCCATACCGCATTACGATCCATGTGACACAAATATCAAAAAGTGGCTCAAAAATGAATATTGCCACCAATGCATTTTTCTCAAATGAATATGACCAGCGGTATATTGATAATGCATGGGTCTTTGAATTCATTGAAGGAGAAGCACTCTACAGAGAAATGATATATCATCCTTTAAGGGATATTATTGATTATTATGGCTATCTCATTATGGCATCCGAAATGGATGGGATTGAGGATCTTGGTGGAAATTCCATCTTTGATCTGGCTAATGAGATCTATTCACGCGGTAGTTCATCTCAGTGGTCCAAGGGCTGGAATCCCCGTAAAGAAGATTTTGATAAATTGACTGGTGATTTTCGATTCCGCAGGGCGCGCCATTTATATAATCAGGCTTTTTGGGCACTTGATGATGGCCAGGGAACTAAAGCGTGGTATTTACTTGAAGAGGCTTTGAACTATCTTATTGATTCACAAAATCTAGATTCTCAGAATAAATTCCAAAATTTCTTTGTCGATAAACATTATAAAGACAGCGAGTATTTTGTCAATACCTATCAGGATACGTCGCTACTACTTCTTTATAGAATATTATCACCATCAAATCAGGATTTTTTCGATAGGGTTGCCGAACCCTTTATTGAAGAACTTGATTAATACTTTCAACTGAAACGATACCCTCGCGTAAAACCTTCAAAGATTCGTCTTTAGATATCATGACGACAGTGCTGCTCAAAGCTTTTGTCGATGAGTCTAATATTGGATCCGATATCATCAGCTTGATCTCATTTCCAAATTGATCATTAATACTTTTTATATTATTCATGGGTGCTTTACCTGAAAGATTGACAGATGTAGTAATGATAGGTCCTTCAAATGCCTTAGACAGCTCCCTGCAAAAATCATGATTGGGAATGCGAAATCCCAAATACCCCTGAACACTGAATAATTTATTTGGCATGACAATATCTTTTGCCGGCAGTACCAGAGTTAGCGCACCGGGAAAAAATTGATTGATCAACAAATCTGCCTTTGCAGGAATGTGAGCATATTGGGACAACATCATCTTATCCCGAACGATCATACTAACCGGCATATTTTCCGGTCGCCGCTTTAGTGAATATAGTTTATCAAGAACTTTAGAAGACATGGCATCACCGCCAAAACCATAAAGAGTATCAGTGGGATAAATGAACACTTCTTCGCTTTTTAGTGCTTCCAGAGCCTTCGCAAGCGCTATGTCCTCCAGATAATTATTGATCATGAATCCATCACCTCATGATAAAGCTGTCCACATGCTGCACGTATTCCTCTCCCGCCGCTATACCGCAAAGTTACCGCAAAGGAAACATCTTCAAGATAAGAAATAAAACGCTGAATATCTTTTTCGCCGGGGCGTTTAAAACGATCATCAATTTCATTGTAAGGAATTATATTGAGTTTTGAAGGTATTGAACTGAGTTTTTCAATGAGTTCATGAGCATCTTTTGCTGTATCATTGACACCTTTCAAAAGGACATATTCAAATGTTATCAATTTGTTGGTCACAATAGTATAATATTTAGCCGCCGAAAGCAGATCTTCCAAAGGATAACTGCGATTAATCGGCATCAATTCGCTTCTTTTTGTATCATTAGCGGAATTCAAAGAAATCGCCAACTTGAATTGAAATGGTAAATGTGAAAATTCTCGAATATACGGCACGACCCCGGAAGTTGAGATCGTAATATGTCTGGCACCAATACTCAATCCCTTTGCATGGTTCATGATCGTCGCAGCCTTTATAACCTCGTCATAATTATTGAAAGGCTCTCCCATACCCATGAAAACAACATTACTTATCTTTTTGTCTGAGATCCGTCTTGCAAGCAGGACTTGCTCAACGATCTCTCCCGCTTGAAGCTTTCGCTTTAATCCCATTTCGCCCGTTTTACAGAAAGTACAACCCATAGCACAGCCTATTTCAGAACTTACACATAGGGTATAATGATTTCCCGAACGCAGTAATACAGTTTCGATCGCATAACCGTCTTTACATTTGAAAAGAAATTTTTCAGCACTGTCGTCGTCTGATATTTCGTGTGTTTCAAGATCTAAAAGAATAAGCGGTCCTTCCGCATCAATAATTTCTTTTACGTTTTTTGAAACATTGTGCATTTCTGCAGTTGAATGAACTCCTTTTTGAAATATCCATTCAAATATTTGGCGTCCGATAAAAGGTTTTAGACCCTTTACGACAGCCCATTCCTGCATTTCTTCATAGTCGAAATTTTTTATTGTATTTATCATGTCGTAATCTTGATATTTTATTCAAAACATACAAGATAAAAATATGTTGATGGTTGATGGTTGATAGTTGATGGTTGATAGTTGATGGTTGATAGTTGATAGTTGATGGTTGATAGTTGATAGTTGATGGTTGATAGTTGATGGTTGATGCCTGCCCTCCGAAGTCTTGACATAGGAGGGGTTGATAGTTGATGGTTGATAGTTGATAGTTGATAGTTGATGGTTATAATATCAGGAGATTCAATAGATTATTTATTGCTGTGAGAGTTGATATATCATATCTTCCTTTTTTTTTGCATCAATATAAATTTCACATTCAGCACGCATCTTTCGACTCATTCGCGTATTAGTAAATTTTAGATTCCCCTTCCATACTTCAAATCCCATACCTCGAACCTCATACCTTAGGTCCCATAGCTCCTAAATATGCAAGTTGTTGTATATTAGAATTTTCTATAGTTTTTCTTGCATTTTACTAGCTAATCCAATATTTTCGAAAGTAATCCATTAAGGAGACCTTATGAATACCTCAGATTTAATCCAAAGTGTATCTGAAAAGTCGGAAATTTCCAAAACAGAAAGTAAAGACTTGTACGAAGCACTAACCTCAATCTTGGAATCTTATTTTAAAAACGAAACGGGAGCAGTCATTCCCCAATTCGGTTCTTTTAACATAAAAGAAAAAAACAGTCGCCAGTCATTCAATCCTGCAAGCAGGGAATATGTCTTACTGCCAAAGAAACTGCTTCTGACATTTGTCCCTGCTGCACAGTTAAAAGAAGACCTTAGATAAGGATCAGATCTATGTCGATTAAAATCACATTCCAACAGCTAATTGATGAATTTTCGGTTGCTACTGGCCGAACAAAAGCATTTTCGAAAGAATTCATCAAAGATGTTTTTATCACGGTCCAGGAAGGCCTGCGACGAGATGAAAATGTTAATATCAAAGGTTTGGGTATTTTCAAACTTCAAGAAGTTGCCGAAAGAGAAACTGTCAATCCCAAAACGGGTAAAGCAAGTTTGATACAGGCACATAAAAAAGTGGTATTTAAGCCTGAAAAAGCTTTGCGGGAAAAGGTAAACGAAAAATATGCGAAGTTGAAAACTAAAAAAATCAAAAAGAAAGAAGCTCCAAAACCCGCACCGGTAATTATCCCCATTTTAGATAAACCGATTGAAAAAGAACCTCTCACTTTTGGAGAACCTGCTCCTAGACCTAAGACTCCGCCGAAAAAAACTACACCACCTCTTCCTCCTCCACCTAAAAGTGATAACAAGAAGATCATGCCAACATTTGTCATTGAAGAGAAAAAGAAAAAGTCCGCATGGAGATGGTTACTTCCTTTATTGCTCCTCATCTTGATATTTGTGGTCATATATATCGTTCCCACAAAATTCGATTCAATGGAAGATCTTGCTTTCTGGCGGAATTGGGATTGGGGAAAAGATACCATCCCGGATCATCCGACAGTGGTAGAAACCACGATAGTAGAAACTGAAATTAATCCCATAGAAAAGGTTGAGACCATTTTTGTTCAAGCACCTATCCCTCAGCTACAAGTAATAGAAACTGCGCCTGAAGTAGTAAAAGAACCTATCCTTGAAAAGAAAGAGCAGGATCCAACTCCGGTACTTCATAAAGAGGCTGAACCATCACCTGATTGCGAAGAATCCTTGATCCATATTGTCAAAGCGGGTAATACGCTTTGGGGACTTTCTAAACAGTATTACACACGCACTTCGTTATGGCCAAACATCTACCGCAAAAATGTTGAAACATTGCGTTCACCTGATCTCCTGATGGTAGGAAAAGAACTTCTTATCCCTGAACTTCAGGGTACAACATTCGCACTAAGTAAAACAGACTCTGCTCGTATAGCACAAGGATATTACCTTGCCTATCGTGCTTACAAAAAGTATGACGAGGAAAAAGCTGAAGGCTATCTGGATGTAGCAAAGAAATTTACTACGACTATAGATAAATAAGATTAAAGACTAAAGTTTAAAGATAAAAGTAGGGGTTGGACATGTCCAACCCTTTCTTATTAGTACCAATATATTTAGTTCGGAGTATGAGAGTAGAGAGTTATTAATTCATCTTAAAAAAACAACTTGTTTATGCATCTTGTTTTAATCATTTAAAAACAAAAACCGACTTTCGTCGGTTTTGTCGGGATGATAGGATTTGAACCTACGGCCTCTTCGTCCCGAACGAAGCGCGCTACCGAGCTGCGCCACATCCCGTTTTGAAATTAAATTTCAAAA
>Ga0307992_1002374_pt1 | contig 10748 bp, 14 predicted proteins | sample EllFjometagen133_FD_203162 | JGI IMG/M metagenome (GOLD analysis project Ga0307992, IMG submission 203162) | Marine microbial communities from Ellis Fjord, Antarctic Ocean - #133 | ecosystem: Environmental > Aquatic > Marine > Unclassified | place: Southern Ocean | collected 2014-10-08
AAACTCCGTGAAGATTACAATAAATTCTTACTTTCTTTATTGACTTCTTTTGTCGGCATTCAAAAATTGGTTTATCACCTGGCTTTAATATTTTTTTAAAAATACTTTGATCTGTTTGTATTTCAATCCATTCAATATAATGTTCTTCGGTCATTGGATGTTCTACTTCTCCAACTTTTACTATTATTTTATCTTCTGTTTGTTCTACAATTGGAATATGTTTTTCTCCCTTATCTGGATCTTGAGTTTTTTCATTTTCTAAAATCATCGGTTGTCCACAACAAACTAATTCACCAGCTCCTTCATTTAACACTTCAATAATATTCCCACATATTTCACATCTATAGATTTCTTTCTTGTTAGTCATATTATTGTATGTCTTTTATTGTTTATATATATTGTTGACAACTGTAATAATCCTTAAAAAAATACAAGACTCTAGTAATTTTCAGCTAATAATTCATAATGTGCTTGAGGATGATCACAAGCTGGACATACCTCTGGTGCTTCTGTTCCTTCATGAACATATCCACAATTTCTACATTTCCATTTTACGACTTTTGGTTTCTCAAATACTGTTCCTTCTTTTACATTTGCTAATAATTTTCTATATCTTTTCTCATGTTCTGCTTCTACTTTTGCAATCTCTTCAAATTTGTTTGCTATTTCTTCAAAACCTTCACTTCTTGCTGTTTCTGCAAATTGTGGATATAAAATTTCCCATTCTTCATGTTCTCCATTTGCAGCTGCTTCTAAATTTTCTATTGTATGTCCAATTCTTCCTGATGGATAACTTGCTGTTATTTCTAATGCATCACCTGCACATTCATTTAGGAATTTAAAAAATATTTCTGCATGTTCTTTTTCATTTCCAGCAGTTTCTGTAAATATAGAAAATATTTGAACATAACCCTCTTTCTTTGCGACTGATGCAAAATATGTGTATCTATTTCTTGCTTGGCTTTCACCAGCAAATGATTTCAATAAATTCTTTTCTGTCTCTGTTCCTTTTACATTCATATGTTATAAAGTTGGTAAAGCTTTTTATACATTTCGTATCATTTATTAATAATGAAAGGTGTATCTCAAGATATTATAGGAAATATTGCAATTTTACGTTTTAGAAAATGGAAATTTCTATTTGTAAAGAAATATTTAGCTTGGCAATTTATGAAAACGAATAAAGGACTTCAAACTGTTTTGGAAAAGATTGGAGATGTTAGTGGTGAATTAAGAATTGCTAAGGTTAGACATTTAATTGGTGATAAAACTTTTGAAACTATTTACAAAGAGAATGGATGTTCTTTTCAATTTAATGTTGCTGAAACTTACTTCTCACCAAGATTAAGCAATGAGAGGAAAATTATTAGTGATGAAGTATTGAAGTTATGTTCTAAGAGAAAGAAAACAAAAATTCTTGTTATGTTTGCTGGAGTTGCACCTTACCCTGTTGTGATTGCTAAAAAATTGAAGAGAGCAGGTTGCAATTTTGAGATATTTTCTAATGAGTTGAATGCTAGGGCTAATGAGTATGCTAAGAAAAATGTTAGATTAAATAAGTTGAAGGATTTTATTACTTTTATTGATGGCGATGCTAGAAAAATTTCTCCTAAGAAGTATGGTAAGTTCGATATCATTTTGATGCCTCGTCCTAATCTAGAAGATAGTTTCTTGAAGAGTGCTTTAAAATTATCTAAAAAGGGAACGAGTATTTTTTATCATGGATTTGGGAAAAAAGAGGAAGTATTAGACGAAATAAAGAAAGATACTAAGAATAAGATTGGTCGAATTCAAATTCGGAAAGCTGGAGATATTGCTCCTCATAAATATCGTTGGCAAGCTATGTTTAAAGTTAAGTAAATTTATTTAACAAATTCCTAAGAGCATCTTGATTGGTTCTAGTAATAAATATACTGACAATACTAACATTATTATTGCTGCACCTAATTTCATCCAAGTTCTTTCATTTGTACTCCATTTTTGTAATCTTTCTGGAGACATTCCTTTGTAAATTAATAAAGTTATTACGATTAGAGGTAGGACAAATATTAGATTGTAAATTAATAGGTAAATGTATGAAGCTGTTACGTGTTGAGATAGCATTGTAATAATTGCTAGATAAACTCCACCTGTGCATGGTAATTCAAATAGAGCTACGAAAACTCCAAGAATTAAAATTGCTAATAATGTACCTTTCTTTGAATATTTTTCTAATAATGGTTTTAATTTTGTTGGAATTTTTAGAATAGAAGTTTTACCTTTTTTAGCGAAGATGTAATCTCTAAATTCTACTACTGACAAACCTAACACGAATATACCAACGAATAAATAAATAAATTTTCTAATTGTTGTCATACTTTGAATTACGGCAAACAATCCTAATCCTGCTAAGAAATATGTTATGAAAATTACTGATGTATAAATCAAACCTGCCTTAAGTGCTCTTTTTGATGATCCTAAATTTAGAAGTGATATCATAAGAAAAATTATCACTCCAAAAGCACATGGGTTTATTGAATCAATTAATGCGGCAACTATTAGTAACGAAAAGCTTCTTGTTGAAAGTTTTCCTTGTTCTGTTACATCATGATTAAAATTATCTTCAATTATACATCGGACTCTTTCAATCATTGAGATATCTTGTTCGTAATTTATTTCATCTTCTAATAATGATTTAGAGTCCTGAATAATAGGTGTATCTCCTACTAGATATTTCAATTCTTCATCTTGTTTTATTACTAAAAGAGGAACTCCTCTTGGCATTTTTATTTGATTATGAAAATTGGAATATATTTCATATCCTACTGGTGTTGAAATATCATATTGTTCTAATATTATATTTTCTATTTTTGCAAGTTCTTCTAGAATTCCTGATTCTGCAACATTTGCACAATGTGGACAACCTGGACTATAAAATTCATAGATATTTGTTTGAGCAAATACAGTTGTAATTGATAAAATTAAAAATATTGTCAGGAATAATCCTCTTTTTGCGTTCATAATAAAAATTATAGATAAGAGTTTAAAAATTTATTCTAATTTTTGCAAATATTCATGTGCTGAGTAAGCTGCTATTGCACCATTTCCTGCTGCTGTTACTATTTGTTTTAATGGTGTATTTGTAATATCTCCCGCTGCAAAAACTCCTGGAATGCTTGTTTCCATTTTACTATTAACTTCAATATATCCTTTTCCACTACAGTTCATCCCTAGACTTGTTGAGAGTTTAACACATGGCAGAGCTCCAATTTCTACAAAAATTCCATCTGTATTTATTATTTTTTCTTCACCCTCTACTTTGATTTTAATTTGTTTTACTTTCTCTTCTCCAATAATTTCTTCTGGTGTTGCATTATATATTATTTCTATATTATTTTTTTTGTCTATTCTTTTATAATAAATTGGCTCACATCTTAATTTACCTCTTCTATAAATCAATGTTACTTTTTTTGCTACATCTGCTAAGTATAATGTTGCTTTTGCTGCTGCATCAGCTCCGCCAATTACAACGACTTCTTTATCTTTGAAAAACATTCCATCACACGTAGCACAATAACTAACTCCTTTTCCAACTAGTTTTGCTTCACCTGGAATTTCTAATTTTTTATGTAATGTTCCATTTGCAAATATTACTGTTTTAGCTTCTATTTTTGTTCCATTTGCTTCTACTACAAATCCATATTCTGTTTTTATTATGTTTTCAATTTGTGCAAAAACATATTCTGCTCCATATTCTTTAGAGTGATCTTGAAAATTATTAATTAATTCCATTCCACCGATTGTCTTTGTCCCTGGCCAATTTTCTATTTCGCCTGCATTACATGTTGCTCCTAAATCTTTTCCTACTACTGCGACTGTTCTTGCGTATCGTCCTAGATATAATGCTGCTGTTGCTCCCGCTGCGCCTCCTCCTATTACTAATACATCATACTGCTTTAGTTCCATATTGCAGAAAAGCCACCGTACTTTAAAAATATATCTTAGTATGGATTTTTAAAAAAGCTTTTAGCTTTTCAATAAATTTAAATAACTATATCTCCCTTTTTTGTTATGGTTGAATTAAGTATAGATGAAAGATTAAAATTGATTCATGAGGTCGGTGAAGAAATTATTGGTGAAGAGGAATTAATTGAATTATTAAAAAGTGGGAAAACACCAATTGCTTATGATGGGTTTGAACCTTCTGGAAAAATTCATATTGCACAAGGATTACTTAGAGCAATTAATGTTAATAAACTTACGAAAGCAGGAATAAAATTTAGATTTTGGGTTGCTGATTGGTTTGGAATGCTTAATAATAAAATGGGAGGAGATCTTGAAAGAATAAGAATTGTTGGAGAATATTTTATTGAAGTTTGGAAAGCTTGTGGAATGAATTTGGAAAATGTAGAATTTATCTGGACAAGTGAATTCATTAAAGAACATCCAGAATATTGGACTACTGTTTTGAAACTTTCTATGAATGCTACTGTTCAAAGAGTTCTTAGATGTGGTCAAATTATGGGAAGAGAAGAATCTACTTCAAACCCATCTTCACAAATTTTATATCCTTTAATGCAAGCAGCTGATATTCATCATTTGGAAGCAGATATTGCTCAATTGGGAATGGATCAAAGAAAAGTAAATATGCTTGCTCGTGATGTTTTCCCTAAATTAGGGTTTGTTCCGCCAATTGTTATAAGTCATCATATGTTAATGGGATTGACTGAACCAAAGGTTGCGGGAGTTACTGGTGTTGATGCAGCTATTGCTAAAAAAATGAGTAAATCAAATCCTAATTCTGCTATTTTTATGACTGATAGTGAAAATATAATTCAAAAAAAATTCAAAAAGGCTTATTGTCCTGAGGGTCAAGTGGAAGATAACCCTGTTTTAGAATATTTTAAGTTTATTGTTTTTGAAAAATATAATAAGATCTTAGTTGAAAGACCTGAAAAATTTGGTGGTAATTTAGAATTTAATTCTTATGAAGAATTAGAACAAACTTTTGTTGATAAAAAAGTTCATCCTTTGGATATAAAGAATACTTGTGCTAAATATATTAATGAACTTTTGAATCCTGTTCGGAAACATTTTGAAGAGAATGAAGATGCTAAAAAATTGTTAGAACAAGTGAATAGTTTTCAAGTTACTAAATAGTTTTTAGACCATTATCCTACATAATATACTTTTGAGCAGCATATTCTTTAAAAATAATTAGTGTATTTGATAGCTATGAGTAAACGATGTGCTATTTGTAAGACTCCTTGGGATCAAACTAATCTGTTTGAAGGAGTCTATGAAAATGAAATGATTATGGTTTGTGCAGATTGTGCTAGAGAAGAGAATATTCCAATTATTAGAAAACCAACTTCTGAGCAGTTAGAAAAAGCTGAAATTAGATATTCTGTTAGGGAGAGAATGGAAAGACTTTCTGGAATGAATAAACCTAAGAGGTTAAATAGAGAGCAGAAAATTGTTCAGAGTAATTTAGGTAAATTAAAAATGCCCGAACCTAAACAGAAAAATGATAGTGTTCTTGATAATTATTATTGGACTTTAAATATGGCTAGAAGAAGAAAAAAAATGACTATAAATCAGGTTTCTCAACAGACTGGAATTTCTAGTGTGGTTATTAATTCGATAGAAAGAGGACAAATTCCTATTGATTTTCAAGAAGTATTTTTTAAATTAGAAACTTATTTTAGAATTAAGTTATTGAAATTTCATAAATCTAAAGTTAATTATGTTCTTAATAGTGAGGAAGAGAATGATTTGATTGAAGAAGTTAAAACTAATATTTCTAAAGCTGAAATATTTGATGAAGAAAAAGAGTTAGAAGATGTTGATAAATTGCGAAAAGAACGAGCTGAAAAATTAAAGAAATTAAAGAATGGGAAATTGGATTTTTCTAAGAGAAAGAGTTTGAATAGTCTTACTTTGAATGATTTGGTTGATATGAAGAAGAATAGAGAAAAAGAAAAAGTTAGACAAAGGATTCAAGAGCAAACTGAAGATTTGTTCGGTGAAGATTTAGAACTTGATGAAGCTTAAATTTATATTAAAAAATTTTATTTTTACTATAGATAAATTAAATTGATTTGCAAAATTAACTATTTTTACTTATTCTTTTGTTTCATGTTTAAAATTAACCTAAATATCTTAATCTTCCTGGACGTGGTTCGTAAATTACGCCTTCTTCCAATAGTTTCTTAATCTCTGAATTTATTAAATCTGGACTTGATTCTGTATCCATTATTATTTTATCAATATCAATCCCTCCATCAATTTCAGCATCCTTAATTTGCTTCATTACTGTGTCTTTTAATTCATATCCACCTTTTTCATCTGAATCCATATCTTTTCTTGAATTTTGAATTTCTAATTTTCTTACTAACAACCATCTTGGATCTACTTTTTTCAGAACTTCTGGAATTAAGTATATTTCATTATTCCATTCTCTTACATTTGCGATAATTTGTAGAGTATCTCCTTGTAATATGTCTTTTATTATTTCTATATCTTCACCGAAAACTTTGATTCTTATTTGTCCTGATGCATCATCTATTGTTAAAGATCCGAACTTTCTCTCTCCTTCGCTAACATATTTATCTATACAGTTTGCTAAAAGATTCACTCTTACAACTTTTTTGTCTCCATGTTCTAAATATAAAAAACGTCCTTCTGATGTTATTGGTTTACTCTTTAATATATCACCAATTCGTACTTTGTACGCTACATTCCTTTTTCTAGATTCAGTATTTATTGCATCCATAGATTATAGATAACAACTTCCTTTAAAAGAATTATTGGTTTTGAGTCTTACTTTCATTCTAAAAGTTTAAAAATTAGGCATGCTTGGATAATTTATGAATAAGAAGGGATTGACACCAGTTATTGCAACTGCATTATTGATTAGTTTAGTTGTTATTTTATCTTCTATTGTTTTTCTTTGGGCGAGAGGATTTGTTAGTGAACAAATTCAGAAATTTAATCAGCCTATTGATTTTTTATGTGAGAGAGTTGAATGGACTGTTAATATTGCTGAATCTGGAACAAATTTTATAGTTCAAGCTAATAATAGGGGAAATGTGCCGATTTATGGATTTAGTGCAAAAAAAATTTCAGGTGGTACCGAAGAGAGTAAGCAATATAAATTGACTTTATCGGAAGGTCAAGCTAATGAGATTATCGTTGATTTAAGATTGGATAATGGGGAAAGACCTGACGAAATTGTTTTTAGTCCTTCGTTACTTGGTAATGTAATTGGAAAAGAGGATTCAAAAAAGGCTTATGTCTGTTTGACTAGTGCAAAAAGATATTTTCCACAAAAATTATAATTTTATTTTATAGAAAAGGTATAAATATTATGAGTTCTTTTCTAGTATGTGAGTGTTGAAAAAGAAAAAACTATGCTTGATTTGGATTCTATTTCTAGATTGATCTTAGAGAAAGATATTGAGACTGTTGTTTTACCTAGAGAATCTTATTTTTTGAATCATTTGAATTTGGGGAATAAAGGAATTTTTCAGATGACAAAACAGTTTGGAAATATTAATGAGATTATTAATGCGAAACTTGATGAGTTTAGTAGTATAATTAAATCAAAAGATATAAAAGAAGATATCATGACTTTAGTTGATCAGATATTGGATGAGAAGGTAATATTATAATGTTAAACAAAGATGAACTTCAAGAATTGCGTGGATTTTTAGAGAATTCTCAGAATCCATTGTTTCTTTTTGATAATGATGCAGACGGATTATGTTCTTTTGCTATTTTAAAAAGGGCTTTGGGTAGAGGTCGAGGAGTTCCTATTAAATCTTATCCTGATTTAAGTGCACAATACATTCGTAGAGTGAATGAATTTAATCCTGATTCCGTTTTTATTTTGGATAAGGCTGAGGTCTCTAAAGAATTTATTGATGAAGTTACTCAGAGAAATATTCCTATTGTTTGGATTGATCATCATTTATCTCAGACTACTCAGGAGCTTAAGGATAGAACTAATTATTATAATACTTATCCTTCGGCTGAGCCTGTTACTTTTAGTGCACAGAAAATTTTTAATAGACAAGAGGATTTGTTTTTAGCTTTAATTGGTTGTATTTCAGATGTTTATATGCCTAATTTTGGAAAGAAATTTTCTAAAAATTATCCTGAATTGTTTAATTATGAGTTATCAGCATTTGATGCTTTACATGCTAGTGAAATTGGTAAATTTGCAAGGATGTTAAACTTTGGTTTGATGAATACTACGACGAATGTTGTTCGTTTGATGAGATATTTGGAAGAAATTAATGGGCCTTATGATTTATTGGAAGAGAATAATAAAACGAGAGAATTCCATAAGAGATATCAAGAATTGAATGCTGAATTGATAAAGTTGACCGAGAAGGCTAGAAAAATTGTAGATAAAAATTCTAAAGTTATTTGGTTTTCGTATGAAGGTAGAACTTCTATGTCTGCTGTTTTATCTAATCAGTTATATTATGAAAATAAAGATAAAATTATTTTTGTTGCTTATCGTAGGCCTGATAAAATCAATTTGTCTATTCGTGGTGAGGGTGCATTGAAGATCACAAATATGATTACTGAGAATATTGAAGGTGCGACTGGTGGTGGGCATGAGGAAGCTACTGGTGCAATGATTCCGGCAATTAGTTTTGATAAGTTAAAGACATTGGTTGCTGCGATTGGATAATATTAGAAAAGTGGAAATATTTTTAGATAATTTAATAAGTTCTATCTTCTTTGTGAATTTAATATGGTAATTAAGTTAGAGACTGATAGATTGATTCTGAGAAAGCCTAGAATGAGTGATGCTAAAATATTAACAAATAATTGTGATGATGTTGCAATTAAAGGATTTTTTATGCCATATCCTTCTAAGAGTGAGGATTTTAAAAAATTGATTGAAATATGTATTGAGGAGTGGATTGAAAAGATAAGGTATTGGTTTATTTTGGAGCGTAAGTCTGATGGAAAGGTCGTGGGATTTTCTGGGGTGAGAGATGTTGATAATTATAATAATACTGGTTATTTATCTTACTGGATTTTTAGAGATTTTAGAAGAAAAGGATATTTGATTGAAGCGAATATTGCAATAAATGATTTTTGTTTTGAAACATTAGAATTGCAAAAATTAAAAAGTGAAGTCGCAACTTTTAACAAATCTTCTATTTCTTTTCTATTAAAACTTGGAATGACAAAAGAAGGACTTTTGAGAAGAGATAATTATAATCCTTATTTGAAAGAATATACTGATATGAAATGGTTTGCATTGTTTAAGGAAGATTGGGATAATGTTAGAGGAAAATTAGTGAGAGAGTTAAAAGTAAAAATTGATTTTCTAAATAAGAATCTATAAATATAACGCCCACGCCAGGAGTCGAACCTGGGCGCCCAAAAGGGCCAAGAGTTCCAGTCTTGTGCAATACCGTTATGCGACGTGGGCTTGATAATCCAAAGTCTAATCCATTTTTAAAATTAATTAAATTTATTAATACAAAAGACATCTTCTTTTATGGCAACATTAATGACAAACGATGAAAGAGAATATTACAGAAGCCAAGTTAAACTAGCAAAAGCTCAAAAAAAATCTCTGAAAAATCAAGATGCCATTTTAAGAGAACAAGTTAAAATATCAAAAGAACAAACGGAATATTCAAACATATTAATGTGGGCCACAGTGGTTTTGGCTTTAGCAGGAAGTGCTCAAGTTATATATTATTTTGAAATTTTTAGTCAAGAGATGATTAAAGACATTTATGATGTTATTGCACTAATTATTCTTGGAATAATTTTAATATCAATAGTATTCATTTTGACAAGATTAATTTCTATTTTAAAGTTAAAATCTAATAATGAATAAAGTTGTATTAATTTATTTTCAAATTCATTTAAATATAAATCTCCAAAACTTTTATAAATTTTAATAACTTTTTTAGGACATGGAATCAAACAAAACATCTTCAGATTTTTTCTTTTATGAGGCTGCACTTGTTAAGAAGACATCTCTGTTTAAGGAATGTACTAATATTGTTGTTGGGGATGGAGATTTGAACGCGAATATTGTTTTTGTTGGTGAAGCTCCTGGTAAAAACGAAGATTTACAAGGTGTTCCATTTGTTGGTGCTGCTGGGAAAAATTTGGATAAACTTTTGGATAGAGTTGGTTTAAAGAGATCTGATATTTATATTGCTAATATCTTAAAATGTAGACCACCTGAGAATAGAGACCCGTTACCTGATGAAATAAAAATGCATACTCCTTGGTTATTAAAGCAAATTAGAGACATCAAACCGAAAGTAGTTTGTTCATTAGGTAATTATGCTACAAAATTTTTTCTTGCTGGTGGTGAGGTTAAAATGATGATGAAGCAAACTGGAATTACTAATGTTCATGGGAAAGTTCAAGAGATTGAAATGGAGGGTGTGAAATTTAGATTGATTCCATTATTTCATCCTGCTGCTATTATTTATAACAGAACAAAATTGACACCTTTGTGGGAAGAGGATATGAAAATTGTTAAGAGGGAGACGGCTAGCGTCTGAATATGCGATGTCGGACAATAAACATAAATAGTATATTGAATCTCTTTTGTTATGAGTAGAAAAGATGATTTAATTATCGAAAATTCATTTCTTGTAAATAATGATAAGAATGTAAACATTATTGGTCATGTAAATAGAAAAGACATTATAAAAGAACTTAAAGAGAATAGTAGAAAACCTACTGAAGAAGAAATTAGAAAACAAAGTAATAAA
>Ga0307992_1002375_pt1 | contig 10748 bp, 8 predicted proteins | sample EllFjometagen133_FD_203162 | JGI IMG/M metagenome (GOLD analysis project Ga0307992, IMG submission 203162) | Marine microbial communities from Ellis Fjord, Antarctic Ocean - #133 | ecosystem: Environmental > Aquatic > Marine > Unclassified | place: Southern Ocean | collected 2014-10-08
TGCCGAAGGGGAACCCGCGATCAAGAGAGAGGGCGATGCCATTACTCTTGTGACGTTGGGACCTTCACTCTACACAGCCTTGGAAGCTGCAAAAAGACTCGAGGCAGAGTTTGGCATGAAGGCAGAGGTCATCGACCTGAGATGGATCAACCCACTCAAGTACGATACCCTCATTGAGAGTGTGAAGAAGACCGGCCGTTGTGTCATGGTCACCGACAGTGCTGAGAGGGGAAGCTATCTGCATACAGTTGCTTCGAACCTTGGCCGTTTGGCCTTTGAGTATCTCGATGCACCTATTGTAGTGGTGGGATCCAAGAACTGGATCACTCCTCCTGCTGAGATGGAAGAGTATTACTTTGCCCAGGCTTCCTCCGTATTGGATGCCATCCATGAGCAGGTGTTGCCCCTTCCTTCCTATGTCCCTGTCTATAACTACACCGATGGTGAGTTCTATCGCACAAGCCGTGAAGGCGTATAACTAAACTGACGAGGTGTCCATGGATTTGCAAAAACTGGAATATGCCATCAACAGCCCTGAGAAATCGATTCGCCTGGAGGCGAGTCGACTTCTCGGCTCTCTGATCGAAAAGGGCGCTTTGAGCCGCAATGCTCTTGAGGAAGTGAACAACCACGTGCATACCACATGGTCGTTCAGCCCCTATGAGCCTGCCGGTGCCGCCTACGCTGCTTGGAAGGCAGGGTTGGGTATTGTAGGCAGTATCGATCATGACAGTATCGGAGCTGCTCCTGAGCTGCTCCTATCTGCTAAGGATTTGGGTATTGCAAGTACTGTCGGCTTTGAGATGAGGGTGAGTTTTCTGGATACACCCTTGGCAAAGCGAAAGATAAACAACCCCGATTCCCCTGGCATTGTCTATATGTGCGTCCATGGGGTGCCTCATCAGAAGATCGGTGAGGTTGCAAATTTCTTGCAACCTGTACATAAAGAACGCAACCTGCGCAACAAAGCACAGGTTGAGGCCCTACAATCCTTGGTTGGAACGTATGGCTTTGATCTTGATTTTGAACGTGATGTGGTTCCTCTCTCCCTTTCTGATAAGGGAGGCTCCATCACCGAGCGCCATATCCTCTATGCCATGAGCAAGCAGTGCATCACCATGTTTGGCAAGGGTGAGAAGCTTCTCGGGTTTCTGGAGAAGGATCTGAAGATTGCCCTTTCACCGAACGTGCAATCATTACTGCTTGACCCTGCAAACCCCCACTATGCCTATGACCTGTTGGGAGTGTTCAAAAGCAATTTCCTCCCCCGTTTCTTTATCCAACCTGCAAAGGCTGAGTGTCCCGATGTGCGTGATGTCGTTGCCTTTGGCAACAGCATCGGAGCCATCCCGGCCTATGCTTATCTGGGTGATATCGCACAGAGTGTGACAGGAGACAAGAAGGCTGAAAAGTTTGAGGATGACTTCCTTGTGGAACTTCTCGATCTTTTGGTCGATATTGGGTATCCGGCTATCACGTATATGCCCCCAAGAAATACCCTTGAACAGATGCATCGGCTCCAGGGCCTTGCAAAGGAGCGCAATCTCATGGAGATCAGCGGCGTCGATATCAACAGTTCACGCCAAAGCATGAACTGCCCTGAATTGCTACAGCCCTCTTGCCGCCACCTTGTCGACTCTGCATGGGCATTGGTTGCCCATGAGAAGCTTGCGACAATGGATGAAAAGCTCGGTCTCTTTCATCCACAAAACCCGTATGCAAAGAAAAGCCTTGATGAGAGGCTTGCCCTCTATTCCTCCCTGGGTAGGAAGATGGATAGCCATCACCCCTTGGATCTCATCAAACTATTCAAATAGGAGTAAGGTATGGTCCGTTTTACAGAAAAGATACTAGAAGAGTTGCCCCCAATCATCAGAGGTCTAACCTTTGATGGGGTAAAGGGCTTGTTCGTCCACACCACACAAGGCAAGAAAGCAGATCTTACCTTTTCTTCTGTTGAAGAAGGGGATGAGGTATTGCGCATTACCGCCCGTTGGATGGCAGAACTGAGTACCTACTGTGGTAAGAAGAACCTCTATCCTGCGTCCATCGGCATCGAGGGTAGGGATATCCAGTTTGGTCTGGGTACCAACTACGATGAGGCTTCACGTGGCGAAGGTGTCTCAGCCATAGTCTCCCTGCCGCCCTCTACAAGCCGCGATGATGTGGTCCGCGATAAGATAGTCCTGGTCACCGGCGGTGCCCAAGGCTTTGGCGAAGGCATGGTACGAGCCTTGAGTGAGATGGGTGCCTTTGTCTATATCGCCGATATGAACCGCCAGGGTGCGGAGGATCTGGCTGCAAGCCTGAACTATGTTGCCTGTATCACCGTTGCCAAGGCCCTGTATGTAAACGTTACAGACGAAGCATCGGTTGAGGCTATGATGAGTGAGGTTTCCCGGGATACTGGGGGCTTGGACCTGTTTGTCAGTAATGCCGGGGTCCTGCGTGCCGGTTCGGTAAAAGAGATGTCCCTGAAGGACTTCCAGTTTGTCACCAGTGTTGACTATACCGGGTTCTTCCTTTGCAGCAAGCATGCATCGATCATGATGGCTTTGCAGAATATCGCTTCTCAAGCCTACTATACTGACCTGATAGCCATCAGCAGTAAGTCAGGTCTGGAAGGCTCAAATAAGAATGGGGCCTATGCTGGAGCCAAGTTTGGCACCATCGGGCTTACCCAGAGTTTTGCCCTCGAACTTATCGAGGACAACATAAAGGTCAATGCAGTGTGCCCGGGGAATTTCCTCGATGGTCCGCTTTGGTCAGACCCTGAGAAGGGGTTGTTCGTCCAGTATCTCAAGGCAGGAAAAGTGCCGGGCGCTGAGACGGTAGAGGATGTCAGAAGGTTTTATGAATCGAAAGTCCCCATGAACAGAGGTTGTAGGACCGAAGATGTCATGCGGGCGATCTGTTATATTGTCGAACAAAAATACGAGACAGGACAGGCTGTGCCGGTTACCGGTGGCCAGGTCATGCTCAACTAGGAGAGTGCTATGAAAACACGTGCAGCAAGACTCTATGGAGTCAATGATATTCGAGTCGAAGAGTTTGAGCTCCCCCCCATCAAGGAAGATGAAATCCTTGCAAAGGTCATTACCAACAGTATCTGTATGAGTGACCACAAGGCAGCTGAGCAAGGGGGAAGCCACAAGAGGGTTCCCAACGATGTTGCAACCAATCCTGTCATCATCGGCCACGAGTTCTGTGGTGAGATCGTCGAGGTTGGCAAGAAGTGGCAGCATAAGTTCAAGGCAGGGTCAAAGTTCTCGATCCAGCCAGCCTTGAACTATGAAGGGACTCTCGATGCCCCTGGCTACTCATTCCCCCATATCGGAGGTAATGCCACCCATGTCATCATCCCTCACCAGGTGATGGATATGGACTGCCTGCTTCCTTATGATGGTGAGGCCTATTTCCTTGGTGGTCTAGCTGAGCCCGTATCCTGCGTAGTAGGGACGTTCCATGCGATGTACCATACCAAGGGCGGCTCCTACAAACATCATATGGGTATTATAGAGGGTGGAAATCTTGCCATCATCGCTGGTGTCGGGCCCATGGGCCTTTGCGCCATTGACTATGCCATGCATTGTGGGCGTAAGCCAGGGCGACTGGTAGTCACTGACATCGATGATGCGCGTCTTACGCGTGCTGCTAGTATCTACACCGTAGCGGAAGCGAAGAAACAGGGTGTTGAACTTATCTATCTGAATACCAAGGCAGTAGCTGACCCTGTGGCCAAGCTTATGGAACTTACCGATGGTAAAGGATATGACGATGTGTTGGTCATGGCTCCTGTAAAGGCTCTTGTCGAGCAGGCAGACCATATCCTTGGCCGTGATGGTTGTCTCAACTTCTTCGCAGGACCTGAACGCACCGACTTCTCAGCCTCGCTGAACTTCTATAATGTCCACTATGCCTCGACCCATATTGTGGGTACCAGCGGTGGTAATACTGAGGATATGCGTGAGTCCCTGGAAATGATGGGCAAAGGCTTGCTCAATCCTGCTGGTTTGGTCACCCACATCGGTGGTTTGCAGGCAGTGCCTGAGACTGTCATCAACCTTCCTTCCATCCCTGGTGGAAAGAAGATGATCTACACCCATTTTGATTGCAAGCTGACGGCGATTGACGATTTTGCAGAATTGGGTAAGACAAAACCCCTGTTTGCCGAACTTGACAAGTTGGTAAAGAAGCATAATGGACTATGGTCAGCTGAAGCTGAAGCATACCTCCTCGCCAACTGCAAGGAGTAGGGATGAAAAAGCATATCGCAGTAGACTTGGGCGCTTCCAATGGTAGGGTAATTGTGGGAGACCTTACGAATTTCGAGGTGGTGCACCGATTCGTAACCCACAACGACCAGATTCTGGGAGAGTTTTACTGGAATCTGCTCGGACTGTTCTCTGAGATCAAGACTGGGTTGAAGAAAGCCTTCGCCCAGTATGGCTCTGAGATTGGTTCGATCGGCATAGATACCTGGGGGGTCGACTATGTCCTCCTTGATGAGACAGGCGCTCCGGTGTCGTTTTGCTACCACTATCGTGATAGCAGAACCGATGGTATGATCGAGGAAGTGTCAGAGAAGCTTGGGGGTAAGATGCGGCTCTTTGAAAAGACCGGCATTGCCTTCAACTCGTTCAACACGCTTTTCCAGCTTGCTGCGATGCAGAAGATGCGCCCAGGTGCTCTCTCTGCCGCCCATCACTACCTTTCGGTTCCCGACCTTCTTGCCTATTGGCTTACAGGTATCATGAAAAATGAGAGGACCCATGCCTCCACGACCCAGCTCTACGATCCTAAAACAAAGAATTGGGCATGGGACCTTATGGATGAGATGGGCTTTGAAAAGAGTCTGTTTGGAGAGATAGTTGATAGCGGGACCGTCATTGGTCCTCTGACGACTGCTGTCAGCCATGAGTTGGGCTCTCCAAAAGGCGTGTCTGTCATAGCAAGTGCAGCCCATGACACCGCATCTGCTGTCGCTGCAGTCCCTGTAGCAAAAGGTGAGGTACCCCTCTATATTTCAAGTGGGACGTGGTCGCTCTTGGGTGTGGAGATTGAAGAGCCGATCATAACTGCCCTTGCCATGGAGAGTGGTTTCACCAACGAGGCAGCCGCCAGTGGAAACATTCGCTTCTTGAAGAACATCATGGGCATGTGGATCCAGCAGGAGTGTGTGCGCCATTGGGAGAGCCAGGGCGAAGAGGTCTCCTGGAAAGAATTGGACAAGGAGACTCTTGCATGCTCTTCCTATGAGGGGTATATCGACCCTGCAAACCAATGCTTCCTCAAGCCCAACAGCTATGACAACCTTATGGTCGACCGCATCACAAGATGGTGCACCGACCATGCTCAGAAGCCCCCTTCTTCAAAAGGGGAGTACATGGTTGCCATCTATCGTGGGCTTGTAAAGACCTATGCCCTGTCGATTAAGCAGTTAGAGGAGATAACGGGCAAGAAGTTCACCTCCCTGTATATCATAGGCGGTGGATGTAAGAACGAGATATTGGACCAGTGGACAGCCACTGAGACAGGCCTTACTGTCTATGCAGGTCCTGTAGAGGCCACAGCCTTGGGCAATACCCTGATGCAGATGTATGCCACAGGTGAGATAGCCTCACTGCAGGAGGGAAGGGATATGATCAAGGGTGAGCAGAAGGTGAAGGTATTTCATCCCTGATCGTTTGATCGTTCTAGCTCACTGACAAACTAAAAATTAAGAGAACCCGCCGTTATTACAACGGCGGGTTCTTGCTTATTGGCTGTTTTCAACACTAGTTGTGGTCAGCTTTTTTGGATAAAAATTGTAGCGACGGGAAACTATTGTTCCTGTTGTTTTTACATTGTCCGTGAATCACCGTATTCAACACCACCGGTAATCGACCATCCGCCGTCTACATGAAACACTTGTCCGGCAACGAAAGATCCTTCTTGTAACAGGTATACTATCGCCGATGCAAGTTCATCCGGCTGGCCCCACCGGCCGATAGCCGTGGTTCCTGCGCTGTTTTTGCCACCCTCTTCGGTTTCGAGCGTTGCTTTGTTAATCGTGGTTTCAATTGTCCCGGGAGCGACACAATTAATAAGTATTCCCTGGCGTCCGTATTCGACCGCAGCCTGCCTGGTAAGAGCTTCTACTGCACCCTTGGCCGCTGAATATGAGGCAAGTCCCTGGAGTCCTTTTGTAGCCGCAAGTGACGATATGTTTACAATTCTGCCGCCGCCGCGCTCAAGCATGCTTGGTATAACTGCCTGCATGCCAAGCCATACACCTTTTGCATCCACATTTAGCACGGTATCCCAAGCCTCTTCGGTAAGATCGACTACGGTATCAGCGCTGATCCTGTTTACCACGCCTGCTACAGCGACAAGATAGTCAACCCCGTTGAACTCTTTTTTTACTTCGGTCATCAATTTCTCCCAATCAGCTGGAACACTCACGTCAAAGGCTTTGCTCACAGCATGCCCACCCTGGGTTTTGATGTTTTTTACCGTCTCTTCGGCCCCTTTGAGGTCGGAACACACTACAGAAACGCCGTTTTTAGCGAGCTGCGTTGCAACAGCTCGGCCTATTCCTCCATATGCTCCGGTTACAATTGCTATCTTTGCTTGTTTAGCCATACATGTATCTCCTCTGTACGGCAGGATCAAAGAACCAAATGCATGTTCAACTCATCTTCATCTAAAGTATAAAACTCATGCTAATCAAGAAAGCCTCTGACTCTCTAGGATTCTATCCTGCCTGAATCTATTTCCGGCAACGCCGGTTACTTCTAATATAATAATATTGTATGGCAACGTCAAATCTGCGTTGTTCCAGTTCCCCCCAAATAGAGAAAGACCTCCGCTAGGGAGGCCTTCTCTCGTATGGGGCTTATGCTGTGTATTACACGGTACCAAGGTGGATGGTGACGGTGGTGGAGTATGAGCCGGCAGGAGCGAGTACAGCGGCGCCTGTGGTTGCTTCCTTGACGCTGATGACGGTATTACGAAGGGTCCCAAACTTGCTGTCAGCTGATGCTGCAATGGATGTAGTGGTAGGGGATACCAGCATGGCTACAGTGTCTGTGCCAGATACCAGATCGGCGATAGTGATGCTAAGGTTCACAGCACTTGCGGTATTGTTGATGCCTGAGAGAAAACCAACGTCTACAAAGGAACCCAGGGCAAGCATGTCGACTGATTTGTCAACGGAGGACGATACAGACCCTTGGAACAGTGCAATGGACCTGAATCCATTTTCAATGACTGCAGTTTTGGAAACGCCGAATGCGGAGTAATCATTTACAAGGGCGTTAATCTTGATGGTGGCATCTTTCTTGTCATTGTCTACAGCGGCGAAGAGCCCGACAGTGGCGAGTACGAGGATCAGGAGGATAGCTATTGATTTTTTCATGGTGTTTTCCTTTGGGAGCTTGTTGACTCCAGTGCAAGATTTTTGAGTGCCTTTTTCCTAAGCACACCTGTACAATACAATTCCCTTCGACTTATGTCAATAGATATTACAAAAAAATGTATAAAATAATAAATAAAATTATAAATATTATACAAACACTTATATTATATATAATTAAATATATAATATAATTATTAACCTATGACATCATAAGAATGTATGCATAGGTATTCTATAAATAGCAAAATAGTTTACTCAGAATATAGGAACGGTAATGGCTTTATGTGTCATAGGTTATTCCTTCAGTTAGAGCGTCGCTCTTTCTCTATGTAAGGGTTTCCTGTAGAGGGGGATACTGAGGTTTTGGTGGGGCAAGGTAGCCAGTTGGATTTTATCTCAACTTTCACTACACTACGTACACTAAACATTGGAAGGTCAGGGATATGCAGAAAAGTGAACAAGCTACGATTAAGGATGTCGCCAAACAGGCAGGAGTATCCATTGCAACTGTCAGTAGGGTGTTGAACAACCTTGGGGTAGTGAATGCTGTCACTGAGGCTAAGGTGCTTTCAGCTGTTCAGGATCTCCAGTATCAGCGTAACGCTGTTGCGCGCTCCTTGAAGATGAGAAAGACCAAGAGCGTAGGCATCATCGTCCCAGAGATCTCCAATACCTTCTTCACAGAGATAGTCGAGCAACTTGAGCGGTTGCTCGGACCTTTGGGCTATGCTCTGCTACTCTGTTCTTCTGAAAATAGTGTGGAAGAGGAAAAACGCAAGCTCACCTTTCTCTTGGAACGCAATGTTGATGCTTTGGTGGTGGTTCCCGCAAGCAATGTGGGAACACATTTCACCCTTCCTGCTCTGAAGGCCACCCCTATGGTCATGCTGGACAGGGAAATTGCAGGCCTGGTGTGTGATGTTGTCCTTGTAGACAATAGAAAGGGATCTTATGACGTTACAAGCGCTCTCATACGAGAAGGGCATACCCGAATAGGTTTCCTTGGTGGCGAGCCAACTGTGCACACCTCAGTAGAGCGACTGAGGGGGTATCTCGATGCCATGAGAGAGTACAACCTTCCCGTTGAAGAGGCTTTTGTCATGCAGGGTGGTATGAACCAGAGATCTGGTTACTTCCTGATGAAAAAGGCTCTTGCACAGAAAGACTGTCCCAGTGCTTTTTTCGTGGTCAATGATATGGTGCATATTGGAGCGACAAGCTGTCTTGCCGCGGAGGGCAGTGAGAAGGACTGTTCCCGGATGGTCTTTTCCACCTTCGATCATCTGTTCTATGCACCGTTGTTGAAGTTTTGCCATTATGCAGCTGCCCAACCTATTGATAAGATTGGGCAGAGTGTTGCAGAGATACTTATCCGACGCATGGAAGGGAATATCGATGATTTCCCCACTAAGGTGGTACTATTGCCAGCCATTCATGTAATGAAAGAGAACGGTGGCATCGTGACAGATTCCAAATCAAAAGATTCCAACCACTCAGCCACCGGCTCTTTTACTGGGGATTTCAGCTGACCTATTTCAACTCTTCGTCAAAACAGACCGCTACCTTTCCCGATGTCCCGTTTGCCATGAGGGCATAGGCCTCATCCGCCTTCTCCAAGGGGAAACGGTGGGTGATGAGGTCTTCGGGGTGGATGTTCCACCTGACCAGATGTTCCACCAGGTCCTCCATCTTCCAGATGCTGGTCACCCAGCTGCCATAGATGGTCTTCTGGTCATGGAGCATATCAGGGCTTGGGTTGAAGGTTACGCTTCCTCCCTCACCGACAAAGGCGATCTTACCCCATTTCCGTGTTGCCCTGATGGCAGTTGCACGACCGGGGTCGCTTGCACTGCAGTCAAAGGCACGCTCAACACCATGTCCACCGGTAAGAGCTTTTATCTGTTCGACGTTGTCTTTGCTGGGGGTGAAGCCATGGTCAAGAAGCCCAAGTTTCTTTGCCAACTCGATCCTTGCAGGTTCCACCTCAATGCCGATGAGTTTGGTAGCTCCCATAGCCTTTGCAAGCATGAGGGCCGCGAGTCCCACAGGACCCAAGCCGACAACCAGCACGGCATCATTGCCGCAGACGCCAACCTTCTCAATTGCTTCGTAGACAGTACCAAAGCCACAGGCTACCTGAGCCCCATCTGCATAGGTAAGCTCATCGGGAAGCATGACCAGGTCCTTCTCGTCACAGAGGATGTACTCTGCCATCCCTCCGTCACGCTGCCAGCCATAGGCTGCACGAAGGTCGCTGGTGCAGCTGATCATGTAGCCTTGGCGACATTCATGACAGATACCGCAGCCACTGATATGGTAGACGATGACCCTATCCCCTTTCTTGAACCGTTTCAGGCCGGGTCCTTCCTCAACGATCTGGCCACAGGGCTCATGGCCTGCAATGACATTCTGGTACCCCTCAGGGCCCTTTCCCAGATGCTCGCGATAGATTGCCCTGATATCGCTGCCGCAGATGGTAGAACATTTGGTCCTAAGCAGTACCTGCCCATGCCCTGGCTTGGGTATGTCGAACTTGTCAAATGTGACGGTGCTGTTTCCTGGAAGCTTTGCTCCCACCATTGTTTTCTTCTCCATGTATCCCTCCTTGAAAGGTTATCTTCTATAGTGATCGGGTACTCGAATGAGAGAGTCCTCATCCCAAAGTTCAGTCCAGTCCTTGGCTTCCTTCCAGAGGAATACCTGTCCCTTTATCAGGCGGCTATTGCAGTCGGCTTCCTTGAGCATGGCAACTTCCATCAGGGAGAGAGGGTCGCTCATAATGCTTTCCAGGTTGCTCTTGAGATTTCTTTCTTTGGTCGATTGGGGGATGGGCACGATGCCATTGGCCTGTGCCCATTTGATGCAGATTGCTGCAGGGTGGACGTCATGTGCCCTCGCTACGGCAAGTACAGCTGGGTGTTCCATATCGACTGCATCGGTCTCTGTGGTGTCCCTCTCTGGCCTGTTTGGCGAGCCAAGGGGAGAGAACCCTATGGGGATGATGCCTTCTTCCTTCACATAGCTCAGAAGCTCTGGCTGTTGGAAGCAGGGGTGCAGTTCCATCTCATTTGCTATTGGGCGTATCCTGCAAGATGCAAGCAGCAACTCCAGCTTTGCCCGGCTCATGTTGCTGGTTCCGATATGTCTGACCAACCCTTGGTCTACCAACTCTTCCATGGCACGCCAAGTCTCCATGAACTCCTCATGGATATAGGGCCTTGCATCAGGGTTTCTGGAGGTGACATCACACTTGGGAGGGTGGAAGTTGGGAAATGGCCAGTGCACAAGAAAGAGGTCGAGGTAGTCGAGCTGTAGGTCGGCTAGAGTCTGCCTCACTGAGATGCCGACG
>Ga0307992_1002377_pt1 | contig 10746 bp, 5 predicted proteins | sample EllFjometagen133_FD_203162 | JGI IMG/M metagenome (GOLD analysis project Ga0307992, IMG submission 203162) | Marine microbial communities from Ellis Fjord, Antarctic Ocean - #133 | ecosystem: Environmental > Aquatic > Marine > Unclassified | place: Southern Ocean | collected 2014-10-08
ACATAAAGACCGTACAAAATATATTCAAACAGCCAAGGAAAACGCAAACGAAATCAGGGAAAAAGTGCTTAAATATTTAATGGTTAGAAGGACAAGAACGGAGATCGAGAATTATTTTGGTAAAGATTTGAAAAATCAAAAACTTAAGTTTCCTGAAGTGAAAGATCCAGAAGCGGTTTTTTACGAGCTAAACAAAGAAGAAGATGAGATATTTAATAAAACAATAGAACTTATTACCAAGAAGTTTAAATATGCTCGTTATATGCCTTTACTTTATTATAAAGGCAAATTGACTCAACCCGAAATAATGTCGCAAAGAAATATGGGAAGATTCATGAAGATCCTTTTCATTAAGCGATTAGAAAGTAGTTTTTATGCTTTTAAGAAAAGCATTGAGCGTTTCATTATTTATTATGAAAAATTTCTTAAAGAATTTGAAAATGGTAATATCTATGTAAGTAAAAAATATACTTATAAGATCTTCGAACTTCTTGAAAATGATGACGAGGAAAAAATCCAGCGCTTAATAGATCAAGATAAGGCCAAAAGATACTCAGTCAAAGATTTTAGAAAAGAATTCAAGCAAGATTTAAATAAAGATTTAGCAACATTGAAAGAAATCCAGAAACTCTGGCAAAATATTAAACGCGACCCCAAGTTGTTGAAATTTATTAAAATGCTTTCTTCACATCAGATTTTAAAAAAACACAGTTTAATAGTTTTTTCTGAATCAAAGGAAACAGTTGATTATCTTGCTAAAAATTTAGAAAGGGTATTTCCTAATCAGGTATTGTCTTTCTCTGGTGGCTCAAGTGCTATTATTAGGGAAAAGGTTATTGAGAATTTTGATGCCTCAGCTCGTTTCCCAAAAGACGATTATCGAATATTAATAAGCACCGAAGTATTATCTGAAGGTGTTAATCTTCATCGTTCTGATGTGGTTATTAATTATGATATTCCATGGAATCCAACTCGTTTAATGCAGAGAGTTGGTCGTATTAATCGCGTTGACACTGCTTTTGATAAAATTTATAGCTTTAATTTTTTCCCAACCACGCAATCAAATATTCAAATAAAACTTAAAGAAGCCGCTGAAGCCAAAATAAGAGCCTTTATTTCTTTATTGGGAACGGACGCTCGACTTTTAACTGAAGGGGAACCAATTGAATCCCATGAATTATTTAGTCGTTTGACTTCTAAAAAAACTATTACCGGAGAAGATGAAAAAGAAGAAAGTGAGCTTAAGTATTTGCAAGTCATTAAAGACGTTCGCGATGATAACCCAGATTTATTTGCTAAAGTAAAACAGTTGCCTAAAAAGTCTCGAACTGCTAGAAAGGCTGATAAAAAAATCAATTCACTTTTGACTTATTTTCGTAAAGGAAAACTTCAGAAATTCTTTTTAGCCAAGAAAGAAAAACCTCAAGAATTAGATTTTATTTCAGCAGCTAAACTATTAAAAATAGACAAGAATGCAAAACGAGAAAAACTCGGCAAGAATTTTTATGAACTGCTTGATAAAAATAAAAAGGCATTTGAATTTACTACGATAGAAGAAATGCCAGAACTAAAAATGAAAGGTGGGAGAGATACCGCCACACAGGTCTTAAAAATATTAAAAGCTTTAAATGATTTAAGAAAATTTACTGATGATCAAGAATTTTATCTAAAAAAAGTAATAAAAGAGGTTGAAGAGGGTGGCCTGCCAAAACAAACAACCAAAAAGACACTTCAGGAATTAAATAAAGAATTGAAAAACGGATTAAATCCTTTAAGAATTTTAGCAATACTTCAAAAAAATATTCCCAATGATTTACTAAAAGAGCATATCGCCGAAAGCGCTGCTCAAACTTCAGGGCCAAGAGAGGTAATCTTATCTGAGTATTTTACCAAATAATATGGAAAAAAATTCAGCCGCTAAAATTATCAGTCAAACTTTCCAGAATCCTTTTAATAAGGACTCTTTTGTTTATTTTATTAAAAACCTATTAAACCATATTGAACCAGCCTCGTTTATTTATCGTGGTAATTTTATTCCTGACGCTTATAAACCTTATATTAAGACACTTGAACGGATAGGAAAATATCAAGATAAAGATGATAAAAAAATCGACTTACTTATTGTTCATCTTAAAAAAGAAACATCGCTTGAACGAGCCCGGACAATGCAAAGGAATTTTATTGCTTGGTATCTGAACGGCAGTAGGGGCGATATACTCAAAGACGCTGCTTTGGTTGCTTTTGTTTCTTCTAATCCGAATGATTGGCGTTTTTCTTTGGTTAAAATGGATTATCGTCTTGATACTTCGGGCGAGAAAGTAAAGGTGAAACAAGAATTAACCCCGGCTAGACGATTTTCTTTTTTAGTCGGCAAGACTGAGAGCAGCCATACTGCTCAAAGTTGTTTAGTACCAATTTTACAAGATGATGTCAGTAATCCCACACTTAAAGATTTAGAAAATGCTTTTAGTATTGAAAAAGTTACTAAAGAATTTTTTAAAAAGTACCGTGAACTATTTTTAAAAATAAAAGAAGCTCTTGACGAGATTATTGAAAAAGACAAAAAAATTCAGCAAGATTTTAAAGAAAAAGGGGTCAATACTATTGATTTTTGTAAAAAATTTTTAGGTCAGATTGTATTCTTATACTTTCTTCAAAAAAAAGGATGGTTTGGAGTAAAGCGAAATGAGAAATGGGGGTCAGGCTCAAAGCGTTTTTTGCGAGAACTTTTTGATAAAAAACACGGGGTTTATAAGAATTTCTTTAATGATATTTTGGAGCCGCTTTTTTATGAAGCTCTACGGCTTGAACGACCAAAAGATTACTACAGTCAATTTGACTGCAGAATTCCATTCTTAAATGGTGGACTTTTTGATCCTTTAAATGATTATGACTGGCAAGATACCGATATTTTGATCTCTAATAAACTATTCTCAAACGATACTAAAACTAAAGAGGGCGATATTGGCACAGGTATTTTAGATATTTTTGATAGGTATAACTTTACTGTTAAAGAAGATGAGCCACTTGAAAAAGAGGTGGCAGTTGACCCTGAAATGCTTGGTAAGGTTTTTGAGAATCTTCTTGAAGTTAAGGATAGAAAATCAAAAGGAACCTACTACACGCCACGCGAGATTGTTCATTATATGTGCCAGCAAAGTTTAATAAATTATTTAGCAATTGAGTTGAAAGAAGAAGTCAAAAAACAAGATATTGAAATTCTTGTTAAATATGGCGAGGCAGTAGTAGAGCACAATGCAGTGTATATTGAAAAGACTTCAAGAGATTCGGAATACAAAGGTAAATATGACAAAGCAAAATTACCAAAAAGCATAGAAAAAAACGCAAAATTAATTGATGATAAGCTGGATACAATCCGCGTATGCGACCCAGCCGTAGGATCGGGGGCATTTCCAGTTGGAATGATGAATGAAATTATAAGAACGCGTAATGCTTTAACGCCGTATATTGGCAAAGATGATAAAAGAGCGCCATATAATTTTAAGCGCCACGCCATCCAAAGCTGTCTTTACGGCGTAGATATTGATCCGGGCGCTGTTGAAATAGCCAAACTTCGCTTGTGGCTTTCTCTTGTTGTTGACGAAGAAGAACGCGAGACAATTCAGCCATTACCAAACTTGGATTATAAGATTATGCAGGGTAATAGTTTATTTGAGGAATATGAAGGCATTAAGCTTATTGATGAGAGATTTTTTAAAAGACAGGAAAGCACGGATGAGATAATAAATAAGTTACAGGAAAGACAAAATAAATTGCAAAAAGAATATATTAATTTACACAGCAAAGAACAACTCACTGCCATTAAAAAAGCAGAGCTTGAAAATGAGTTATCTCAAATAAATAAAGAAATCGAAAATTACCAGACAGAACCCAAAAATCGGCATGACACAATTGGACTTTTCGGTATGAGTGATAAACAGAAAAAAGTAAGACAGCTTTTAGACATGCAAAAGCAATTTTTTGGCGTTGTGACCCTTAAAGACAAACTTAAAGAAAAAATTGAAAAATTAACGTGGGAGCTAATAAGTACGACCCTAAAAGAACAAGGCAAAGAAGATAAACTGAAAGAAATTATTCGATTTCAGAAAACTAATATTAAACCTTTTTTTCTTTGGAGATTACATTTTGCTGAAGTGTTTCAAGAGAAAGATGGATTTGATGTAGTAATTGCCAATCCACCTTATGTAAGTGTGAAAGAAATAAGTGACGAAGACAAAAGATTATTTTCTAAAACATTTCACACCGGTCACGGCAGATTTAACTTGTTCACTTTGTTTTTAGAAAAAGGCCATAAATTGCTTCGACCACATGGAATATTGACATATATTCTTCCTGAGGGCCTTTATTCTAATGTTGAGTATCGCTTTATACGTGAGTACTTGTTGCAAAATTCTTCGATCTTATTTGTGAATCTATTTTCTAACAGGGTTTTCGAGGCCGCTGTCGATACCTCAGTGATAAGCTTAATTAACATGAAGCGTAAGGGTGGTTCAATTTCAGTTTTCCGCGATCTAAAAACATTCAGTCTTGAATTAAAACAAGATGATCTTCAAGGGCTTCCGTTCTTCATCTTCCCTGTCAATTTAAACCATAAATCAAAGCCAATCATTGATAAGCTATTGCATGGCGGCTTTGAGTTTCTCGAAAATGTTTTAGAAATACAACAAGGGATAATCTATTCCGGCCTCCCGAAAGAAAAAGTTTTTTCAAATAAAAAAATTGACGAATCGTATAAAAGAATTTTAGATGGTCGAGACATCTTAAAATGGAAAATTAACTGGGACGATAAACAAGAAAATAAATTCCTACTTTACTCTGACAGACTACACCGCCAAAGAGAAGAAAGATTATTTGTAGCTAAAGAAAAAATTCTTATTCCTAGGAAAGCTACTAAAATTTTAGCTGCTTATGATAATAAGCAGTATTATACACTCAACACGGCCTATGTGTGCTTGCCCAAAAGTGACCGATTTGATTTGAAATATATATTGGGTTGTTTAAATTCTAAGTTAATTAACTATTTTTATTCGTCGATATTTTTTGGATGGCAAATTACCATTCCAGCGCTAAATATGACTCCGATCCCCGCCGTTGATAAAGATATCCAAAAATTAATAATTACTCTTGCTGATAAAATTCTCGCTATCACAAAAGATAGAGATTATTTAGAAAGTCCTACCAAGCAAGCCAAAGTCCGCGAATACGAAAAACAAATTGACCAGTTAGTTTATAAACTCTACAGCCTCACGCTGGAAGAGATTAAAGTTGTTGAGAACAAGACATAATTATGGAGTTGATATTATTAAAAATCAAAAATTTAATTAACAAATTGAATTTTTCCTCGTGGTTTCATAATTGGTTTGTTTATAAAAAAAGTGTTCATCAACAAGTGAATATTATTTATAAGATAAACTTACCTGCCAAGACTAAACCAAGTGTCGAGTTGCCAGAGAACGCAGATCAACCAAAATTAATGGATCAGCAAGCAGAAGTTGAATTTACTACAAATCAGATGGGATTAATAACTAAAATTAATACTGTGCATAAAATAAATGGCAGAGATGATTATGATTTTCAAGAAGATTATAAATGGGCACTTTATTATATACAACACAAACCCGCTGATGACTGGCCCTATAATGCTGCATTGCGAATTGCGCAAGCTATGCAAGATATAGATTTTTTTAGTGCTTTCGAAGAAATAAATGATCCAGAGAAAAAAGATGAGTTTGATGATATTAAGCGTAAGATAAATTATCTCTATAACAGAATTATCCAAGAATTAAGACATACAAATAAGCGTAATCAAATTGAAAGGCAATTTAGGGCTCCGTATCATAATGTATTACAGAAAAAACTAAAGATAAAAGATACTGACTATGAAGATGTTTTTAATGAATTTCAAGATTTACTAATTAAATTATTTGATAATTTTAAGTTAAAGTAATGATAAATAATATATTATGAATCAAATTGAATTACACAAAAAAATAGACATATTGCTATTAAAGGACCCGGATAGTGTAAAACGGAAGGAGGTTTCTGATTTGATTTCAGCTAATAAAGACGCATGTCAATACTTTTATACCAAAGCCGATGAGCGTTGGCTTAGTTGGCTTTGGGAAAATGGCTTTTTGGATGTGATTAAACAAAAAGCAGAAGATCAGACGCGCTATGGCTACAGAACGCCAGAGCTTAATTTTCTCGTTAGGGTAGCAGAAAAAATTCCTTCAAAGGTCGTTAATATTATGTTGGCTATTCCTGTATCTGCAGGAACATTTAATCCGGAGGTCGTTGATCGGTTCTTATGGATTTGTGGTACTTTACCAGCCGACCAATTAGCGCGAGTTGTGCCAAAAATTCATGATGAACGATGGATTCCGCTCATGGGGGTATTCAATCGTTGGGGATTTGAATATGAAAAAATGCTCAAAACATTAGCTGGTACCAAAGATTACAAAAATCTTTTAATACTTGCTGAAGCAATATTGGAAGTGCGCGATAAAAAGGAAATAGAGAGAAAAAATAATCATGTTGCCATAGACAATCCTTTCTATTTTGATAATCTATCTCATACGAAAGTTTTTGAATACCTTATTTCAATTGGTAGCGAGTATACAGAAAAAGCGCTTGAATTGACCACAAAGGCAATGGCAAGGGTTGTTCTCTTGGGCGGTGAAACTCAAGATACTGGAATATTCCCAATAGAGGAAACCTTCCATTTGTTTGATGTTGACTTCTTCTCTTTAGAACCCATACAAAAAGAGCGCCCGTCTCATAGAGACGATGTTCGCGAGTTGGCGGCTGTTATTAAAGTCTTTGCGAATCGGTTAATTGGTGAGAAGTGTGCAAAAGTCGATACTATACGAACAATTTATAAAAAACACATAGAATCATTACCTCGAAGTAGAACAATGTGGCGGCTACGGTTGTTTGTTCTTAGTCTATGCCCGGAAGCATTTAAAGAGGAGCTTAGAAATTCCTTTTTCCGATTGTTTAAGGTAGAACGCTATCACGAAATAATTTCAGGCACAGAATACGAAAAAGCGCTACAGAAAGGGTTTTCAGTACTATCAGACGATGATAAGCGTGAATATGTAAAACAAGTCATAGAGTACTTTACAAAGCATGCTGAAGATAAGGAAGACCAAGACTGGCATATACGATATGGATCGAGAATTATTTCAATGATTGAGGGTCAGCTTACTCCAGCTGAAAAACAAGAAGCAGAACAAGCAGGTTTTAGGCTTGATCCAAACTATGAACCAGAACCAAGTATCGGTCCAATGCGAGCGGGCACTGTAAGACCGAAAGGACCAATTTCCCAAGATGAGTTTAATAAACTTCCAGTGGTTGAAATTGCGAAAAAACTACGCAATGAATGGACTCCTGAGAAGTTAAGCAAGCAAAATAAGGGTGACGATTTTCTTAACCCTCTTAACGCAGAGGGTGTTGGTAAATTGTTGCGAGTTGATATAGCTAAACGACTACAAAATTATATTAGCAATGCGCCACAATTTTTTGAGAGAGATGTACTTGATCAGCACTATACGTATTCATTCTTGCGTGGCATTCAGGAAGCCATTAAGAACGACAAGGAAAGCGTGACTAAGATAAATTGTGATAACTTAATAGCTCTATGTATATCAATAAAAGAGTCTGGTGAAGCTAAACCTTACGATCGTAAGGCGCGTAAACGCGATACTTTTGACGCTTGGCTTGTGAACTGGACAGCTGTTCATTCTGCTATAACTGATGTTGTTCAGGGATTACTTAGCGAAAAGAATGGCGATATTGTTATTGATTTTTCAAAATACCATGATCAACTTTTTGCAATTATAAGTTATCTTCTTTCTTATTCAGATCCGACGCCGGAAGATGAAAAAATTGAAAGCGCAAAAATGAAGACAAAATCTTCTGGAGATGAAGAATATCTAGTGAGTGATCCATTTTCAATGGCAATAAATACGGTGCGAGGTCGAGCATTTCAAGCTTTGACATTGTTTGTATATCAGGATGGTAAAAAGTTTTCCAAGAACAAAGCTGTAAAAATTGATTCTGATATAAAGAAATTATATGAGACAGTTCTTAAAAATGAAAATACTCGCGCCTTAATGTTCATGTTTGGTCATTACCTCCCATCATTCTATTATCGGGATAAAGAATGGATAAAAGGGTTGTTGCCACAAATTTTTCCAAAAGAGTCAGAAAAGAAACATCTTTATACAGCAGCATGGGAGGGCTATCTTGCCAATGATCTTTATGAAGAAATGTTTTTTGATTCTGATATCAAAAAGTTATATGAACGAGGTCTTAATTTAACAGATGCAGAATATCCAAAGCAGAAGCATCCCAAAGATCCGGACGAAGGCATTGCAGTCCATTTTGCGCTTGCATTTATGTATTATGAAAATTTTGGATTTAATCATTCTTTGTTTCAAACATTTTGGGCAATTGATAACACTAAGCGACACGCGGGTTTTGTAAGTTTTCTTGGACGGTCATTTGTTTCCAGTGATAACGCGAAATCAAATGAGCTTCTTAAAAAAGAACCGAGAAGCAAACAAAGATTAAAGGATTTTTGGGATTGGATGCTTAAACATTACAAGAATACAAAGCCGTTTATTAAGTTTGGTTTTTGGATTAATCTTGAAAAAGATATATTTGAGCCTGTATGGCTTGCAGAACATATAAAAAAGACCTTAGAAAAAACTAAGGGTGGTTTAGATTGGGATTACGGACTTATAAAATCTATTATTCAGATTGCGAAAGAATCACCAAAAGATACCCTCGCAATTGCCCGTCTTTATCTGTTTGAAGGGGGAGTACGTGGTGATAATATCCGCATGCCGTTTAGGGTAGATGATGAGTGGTTTAAAGCTTTGCAAGTGCTTTATGATAAGCAAATAACAAAAAAAGATACAGAGAAGCTTATAGACGATCTTATTCGTGAAGGCGGCAGTATCTTTTGGAAATTGAAAGAAATTTTAAATGAGAGCTAAATATTACGAGTTAAAAAATAAATAGCTGGGTAATAACAAAAACCAAGAATGAACTTCCTTACAGGTCCGACCTGGTCAGAGAATAATAAAAAACCCGAAAATTTAATTGAGAGATAAATATAAAAAATTAAGTAAATAACCTATGGAACGGATTTATTCAAAATATTTTTTGCAATACGAAGGTCCAGCTATTGAGCAAGAAATGGAGGCTAGCAAATTAGGCAATGCGCTAATCGGATTAAAAGATGGCATTACAAAGATATGTAAAGTTGAAAAGGATCTAGAAAAAGTAGAGATCAACGTAAGGGCGAATAGGGAAGGATCATTTATTGTCGACGTTGTTGTAGGTATAGCAGTTGCAACAGGCGGAACCTTAATTACAGATAAATTAAATGAGAAACTAAAAAGTTTTACAAATCAGTTCCGTATTAAGAAATTTGTAAAGGGTGGCAAAATAAGGATTACCCCAAAGTTTGGAAACATAATAGAATTAATCAACAAGGATAAAGAAATTATCAGTGTTTCTCCCATAGATTATGAAATTTATAGCAGTAAAATAATCGACAAAGATATTTCTAGAGTCGTAGAGGCACTTGAAAAAGAGAAAATTACAAAACTCCATGCTGGTATTCCCGATACAGAATATATCGAAAGCATAGACATTAAAGACAAACCGTATTTTATTCCTCAAGAAACCGGGGAATTATCAGAGCTTGTGGATCAAGAAGAAATTATGATTGAAGGTGAGATTATAAGTTTTAGTAAGAGACAAAAGCGGGTTGGATTCGTGTATAAGAGTAGGCTTATAAGCTGTCATCCTGCTTCAGGCAGAAATCTCCTTAATTTTATAGAATTCGCGAAGTCGCTAAATGTAAAGCTTTATGGGAAAGTTTATAGACCAGACAAAACGAAATTACCCGTGATTTATATAGAAAAAATCGATTATATCCAACCACCCCTGGTTTAATTAGGATGAAAAACCAATACCAAAATTTATTAGAGGAAATCCTAAATAATGCACGCGAACTAAAAAATGCCGCTTCTATCCTTTTAAAGAGTAGCTTACAAAACCAGCGATTACGGCCTTATGCCCAATTTTTACTTTATGCTTGTATTGAAGAATGCGGAAAATTTTTATTAGTAATAGATCAATACCCTGCGCAGCTATCTGAAAGACTTTTGAAGGAAATTGGTTTTTATAATCACACACAAAAAATCAAAAGACTGGCTGAGAATATACAAAAGTATGATTTTACCACAAAGAGAGATAACACAAGAATTGCAAAAATTATCAGGGAGAATTTAAGGGAACCATCCATTTATGTTGGTTTTATAGATGGTAGAGTATTACCTCCTCAATTTGTAAAGAATAAGCTGTCTCTAGATTCACTAGTTTCTTTAGTAATAAATTGCATTAAATTTTGTGAATTTAAATTGAAGCAATTTAGAGAAAAAAATAAAGATTATTAAAAGCGAAAAAGGTGTCAGGTACTTTTTAAAGGAATACTAAATCAGATTTCATTATTAAGAAATTTGGAAACTAAGTTTCCAAGTAAAATAGAAAAAATTAGAATTTAATGACCCAATATCAAGCGCTTAAAATCTTAAAATCTGGAGTAAACGTTTTTTTAACAGGCTCGGCTGGAACTGGTAAAACCTTTTTATTAAATCAATTTGTTTCTTACTTAAAAAAAGCTAAAATTAAAGTTGCGGTAACCGCTTC
>Ga0307992_1002378_pt1 | contig 10738 bp, 11 predicted proteins | sample EllFjometagen133_FD_203162 | JGI IMG/M metagenome (GOLD analysis project Ga0307992, IMG submission 203162) | Marine microbial communities from Ellis Fjord, Antarctic Ocean - #133 | ecosystem: Environmental > Aquatic > Marine > Unclassified | place: Southern Ocean | collected 2014-10-08
CCTGGTCTGGTCTTGTGAAAGTCCACCCACTCTATTTCGCTGTCTTTTAATTTTCTATTATTTATTACCCCAGAAACCATATCGGCTATGTCTAAGGCACTTCGTTCTTCTCCTACTATGTTGTATACGCCCCAAGAGGTGTCCTCTTGATGTTCTTTGCTTACAACCTCTCCACGCTCATTTAAGTAAAGCAAGGAGTTAGCTACCTCTCTTGCGTGTATCCAACATCTTGAGCTAACATTATCTCTATCTGTCCCGTGAATCGTTGTTTTCTTTTTAGAAAGCATATCTTGTATTACCATCGGGACAAACTTCTCTGGATATTGCCTTTCGCCGAAAACATTCATTGTATTAGTTATGGTAATCGGCATTCCAAATGAATAAGCAAATGCTCTTGATATCGCTTCTTCTCCTGATTTAGACGCAGAGTATGGATTTGAAGGACTATGAGCAGCTCCCTCTAAGAAAAACTCTCCCTCTTTAGCTGGTCCATAAACCTCATCCGTGCTAAATGTTATAAATCTCTGTAAATTTGGTTGATATTTCTTAACGTATTCTAATAAGTTAGCCGTTCCCAATACATTGCTTTTAATAAATGGGATTGAATCGTCTAAACTTCTTTGAACGTGTGATTCTGCTGCTAGGTGCCATATATAATCTATCTCGCCAATCATTTGATGAGTTGTTTCACTTATTGGGGCAGCCAAATCGTGATATATAAACTTAACTCTTTTTCCGTCCCAACCCTTAATATCTATTAAGCGATTAAGGTTGCCAGCATAAGTTAGCTTATCAATAATAATAATGTCCCAGTCAGTTTCTCTTAATACCGCCTCAACAACATGATGACCGATGAACCCAGCCGCTCCCGTAATTAGTAACCTCTTCATGATTATATTGTTTTAATTATATATTCTAAATCCTTTTGTGTTACCAATGGGTGTACTGGTATCCATAATCCCCTCCTAGCTATCTCGTTAGCGTTAGGGAATAATCCATACATCCATCTAAATCCTGGGTGTAATTTTATATTAGAAGCCAGAACATTTCTGAATTCTATCCCAGACTCTTGTAATTTCTTAAAAACACTTTCCCTCTTTACTTCTTTGGGAACCAAGAACGGACAAGTAAACCAACAAGGGTCTGCTTTATCATACTTCTCTACCACCTTATATCCAGACTTCTCTAAATTCTCTTTTAAGAATTCAAAATTATGCTTCCTCGCCTTCTTAAATCTTCCTATCTTTTTAAGTTGTTCTCTGCCCATTGCTGCCTGTAATTCTATCGGGCTTAAATTAAACCCTAATTCTGTATAATTATATCTCTGCATATAATCCTTCGGTAATGGTGCTGGGCTTTCTTTATTGTCATCGAAGTCTGGCATTCTACCCCAATCTCTTAGCTCTCTTACTTTACTTGCTTCATAATCATCATTTGTGAATACTGCACCCCCCTGTCCTGTTGAGATTATATGTGCTGCGTGAAACGATGCTACTGAGATATTCTCTGAACCTATCTTCTCTCCGTCCCAATCGCCACCAAGTCCATCGCAGTTATCTTCTATTATTTTTAAATCATGCTCATAAGCAATTTTATTCAATGCGTCCATATTACAAACATTGCCTGCAACGTGTACTGCTAAAATACCAAATGTTTTATCTGTGATAGCTTTTTCTACTTCTATCGGGTCTATCAAAAATGTGTCTAATTCTACATCTACTAAAACTGGTTTAAATCCAGCATAAACTAATGCACTAATATCGGTTGGGAAACAAGTAGCTGGAACTATTACCTCGTTATTTATTCCTCTCTTTCTAGCCAATGCTAAAAATGTTAATAATAAAGCAGATGAACCAGAGTTTACGAATATAGCGTGCTTTACGCCCAAATATTCAGCTAACTCTTTTTCAAACGCGTCGCCTTCTTCTGCTAATAGCCACCAGTTTCTATCAAGAACTCGTTGTATAGCAGCCCTTTCCTCCTTCTCGTACACAACTCCCCCGTACTTGATGTTATTCATAATGTTTTTTTAATTTTACCTTCCGCTATTTTCTGAGAAAAATTGTTCCCATGAAAATAGTTTATCTCCAATATTTCTTTTATCGGATAAAACAAATACTTAGTTGATAATTTATTCCAAAAATATGCGTCTGCCATGCCAAAACTTTCGGTATCCCAGTTGCCAACTTCCTTAATACAACTCATATAATGGCTTACAGAGTTATGGTCAACTCTACAAAATGCACTTTTAAGTATTCTATCTGGTGCTAAAACTTTATATATTTCTTCTACGGGAACACCTTCGAGAGGCGTTCCCACGGTCATCTCTTGTGAATATAACTGCTGTTTCTGTCTGTTATAAACAACCTTAACTTTCTGATGTCTTCTAAAGTATTGAACAACTCTCTTTAATTTCTGGGGAAGATAAACATTGTCATCTGTCAAATACATTACTATCTTTCCTGTTGCCATTTTCAGCCCAACATTTATATTCCTAGCATAAGGACACTCCTTTAATCTATCTTTTTCTTTAACGTGTGAGTTCCAAAGGACTATCCTCTTGTCATCAAATTTCTTGTAAATGTCCAGCGTCTTCTTATTGGAATTATCATCTAATATAATCAACTCCCAATTCTTATAAGTCTGTGCGATTACTTTCCTAATAGCATCCTCTACCATATCGTTGTTATACGACGTAAGAAGGATAGTTACTTTGGGATAAATAATCATTTTGTAAATACTTTTTCTAATTGTTCCATAGTATTGTTTTTATATCCATATTTTTTATGGAATTCCTTATGGCATTTTTCGCATAAAGTTATTCCATTGTCAATCGCAAATCTTAAATCAATATGTGTAGAAAAATTATTTATATGGTGAGCATTTAATTTTTGACTTCCTCTTCTTTCACATATCTGACAAGTCCAATTATCTCGGGCAAATACTGCCTCACGCCATAAACGATATTCAATGTTGTGTCTAATCTTTAAATTTTCTGGAGTAATGCCTCCTTTCCACAAATAACTCTTTTCCCCCTTATTCGATTCGCTTATTTTTTTCTTTGTCTCTTCTGTCTGCTTTATCCCCTTCCGTGAAGGCGGTCTTATTCCATTTCTTTTAAGACCCTCACCTATATGTCTTTTCCACTCTTCTGAAAATGGTGGATGATTCTTTCCCTTCATGGAAACACTAATTTTATTCTTGATTTCCTCTGATAATTTCCAATGTTTTCCTAATGTTGACATTTTATTTTCTAAACTTTCTAAAGACTGATTCCCACACTCTAATAACCTTTGTGAGGTCAGCATTCTTTCTGACAATTTCCCATTGTTTGTCTGCTAATTTCTTTCTAAACTTCTCGTCTTTAATCAGTTTCTCTAATTTTTTATACCAATCCTTATAAGTATTATTGGCGGTATAATTCGCAACCTCTTTATAAGGAGAAACGTTAGATGTCAAGCACGCAGTTCCAACCGCTACCGATTCAAAGAATTTGATAGCACTCTTTGCCTCATTAAACTTATTATCTTTTAATGGAGCTATCGCTATGTCAAAATCTAACATACTCAATGTTTCTGGAAATAGCTCTGGCGGATAAAACGGTATATGAACAAACTTTACATTTTTTAGTTTCTCATACATCTTTAACGCAGAACGGTAATAATCCCTTCTCTCTGGTTCTAATTTCTCTCTATCTATATATGTGTAATTGTAAATCTCTCCTATTAACGGACCTCCACACATGCCTTGAATAAAGAATTCAAACTCATGCTTCCTTTGAAGGTCGGAAATCACATCTAATACAAGCCCTAAATCCTCCCAATGGGAAGATGCTCCGCTATATCCTACTCTTAATTTCTTATTGTCGTCATGCCTGTCCTTAAATCTAGCGAAGTTTAATGCGTTGGGCACCACTACTACATTTTTGTTAAATCTTTTAACTCGTTTCTTTAGAATGTCTGTGGTAACAGTAACCACATCTACCGCCTTGACAAGCGAGACATATTGTTCTGTTACCTTCTTAACGTCTGCGTGGCACGGGTTGCCTGGATTTACGGTTAAATAATCATCGTCTGTATCATAAATCACTAAAACATCTCTTTTTTGAAATTCTTTTATTTGTTGTATTGGGTCAAATGGATAAGTCCCCCTATAAATTACTACGTCTGGAAAATCGAAAAACTCCTTACTTGTATTATTCGCCGCCACAAAGAACTTAACTTGGTGTCCTCTTGCTCTCAGAGCTTCTGCTGGCATCATTATCCGATAGAACCAACCGCCGCCCTTAAAGTCATAAGGTGAAACTAATGCGTAAGATATTTTCATTTATCTTTTAAAAATTTAATTATTTTAGTAAGCTCGTCTATATCTACTTGTGCCTTTGAGAGCTCATCTCCCCTCTCTTCCCCGTTCGCAATTCTATCAATTAAAAACTCTTCTATTACTTTGTATCTTCTAAGAAGCAATATTTTCTCTTTTAGTATTCTTTTTTTTATATCCATAAAGTTTTTCCCTGCAAGGGGGGATTACTCCCCCCTATTAGAGTTTTAGTTACGCAGTTAACATAACGTTCAAGAACCTTGCCATATTGTTGTGTAATATGCCATCACCCCAAACTGTTGAAGCGATAAAGTTCCTTCCGAGTTTCTTGGGTTCTTCCTTGATGTCCATCTTAGGAGCTCTCTGCATGATTAAATCAATGCATTTATTCTTTCCAATATAACACCTGCTTGTAGGCAAGTTATTAGAAATATAAATATGAAAACCTAAGAAATCTCCAGCATAGCCATTCTTCAAAGCGGCGTCAGCCACATTAAAGCCCTTGTCTATACCTGCAAGTTCGATAACCCCAGCTACATCTGGACCAATAACAGCCACCCAACTACCATCTTGTTCAACATTTCCTTTACGCAACCATTTTGTTGCGGCATTGAAAACATTAATAATAGTAGCACTTGTTGCCGTTACGGCAGAAAGAGAAGCGGTTGTTCCAGTTACGTAAATTGTAGCTGAAGTAGCAGACGTTCCTAACGCTGACACGCCAACCGTATCGGTATTCTCTAATACTGCGGTATCAATTAAATTTCTTAACTGATAGGCAGAATCGTTAGCCAATTCTGAAGCATAATCTACGCTTGCCTGTAACATCTGAATATCGTCGATGTAAAAAGAACTTACGTACTTTTCGTCGACTGTGATAAAGTCGTCTGTTGCAGTAACACCAGTGATGACTACATCTGTTCCAGGAACATACGCTTCGGTTGAAACGTTTGTTACCCATAACCTATGTACAACATCACCACCCTTGATTTCATCTCTGAGTTCCGTTCTCGCAATCTTAAATGCCACTAAAGACTTCTCAAGATTAACTTGCATCTTTGCAGACCAAAGTTCTGCGTTTAACGGGTCCCATACACTACCTGTTGCCATATATCTCTCGTTCCCGTCCTAAACTACCAACCAATCTTTTTTAGAAATATTTCTTTATCCTTAACGGACATCTTTCTTAAATCTTCGTTAGATACGTCGTCTACTGATTGCTCAGTAGGAGACTGTTTAGTTGAGGGTTCGAGTTTTGATTTCTCGTCCTCGACTTTTTGTCTTTTCGCTGCGATGTAAATCTTAGCTTCTTCAGTGTCAGCAGCTTCCTTTGGAGAAATACCTTTAGCCTTAGACATCATTTGAATGAAGTCTAATTCCTCTGGGTCATATTCCTTTAACGAAGCAACAGTTTTAGCAAGAGTAAATACATCTTCAGGTGTTTCCGTTGAAGTCTCTTTTGGAGTCTCCTCTGGTTTTACCTTAAGCATCTTTAACTCTTCCTCCGCTTTCTTCGCACGGGCATACAACTTTCTGTTTTTCTCTTCAAATTTATCTGGAGTAGCCTTGGTCGAATCATCTTCTTTAGAAGATTCTTCTGGAGATTCATTTTCGTCGAGGTTCTCTTCCTCGGTAGTTTCTATGGTTTCTTCAGTTTCCATTGTTTTAAAGTGTTAATGAATTAAACACGACCTTTTAGTGTTTTACGGGGTTTATCACCTCCCACTAGACATACTGATTTTGTCCCCTTTCTCCTTTTTTACGTTTAAGTAATTCTAAATCTCTAAGAACTTTTTCTAAAACAGCAACTGCCTTTAATGAAGATTTACCCTCCATCTCGAAATCATCTGCTTTGTACTTCCTGCTATCTGTCAATGCTGAAATACGCTCTATGAGTAAATCCTTTAATGCTTCACCCTCGCTTGAGTGAGCGAGTCTTTTAAGAAGTTGTGTTCTTTGTTCTTTATCCATTATAGTTGTGTTTGTTGTGTTCCTGCTATTGGATTGTTAGGTAGAGTCGGCTTTGAGATTCCCCCACCACCCATTTTTGGCTCTAACACATTGTTCATATCTTCTGTTGATATGATGTCATAAGGATTTAACCCACCCTGTTCTAAGAAGCTAAAGAATAGTTTCTTTTTAGCTGGGTCTTGCAGTATCGTTGGGTCAGACTGTATTGCTTGCATTGCCATCATTGTATTTGCTGCCCTTACTCTTGTATCTACGGCTTCTCCAGTTATTACTATGTCAATCTTATATTTGACATTCTCATAGAACTTGGCTGGAATAGAAACCATTTTTTCATTTCCAGAATTAGCTTTCTCTTTAACAACAAATTTTAATAGTTCATATTCTTCATTACTTGGGAATTTAAGGTGTTCCTTAACATAACTGAATAATCTTTCTTTTGTCTTTTGAGAAACAATTAAAGCATTTAATTTGTCTAGGTCTTCTCCTGCTATTCTAAGAATATGTTCTGTATTGTTTTGAGATTTGAACCCAGGAATAATTACATTATAAAGCAATTCCTTGACATCCATTGCTATATTCTCTCTAATTTGGTCAAAGTATGAACTTACCATTCCCGCTGCCAATTGAGCACTACCTAATGGTGTTCCCGCCGGTAATCTCTCTCCACGATTTATATCATATGAGAAAGTTAGTTCGTCTCTGTTCTGCATCCACCGCTGTATCTCTTGGGAATAATAAGCCAAGTTCCTATCGGCCATGTCCACTTGAGTTAAAGGGTCTTCTACAATGAGAACATCTCCGTTGTCTACATCAGTCAATAGATTGCTCCCGAGTCCTTCATCCCGTGTTTGCCATAACCGCAGCGTAGACCAATAGGATGACTTAGCTTGTTGATTAGAAATCTCATTTACCCTTATTTGGGGGTCGAATATTATTTCAACCCTTCCTACGCCTAGCCATCTGCCTGGGATTTTCTCCCAATGGAATTCTCTATAAGGATGAGATTTAACTTCTTTTTCCTCTAATAAATATCCTTGATAAGGGGTAACAACATCGTGTTCTATAATGTCTTTGCCCACATCTGCTAATAGGGTTCTCTTGTAAGCATAGCTTCCACCTTCTTCTACTTCTCCATATCTTTCATAAACCCTGATATAAGGCACATCCATTGCCCTGAACTCTTTTATAACTTTTTCTATGTTCTTCCATCCCTTATCCTTTCCTATTTTTCTAAACTCCATTGGAGTATAGTTGTGAATTTCTATTATGTATCCAGACTTATCTAGACTGTCCGCTGATTGTTCTACTACAAAGTTTCGAAGGTCTACGAAATGAGGTACATTATCTATCACTTTTAACGAAACTGAACCATAAATCGGCAACTCGTGAAAAATCCTATTAAGAATCTTACCAAAACCCTGGTCTTTCATCCAAAACTTTAAATCCCTTTCAAAGAACCAAGTTCTCAAAGGGTCGCCACCGCCAGCTGTTTGAATCTTAACATTTGCAGTATCAAAATCTACTGCCTTTGTAGCAACATTACATGGATTCCTTGATATATTGTCAAAGTATTTTTTATCTCCCTGGTTATCTATATCACCAGATTGATATTTTGAATTATAATAAAGATAGATATTATTGATTGTATCTCTTTGGTTAAATTCAAAACCATCAACAATCTTAATTGATTTATCATTGAAATCATTTATCTCCTTTCTTATTACGTCTAGTGTGTTCATTTTCTTTTCCCCTTTCTCTTAGAAGGGAAGCTTTTTAATGTTCCATGTTTAGCCAAATGACGTTTTCGTCTTTCAGCGGTTGTTCGAGGTTTACCGTTCGGCATATTATTTGTATTGAAATCGTTTAATTTTTTTATGAGACCTTTTTGCCTCTATCCTTTGCTTTTTCTTGAGCGTACCAGGGGTTAATTCCCAATAGGCAAGCATTGTCGACATTACGTCATCGTCATGAAACCCTCGTTGAGCTCCAGCACCCTTCTCTCTTGCAGAATCAGACCAAACAAATGTTTTGAACTCATCTATGGTCTTTCTGTCATAAATCTCTATAAAGTCTTTTCTTAATAAATCTTGGAAGTTATCTATTAGGGCTTGTTTAGATTGGTAATTTGTTTTCCAACCCAATTTCTCTTGTTCTTTATCCCATCTTTCCTCATATGTTTTACGCCTATAAACATTTAAATCTCTTATCTGTAGCAATAAGGCCTGTCCTGCGGCGTTCACTTCTGGGATTATCAAAGGTTTATGATATTTGTAGTATAGAAAATTAACCTTGTTTCCCAGTGCGAATATCGGGATATACCCATTGAATTTAGCTACCTTTCTGCCATCTTCCGTTATAACTGTTATTGACGATGGGTCTACTTGTCCCTCTGAAGGGTCAATGCCCATTCTATATCTCATTCCAGGTATATACTCTTCCCATATTTCACAACCCTCTTCTTTGCTTTTGGGTCGTTTAGCCAGTTCCTCCAACTTAGTGATATACTCCTGTCCAAATACTGCCCTGTCTGTGAGCACATCTGGAGACCATTCCCCATAAACATATCTCTTAATCCATTTTTCGGTATGATTCATCTGCTTATCTATATAATCCTTTGGCAGATGCTTATTATCAAATAGCGAACCTTCTATTAATAAATTGTTTAACTTCTTCTTGGGAGGCATCCATCCTTCCTCAGTCTTTACTAAACCCTTTTTAAAATAATGATAAGCCCAAAAATTAGCAGGATTAGTGGTCATATTGCCTTGTCGCAATAAAACATTACCCTGTCGTCTCAATCGTGTCCCCAAGGCATCAAATACGCTATATTCAATCTCCTCAAGCTGGTCTATAAAGAATGCTCCAAGGTTTAATGACCTTATTTTCTGTTCTGCTTTTTTTATATCTCCCTCTGCTCCTGATTGTAATGCGTCTAATCCAAACAATAATATCTGAGAACCATTAGAGAAGTTAATAACAGCATCTTTAACTCGATGTGCATACCAACTGCTCGGCAATAAATCAAATAAATCTGGCAATACAGCCCTATCAATATCACTTAATGTCTTTCTTCCTAAAAGAATACGATTCCCTGGGAAAAAGAGACATAGTAAAATCAATTTTATATATAATGCTAGCGATTTCCCACATCCATATCCACCAGAATACAAGATATAGTCATTCTTTGCATTTATAAACTCGGCTTGTTTTTCATTGAAGACATATTTCTTTCCTTTCAGGGTTATATCTTCTATGTTGTATCCATCCATCCACTTAATCCCCAGTTCTTTCCATTGCTCTGTATCGTTCACTTTCCATTTTGTTGTGTTAGTAGTCATCTTTAGTATTTAAAACGCTTGTAGGGTGCTTGTAGGCTCTTGTAGTCCCTTGTAGGGCTAATCAGACCGCTATAACAGATGTGTTAGGGTTGAGTCTTGTGGATTTATTGTATATTCAGACATCCTTGCGGTAAAATTACCATAATCAACGGTAAAATTACCATAATCAAAGGTATTCAATGATAGATAATCTTCTTTTTCTAACCTATCTTCTAATCCTTTAATTTCGGTATTCAATTTATCAACCTGTTCCTTTTTGGAACTGATTGTGCCCAGCATCTGTTTTATCTGGATTTTTTGGATTCTTTCTTCTTTTTCTTTTTCTTTTTCCTTTATTTCCTTTTGAACTTGTATAAGTAATTTGTTCATAGTAATTGGTTAATTATAAACATCATCATTATAAATGCTATTATTATCCAGAATATTGGGGGTTTTGATAGAAGTATATTATAATTCATAACTTGTTCTATAATGGAACTAGTTGCTATTGACAACTTTTTGTATAATTCTTATCCCCCCGATTCATTTTAGCACTTTCCCCTTATATCTATTGAACATTATTATAACACAATATGGGTGTTTTATGCCCTTTTCGCCTGTTTTGATGGGAATTTGAGTATAATCTTACTCAATATTGACTCTTTTTAACGTTTTCCTTTCCCCTTTTGACTCTTATTTTACCCCTTATTTCAGTGTGTGAGATGGGGATATATATACTATACCAACCCTCTAAACTGACTCGACTTACCCCTCCCCCCTTGCTGTATATGTGCTGTTATGTGCCTATTAATCCTTATATGTTGTATGTGTTTAGCCCTTATACTGTATATGTTTGTATATATTTGTTTGACTGTTTGATAACTGTTTGTTCGGCCTTGTGGGAGGCTGTGTGTGTGGGGGAGTTAAGACATCTGAACATCTTACTGTCTATCCTCTTAGTGCTGTTCTCTTACTCTGTCTATGCTTTATACTATGTTATACTATTCTTACTTAGATTTGGAGCCGTTTTATTGCTTAACCGCTTTTAACCCTCTTAATTGGTAGTTTCTCTTAATTAGGAAGCATTCTAAGCCCTTATAAGCCCTTTAAATACAATAGTTATACCTTTA